>OKTH01000530.1_pt1 | contig 24273 bp, 20 predicted proteins | sample 1606361 | NCBI WGS metagenome assembly OKTH01 (sample SAMEA3879575, study PRJEB24766) | human gut metagenome | biome: human-associated habitat; feature: feces | place: USA | collected 1985/1987 | reverse complement strand
CAGGCCCATAACAAAATCTTCTTCTTTTTTCATATCTTCTCCTTAATAAAAAGGCTAAAAATACTACCTTTGTACACTGTGTAAATAAAATCTATACAGATGAAGCAACACCTACGACCGATTATGTTTGTCGGAACCTGCTCTGATGCGGGTAAAAGCGTTATTAACGCGGCGTTTTGCCGTATTTTCAAGCAAGATGGTTATCAACCGGCACCGTTCAAGGCACAAAATATGTCCCTCAATTCCTACTCTACCCCGGAAGGCGGCGAGATGGGCCGGGCGCAAGTCGTACAAGCCGAAGCCTGCGGTATTTCCCCGCATACGGATATGAACCCGATATTACTAAAGCCGACAAATGATAAAAGCTCGCAAGTCGTATTAAACGGAAAGCCAGTCGGCAATATGTCCGCCAAGGATTATTTCGGGATACAAAACCAGAAGGAGGAGCTATTTAAGGAAGCCATCGAAGCCTTCAACCGTCTGGAAGCTCGCTATAATCCGATCGTATTGGAAGGAGCCGGAAGCATCTCCGAACTAAACCTGCGAGACCGGGATATCACCAATATGCGTATGGCGATCGCTGCCGGAGCCTCTACCTACTTAGTAGCGGATATAGACCGGGGCGGCGTATTCGGCTCCGTATATGGGACAATCGCTTTATTACGACCGGAGGAACGAGCGTTAATGAAAGGGGTTATCATCAATAAATTCCGTGGAGACGCTTCTTTATTCGAGGAAGGACGGAGCCTGTTAAAGGAATTGACCAGGATTCCCGTGGTCGGCGTAATCCCATGGTTTCGGGATATCAAGATAGAGGAAGAGGATTCCGTAGCGTTGGATATGAAAAATAACACTTATAAAGACGGGAAAATCAATGTAGCTATCATCCTGCTGAAACGAATGTCTAATTTCACGGATTTTGATGTATTGGAGATGGACCCCCGTTTCAATCCTTATTATACCAACAATATCGATGAGATAGAGAAAGCCGACATCATCCTGCTCCCCGGCTCAAAGAATACGTTATCGGACTTACAAAGCCTGCGGGCCAATGGGATAGCGATGGCGATTATCCGGGCGCATAAAGCGGGTAAAAAGGTGATCGGTATTTGCGGTGGCTATCAAATGATGGGAATCCGCTTGGAAGATCCGGAAAGTATCGAGGGAAATATCCCGGCGATTCCCGGTCTCGGTCTTCTGCCTCAATGCACGGTCATCGAGCAGGAGAAGATCACGAGACAAAGCGACTTTGCTTTCCTCCCCTCCTCGGAGAATAAGGATTGTAAAGGATACGAAATACATATGGGACGAACCACCCTATTGGGTGACGCCCCCGAACAGCCCGTAGCCCGACTGGAAGACGGACGAACGGACGGATATTACCTCAACAACCGATGCTGGGGAAGTTATATGCATGGTATCCTTGATAATCCGGCCGTATTGGACAACTTAGCTGAAGGCTTTGACACAGAAACGACTACAGGTCCTTTCGATTATGCCGCTTTTAAGGAAGAGCAGTATGACAAACTCGCCGCCCTCGTAAGGGAGCACGTGGATATGGAATATATTTATAACAGTATTAAAAACTAATATCATGAACAGACGTACTTTTATGCAAAAAACCGGACTTATCATGTCCGGACTTACTTTATCGCCGCTTATCGGTAAATCGTATTCCTCCATATACGGACAAACCGCCCCTAGCAACAAAGTAAAGGTAGCCCTCATAGGATGCCGTAGCATGGGATACGGGGATTTGAATACTTTTCTTGATTATCCAGAGACGGAATGCGTGGCTCTTTGCGATGTCGATGACGAATGGTTGAACAAACGGGCTGCCGACGTTGAGAAGAAAACAGGAAAAAAAGTACCTCATTTATATAAGGACTGGCGACGAGTAATCGATAATAAAGACGTAGATGTAGTCATTATCGGTACGCCGGACCATTGGCATTGCCTTCCGACGGTCTGGGCTTGCCAAGCGGGAAAAGACGTATATGTAGAGAAGCCGCTCTCCAATACGATCGAGGAATGTAACCTGATGGAAAAAGCCGCCCGTAAATATAACCGGATCGTACAGGTAGGCCAATGGCAACGTAGCGACCCGCATTGGGACGAGGCGGCTAATTTCTTGAAAGCCGGAAATATCGGACGGATCCGTACGGTCAAGGTCTGGGCTTACCAAGACGGCAAGCCGACACTTCCGGTTAAACCGGATTGTGACGCTCCCGCCGGTGTGGATTACGATATGTGGCTAGGCCCGGCTCCTAAACGTCCGTTCAATCCTTATCGCTTTCATTATAATTTCCGTTTCTTCTGGGACTATGCCGGAGGCTTGATGTCGGACTGGGGCGTACATTTACTGGATTATGCCCTTGAGGGAATGAACGCGGGTCTTCCCACCCGTGTATTCTCAGGCGGCGGCAAGTTCGCCTATCCGGACGACGCTATGGAGACACCCGATACTTTAATGGCGACTTATGCCTACGATGATTTTAATATCATCTGGGATCACGCTTGCGGAATCAATCACGGACTCTATAACCGTAAGGAAGGATTAGCGTTCTATGGGGAGAATGGTACGATGGTACTCGACAGGGCCGGTTGGGAAGTCATACCGGTCGTATCCAATAACGTAGCTCGCATGGAAGCCGTTCCTTTCAAGAAAGGAGAAGGCAAAGGACTTTATAATCATGTGGGAAACATGTTGAGCTGCATTAAAAGCCGTGAGCTTCCGAACGCCGATGTCGCTATCGGTGCCCGTGTAGCGAAGATGGCTCATCTGGCGAATATCTCCTGCCGGGTTCAACGGGAAGTTCATTGGGATGATAAAAACAATTTGTTTGTCGGCGATAACGAAGCTACCGCCTTGTCGAAAGCCTATTACCGGGCACCTTGGGAATTACCTAAATTGTAACAATCGCAGCATAACGTTAAAATTTTGACAAACAATAAACAATGCCCTAGTAAGCTTGTTAGAACTATAAAAAACGAACAATACGTTTAATTCTAAATTAATACAGCTATGGCAAAAGAAAGCGTCAAAATTTTAAGAGGGAAATTGGATGTCGACAATTTATTATCTCAACTAAACGCCGCATTAGCGGAAGAATGGCTAGCATACTATCAATATTGGGTAGGAGCCTTGGTCGTTGAAGGAGCCATGCGTTCCGACGTACAAGGTGAATTCGAGGAACATGCCGAGGAAGAAAGGCATCACGCCCAATTATTGGCAGACCGGATCATCGAATTGGAAGGAGTTCCGGTACTTGATCCGAAACAATGGTTTGAATTAGCCCGATGCAAATATGATTCACCGACAGACTTTGACGTAGTAAGCCTTCTGAACCAGAATGTCGCCTCCGAGCGTTGCGCCATCTTGCGTTATCAAGAAATCGCTAAATTCACGGACGGCATCGACTTCACGACTTGTGATATCGCTAAGCATATCTTAGCTGAGGAAGAAGAACACGAGCAAGATCTGCAAGACTATTTGACAGATATCGCACGTATGAAAAAATCTTTCCAGAAATAATTTAGGAAAGGGAAAACTCTTTACAACAAAAATCCCTTGAGAGAATGTCTTAGAGACATTCTCTCAAGGGATTTTAATTTCAAGCACATTAATGCTTTGTCCCATGCAACAAAGCGTCATATAATAAGGCATCCGCCACTTCCAAAGCGATTTCCTCATCTTTCAGATTCCTCAAGATCGTCAAGCCGAACTCAAACATAAAACCCGGCCCCTTGCTTGTGATGATATTTCCATCCTGCTCTACTCCATTATCCGTAGGGGTAGCGCCTACCATTGTTGGCTCGAAGAAAGGAAAACAGGTAGCCCTTTTCCCTTTTAGCAATCCAAGACCACCTAAAACCATCGGTCCGGCACAGATAGCACCGATTAATACGCCTTCCTCCGTTTTCTCCTTGACTAATTCTTTCAAATGGGCATGCGCATTTAAATGGTTGCTTCCGGGTATTCCACCCGGCAAAATCAAGGCATCGACACAACTGAAATCCGCCTCCTCGAACAGGTAATCAGCCATTACCGGAATATCATGAGCTCCTATCACCAATCGGTCACCCGTAATAGATACCATCATAACCCGTACACCACCACGCCTCAAGACATCAATCGTACCCAAGGCCTCTATTTCCTCAAAGCCTGTCGCTAAAAAGACAACCGCATTTTTCATTTCTTTTTTATTTAATATAGTTGACATTCACTTAAAACAGAAGGATCATCCTTCTCCACAACAGCCTTATCCGTAACAACCAATGGTAAGGTGAACCAGAAAGTGGAACCTTTGCCAAGCTCAGATCGCACACCGATCTCGCCACCCAACTGCTCTACAATCATCTTGCAGATCGGTAGTCCCAAACCAGCCCCTTGATAAAAATCATCCAATTTCACGAAACGCTCGAAAACAGACTCCAGCTTTTCCTCTGATATCCCGATTCCGGTATCCATGACAGAGACACGTACGAACATATCTTCCACCTCATAAAAAAGCGAGATAAAACCTTTGGAAGTAAACTTAATGGCATTAGACAAGAGATTTAACAAGACCTGTTCTACCCGGTGCGGATCGATCCACAGACGAACAGAAGGCATGGCGACCGAGTTATATAATAATGCCACATCGGAAGTCATCTTCAAGGATTGTACCACATAGGCCTCTTGGCAAATATCCCTCAACTCAACTTCCGACACGTTATAGTTTAACCGACCGGACTCGATCTTCGACAAATCCAGGATATCGTTAATCAGTTTCAACAATAAATCGCAATTCTTATTTATAATCGAAAAGTATTCCCTTTGCTCACTGGCATTAGTCGTTTCCGTCACGAGATGGGCAAAACCAACGATAGCATTCAGGGGGGTCCGTATCTCATGGCTCATATTAGCGATAAAAGCGTTTTTCATCTTATCCGCCTCTTGTACTTTCATCAGCGCCAACTGGTCTTGACGTTGCTCCGTGATATCATTCAGCATGATCAATAACAGAGGCGAGGCTCCCGGGTCCGGATTCGTGATCAGTAAACGTACGATATTTACGATTCTCACCTCTCCATTCGGTTTCTCATACTCGACCATTTCCTTTACCATACGTCCCGTCTTGATCGTATGGTAATCTTCCGTTCGGATCTCATGCGCCCGCCGGGAATCAGGGAAAAGCTCGAAATCCGTCTTCCCTAAGATATCTTCCGCCTTGACCCCCGTAAATTCCTCCGCCGCCTTATTAAAATAGATATACCGGAAACCGTTGAAAATATCTTTCACCGTGATCTCCACAAATACGTTCGACAAGATCGTATCCATCAAGATATTTAAGAAGTTGATCGTATGCTGGCTTTGGCGCATCTCAAGTTCGTTATCGCTCGCGGATGGTGTCAAAGTGGCTTTTTCCAGATCGGCTTCCAGTCTCTCAATCCTTTGAATCAACTCTTCTTTGGAAAGGTGGTCATATTTTCCCATGGCCCATACATAAAGTTAAATTGCGTAATGGACAAAAATAACTATTATTTTTTTATTTACAACGGCTTACCGCCTAATAATTCTTATTTTCAAAAGGTCATTACTAATATTTTGACACAAAAGCATGGCATTATCCAAAATAAAAGATACATTTGCAATCTAATTTCATGAATTAAACACACTCTAATTGAAAAAACGATGATGTATTGGCAGAAAGAAATAGAAACCATGGATCGTAAAGATCTGGTAAAATTCCAACTGGAACGACTGAAACAAACCATAGAACTAGCGGGCAACTCCCCTTTTTACCATAAGATATTCAAAGAGAAAGGAATTACCCCGGACAGTTTTCAGTCCTTGGAGGATTTACAAAAACTTCCGTTTACAACGAAAGATGATCTTAGAAATAACTATCCATTCGGATTGGCAGCCATCCCGTTACAGAAATGCGTACGTATCCACTCTTCCAGCGGAACGACAGGTAATCCCACCGTTGTCTTACATTCCGCCAAGGATTTGGACCAATGGGCTAACCAAGTAGCTCGTTGCATGTATATGGTAGGGCTAAGGGATACGGACGTATTCCAGAATACATCCGGCTACGGCATGTTTACCGGTGGCCTCGGTTTCCAGTATGGAGCAGAAAAATTAGGTGCGTTGACAGTGCCTGCGGCGGCCGGTAATACCAAACGACAGATTAAGTTCATCACCGATTTCGGCACCACCTGTTTACATATCATACCGAGCTATGCCACTCGTTTGGCCGAGGTTATGTATGAGGAGGGAATAGACCCCAGAAAGGATACCAAACTACACACCGTATGTATCGGTGCCGAGCCTCACTCGGAAGAACAACGTAAACGCATCGAGCAGCTTCTGGGTGTCAAGGCTTACAACTGTTTCGGTATGTCGGAGATGAACGGGCCGGGTGTAGCGTTCGAATGTACGGAGCAGAACGGCTTGCATATCTGGGAAGACAACGTGATCGTAGAGATCGTAGACCCGGTTACCTTGCAACCGGTGCCCGAGGGAGAGGTCGGAGAATTGGTATTAACCACCATCAACCGGGAGGCGATGCCTTTACTCCGTTATCGTACCCGCGACCTTACTTGCATCTTACCGGGCGATTGCCCTTGCGGACGTACCCATAAACGCCTAGCCCGTTTCAAAGGACGTAGCGACGATATGATAATTTTGAAGGGTGTGAACCTGTTCCCCATCCAAATCGAAAAGATATTGATGCAATTCAAGGAATTGGGCAGCAATTACTTGATCACCCTCGAAACGATCGGCAACAGCGACGAGATGTTGATCGAGGTAGAGTTGAGCGACCTATTCACCGATGATTATTCAGCCTTACAGCGTTTGACGAAAGGTATCACCCGTCAGTTGAAGGACGAATTATTACTTACACCACGTATCAAGCTGGTAGCCAAGGGATCTTTGCCAACCACAGATGGCAAGGCGGTACGAGTGAAAGATCATCGCAAGCTTTGTTAAATAAACAATTAAAATAACACCTTATGACAGTCAATCAAATTTCTATTTTCCTTGAAAACAAGTACGGGAAATTAAGCGAGATATTAGCGTTATTGGCGGAAGAGCGCATCCGCATCATCGCGGCCACCGTAGCCGACACCTCCGAGTATGGAATCCTTCGTATCATCGTAAGCGATCCCCAGAAGGCATACAAGATATTAAAAGAAAACAACGTCAGCGCAAACCTGACCGACGTATTAGCGATCGTAACCAGCTCATGCGCCGGAAGTTTTGCCAATACATTATCTTATTTCACGAAAGCGGGCATCAGCATAGAATATATGTATTGTTTCTCCATCCGGGAAAAAGCGATCTTGATCTTGCGTACGAACAACCGAGAAAGCGCCCGTGAGGTAATCCGCCGTCAGAATCTCGAGTATATCTGTGAAAGTGATCTAATAAAACTTTAATAGGCACGGATATATGTTCGGAATCAGCGACCCCGGTATTTGGCTGGCTTACCTTCTAGCGTTCGCCTGCCTCCTATTTTCTATTTGGTTCGGGATAACCACTTGGAATAAAGAAGACGACGAAAAAACAAACCCTACTAAAGAATCACGAAAATGAGTACGCTAACATTAGGCATTATTGTCATCATTTACATGTTTGTAATCGCTTGGTTAGGGTATCTCGGATACAGGCAGACGAAAAACGCCAGTGATTATTTATTAGGCGGACGAAAAGTAAACCCCATTATCATGGCCCTGTCTTACGGGGCGACCTTTATCTCGGCATCGGCGATCGTTGGTTTCGGTGGCGTAGCCGCTACATTCGGCATGGGTATTCAATGGCTTTGCTTATTGAACATGTTCATGGGCGTAGTGGTAGCCTTTATCTTTTTCGGACGAAGGACCCGGAAGTTAGGCGAGGCACATAACGCACGGACTTTCCCGCAATTATTGGGATTACACTATAAGTCCCGGTCTATACAGATCTTCATCGCCTCGATCATTTTCATCGGCATGCCCCTCTACGCCGCCGTGGTGATGAAGGGAGGAGCCGTCTTCATTGAGCAGATGTTTCATATCGACCTTCATCTGGCCTTGTTGATCTTCACCTTGATCGTAGCGGCCTACGTGATTACGGGCGGAATCAAGGGAGTACTTTATACGGATGCGTTGCAAGCGGTTATCATGTTCGCTTGTATGCTATTCCTGCTATTTTGGTTTTACCATATCATGGACATGGGCTTTATCGAGGCAAACCAGAAGTTGACGGATATCGCCCCCATGGTGCCCGAACGCTTCAAGGCCTTGGGACATCAAGGATGGACAGCTATGCCCATCTCAGGCTCTCCACAATGGTATACATTGGTTACCTCATTGATCCTTGGCGTAGGAATCGGTTGCTTAGCGCAGCCACAACTAGTCGTACGCTTCATGATGGTGGAAAGCACCAAGCAACTCAACAGGGGCGTATTGATCGGCTGCGTGTTCTTGATTGTCACGGTAGGGGCGATTTATCACGTGGGAGCCTTGTCTAATTTGTTTTTCCTCAAGACGGAAGGTGTAGTCGCCTCCGAGGCGGTAAAAGATATGGACAAGATCATCCCCCTATTTATCAATAAAGCGATGCCGGAGTGGTTCGGGGCGGTTTTCATGCTTTGTATTCTCTCTGCCAGTATGTCTACCCTTAGCGCGCAATTTCATACCATGGGAGCGGCTTTCGGGGCAGACGCATTCCCCAAACTAGGACGTAGCAAAAATCCGAACTCTACATTAGGTGTACGTATCGGCGTGCTATGCTCTATCTTGGTCAGCTACGTTATCTGCTATACGCTAAGTGCGAGTATTATCGCACGAGGCACCGCCTTGTTCATGGGTATTTGCGCGGCTACATTCCTACCTACCTATTTCTGCTCGCTATATTGGAAAGGGGCTACCCGGCAAGGGGCCTTGGCCAGCTTATGGGTAGGAGGCTTGGCCAGTTTATTCGCCATGTTGTTCCTTCATAAGGCGGAAGCGGCTCCGGTAGGACTTTGCAAGGCTTTATTCGGACAAGACGTCTTGATCGATGTATATCCGTGGCATGCGATAGATCCGATCTTATTTGCTTTGCCATTATCGGCGATAACGATTGTTTTGGTTAGCCTAGCGACTCAAAAGAAGACCTTTTAGCTTTTCTTATGAATCCCAAAACACTAATTAGCATTTATTCTATTGACAGATATATAGAATGCAGTATATTTGCATTGTGGTTTTTTCATAATAGTATTAGATTTAAGGTTAACAAAGTTGGTTAGGGGTTGCCGGGAGGCAATCCTTAATTGTTTTATAGAGGTCTAGATATGATTAAATACATTTTTCTACTATTCATACTTTGTTGCTCCGGTTGCCGGCACGCACAAACGGAAGATACCGTAATCAAGGTTTCGGTACTTCGTGGTCCATCCGTTATCGCATTCGCCGATTGGCTTGAGAATCCTCCAATTATAGATAACAAAAAAGTACAAGTAAAAGTGGTAGACTCGCCTGATCTGGCGCAAGCCTTACTGATCAAGCAGGAGACCGACATAGCCGTACTCCCCATGATCAATGCGGCGAACTTGTACAATAAAGGGATCAAGATTAAACTAGCGGGATGCCCGATCTGGGGAACCCTTTACCTCGTCGAGAAAACACCCTTAAAAGAACCGGCATTGTATGTATTCGGCAACGGTACGACTCCCGATATCCTTACCCGGTACTATCTCGGCCGCCAGCGATCAGACTATCCGTTGAATTACGCCTTCAATACCGCCGGGGAAATCACCCAAGGCATCTTAGCCGGAAAAGTAAATCGTGCCGTGCTCGGGGAACCGTTTCTAAGCATCGCTTTACGGAAAGACAGCAGCTTACGAATAACTGCGGACTTGAATCACTTAACAGACAGCGATACCCTCGGATTCGCCCAAACAGCGGTCGTATACACCCCGACGATGGAGAAATATCGTATCGCTTTTGAGGATGCCTTACGAGCCTCCTGCCAAAAAGCCGTACGATATCCGAAAGAGACCATCCATTCTTTGGAAGAACATGGAATCTTCGCCCAAGGGGCCTTAACTCCTGAGAGTATCGAGCGGTGTAAAATCCATTATTTATCGGCTATCGAGGCGAAAAACGCCGTCATGGATTTCCTGCGTCTCATCGAACAGTATGAACCCAAGGCCGTCGGCGGGAGGCTTCCCGATGCCGGATTTATCCCCGAAAAACAATGAGATTGCGAAAAACAATCACTACAATAGTCGCTACCGCTATCCTCTTGGCGGGATGGCAACTATTCGCCGTTATAGCCAACCAACCGGAGCTGATACCTTCACTTCCCCGACTCGTACGGACACTTTGCGAATGGCTCGTCTCCGGTAGTTTCTATCAGTCGGTCGGAGCGACTATACTCCGGGGAATCTTAGGCATGTCGATCTCATTCGTTTGTGCGATAGGGATGGCCGGGTTATTCGCCCGTTTTGAGTGGGTGTATGAATTATTCAGACCTCTGCTTGCCATCATGCGCTCGATCCCGGTCATATCCTTCATACTTTTGGCGCTTATATTCCTAAATCCGGAAAGTATCCCTTTGATGATCGCCTTCCTCACCATGTTCCCGCTACTAACAGAGAATCTGACACGGGGAATCCTCGATCTACGTCCGGGTTTATCCATTATGGCACGTCAGTTCCATATCAAACGTTCCAATGTCTTATTCCAGATCATCTATCCGCAGCTAAAGCCATTCTTATATAGCGGACTTGCCTCCGCCGCCGGATTCGGCTGGCGTGCGATCATTATGGGAGAAGTCTTGTCGCAATGCGCATTCGGAATCGGAAGCGAGATGAAAAGGGCGCAAAACTTTATCGCTGTCCCTGAGCTACTCGCTTGGACAATCGTGGCGGTATTCATCAGTTTCTTTTTTGACAAAGGAATTAGCAAAGTCGCTGATATCACCCCTAAAATATCTTTCGCGAATGAGGATCAGACCATCCCGACCCCTACATTATCAGTTTTAGACACGAAAGATATAAGTTACCAATACGGCATACAGCACTTTTCCCATTCCTTTCAAAAAGGGATTATTTATGGAATTAGCGCACCTTCAGGCAAAGGAAAAACAACGTTATTAAACCTAATCGGAGGTATCTTATTGCCTACGAAAGGAGAGATACATCCCACAAGACACTTTGGAATCGCCACCATATTCCAACAACCGCAACTCCTGCCCCATCTAACCACAGAAGAAAATATCATCCTCCCCCTCTCCTCTTTTCTCACGGAGGAAAAAGCCCGGCGAATTGCCCAAAAACACTTACAGGAAATGGAAATGGAGCCCTTCGGTAACCGATATCCCAAAGAGCTTAGTTACGGACAGCAACAACGTATCGCTATAGCGAGGGCATTGGCATACCCTTCTCCTCTCCTTTTGATGGACGAGCCGTTCAAAGGCTTGGATGAAGCCCTAAGCCATCGCATCATAGAACGAATACGAGAAAAGCAAATGAAAGAAGAACGGATCATTCTTTTCACGTCACATAATCCGGATGAGATTCGGTTGTTGGCGGATGAGGTGATTTACCTATAAATTCCAACCAAACTTGAATGTCTTATTTCACTTTCATCGGTTGGCAAGGTATCGTAAACCAGAATGTAGAGCCCTTTCCTTCCTCCGACTCAACCCCGATTTTACCTTTCAACTTCTCAATAATCGTCTTGCAGATAGAAAGCCCTAATCCTGTTCCTTGCTTAAAGCTGTTCAATTTCACGAAACGATTGAATATGCTCGCTTGAGACTCCTTACTGATTCCCATACCCGTATCCGTTACGTAGACATAGATACCATCATCGGTCAAACGATAACCAAACCGTATAGAACCCGAGCTGGTGAACTTCACGGCGTTGGAAAGGAAATTGGTCAAGACCTGAGTCAAACGGGTCTTCTCCGACACAATACAATAGTCATTACCGTCCGACTCAAAGATAACCTTTACATCCGGGGCCACTCTCAAGGCGAAAGCTTGCTGCTGGGGAGCGAATATCTCACTCAAACGCAGGGTCGTATAAATAAACTCCATCTTTCCTGACTCGATCTTCGAGATATCCAAGATATCACCGATCAACTGCAACAAAAACTCATTGCTACTCTCTATGATCCTCAGATATTCCTTTTTTTCCTCCTCATCGTCACTCTCCGCCAATAAGGTGGAAAAGCCGACGATGGCATTTAAAGGGGTACGTATCTCATGGCTCATGTTAGCGATAAAAGCGGACTTCATCCGGTCGCTCTCTTCCGCCAAACGCTTAGCCTGCACATCCGCCTCGTGCCGTTTATCGACGGTCATATCCCGAAGGATTCCGATCGAGCGGATCGGCTTGCCATCCGGATCGGCCTCATAGACCTCACCGATCTTCTCCAACCATACATACTCATCCGAGAAATAACGACAAGGGAAACTGAATCGCATGGAATCGATCTCGCCCCGCATGAAAGCGGTTGTAATATTCTCGTATACCTTCCGATAATCCGGATGTATTTTCTCCGTAAAACTAGCGTGGGTGATCTGCACATGCTTGATCTGGCCGTTTTCTTCCAAGGAAAGCTCCGCCGTACCGTTTACCAGATCCCAAAGCCACGGGTAGATCTTACCCGCTTGACATGCGAGCGCCAAGCGCTTATTATAGCTATGCAACTCCTCCTCGACCTGCCTTTGCTTTGTAATATCCCATGAAATCCCTACTAAATAAGGAGGCTTATCCTCACGGGGCGCTAGCAGTTTCATCGTATCCATAGTACGCAAGATACCTTTCGGATCGATCATTTGCTCCACGAAACGCTGCATCTTACCCGTTTTCACCACCTCCTCGTCCATATCCCTGAAAGATTGGGCGACGACCGGATCTAGAAATAGGTCAAAATCTGTTTTCCCGACCACATCATTATGATATCGTCCGTAAAGTTGGTTCATCAAAGGGCTGGAGTACACGTACCTGAAATTATCACCCGTATCCTTCACGAAAAAGTAGATGGGCAACGAGTCCACGATATTAGATAACAATCCTGCTAAATCCCTATAATCCTGTTCCAAAGTTTTGTTCTCCGTAGTATTAACTTCCATGTTGATTTTTTTAATCAAAGGCTTGAATATTCCGGCCGTAAAATTCTTGAAAATTAATGAAAGATACAAATAATAAGCCCAAGAAGTGAGCATCCCGACCGAAAATATAAGCAAAACCGTATATTTGTACTCCAATTCTAAGAAAACTAGATATGACAAACGTATTTCACACGCTTATAGCCCGTTTTCTACAAATTCCGGAAGGACAAGTGGAACGGACAATCGGGCTCTTGAACGAAGGCGCTACCATACCTTTTATAAGTCGTTACCGGAAAGAGGTGACCGGAGGACTGGACGAGGTGCAAATCGGTGCCATCAAAGATCAACTGGATAAACTGACGGAACTGAGCAAACGAAAGGAAACGATCCTCGCCACGATAGAAGAGCAAGGGAAACTTACTCCCGAGCTCCGGAAACGCATCGAGGAGTCTTGGGATAGCACCGAGATCGAGGATTTATATCTCCCTTACAAACCGAAACGGGTCACCAAGGCGGAAATCGCACGCCGAAAAGGACTGGAGCCCTTGGCTAAGATCGTTATGATGCAAAACGAGAATAACCTATCCGCACGTATCAAGAGCTTTATCAAGGGGGAAGTGAAAAACGCCGAAGAAGCCTTGCAAGGGGCACGGGACATTATCGCCGAATGGATTAACGAGAACGAATCGGCACGTAATACCGTACGTAACTCTTTCGCTCATACCGCCATGATCACATCCAAAGTGATCAAGGGGAAAGAAGAGGAAGGCGCCAAATACCGGGATTACTTTGATTTCAGCGAGCCTTTGAACCGGGCCAGTTCCCATCGCTTATTGGCTCTCCGACGGGGAGAGGCGGAAGGTATCCTTCGTGTAAGTATCTCTCCCGACGCGGAATCTTGTCTGGATCGCTTGAACCGGCGCTTCGTAAAAGGTCGTGGAGAGGTTTCCGAGCAAGTGGCTACAGCTGTCGACGATTCTTTCAAACGCTTGTTGAAGCCCTCTATCGAGACGGAGTTCTCCAACCAGAGCAAGGCGAAAGCCGATGAGGAGGCGATCCGGGTATTTGCCGAGAACCTCCGGCAATTGCTGCTCGCTCCTCCCTTGGGACAAAAACGGGTATTAGGCGTAGACCCCGGATACCGTACCGGATGTAAGTTGGTCTGTCTGGATGCGCAGGGGAATTTACTGCATAACGAGGCGATCTTCCCGCATCCGCCCCAGAACGAGAAGGGCAAAGCCGCCGCTAAGGTCGCCCAGTTAGTAGCCACTTACGCCATAGATGCCATTGCCATCGGTAATGGTACCGCCAGTCGTGAGACCGAGCAGTTCATCACGAATATACGATACGACCGCAAGGTACAAGTGTTCGTAGTCAGCGAAAACGGAGCCTCTATCTACTCCGCGTCCAAGATCGCAAGGGAGGAGTTTCCCGAATACGATGTCACGGTACGCGGAGCTGTCAGCATCGGTCGCCGGCTGATGGACCCTCTGGCCGAGACTCTTCGGATCGATCTTGACCAACTCGGCCAATACCAGCATGACGTAGAGCAAAACGCCTTGAAAAAGAGTCTGGATCAAACCGTGGAGAGTTGCGTGAATTTAGTAGGTGTAAACGTGAATACGGCGAGCAAGCATTTGCTGACTTACATCTCGGGATTAGGCCCCACGCTAGCGCAAAACATCGTGAATTACCGGGCGGAGCACGGACCCTTCACTTCCCGGAAAGAACTGATGAAAGTCCCCCGTATGGGAGAGAAGGCTTTCGAGCAAAGCGCCGGATTCCTACGGATACCCGACGGAAAGAACCCGTTGGACAACTCGGCCGTACACCCCGAGAGCTACCCGATTGTCGAACGGATGGCCAAGGACCTAAAATGCTCGGTAGCCGACCTGATCACCGACAAAGCGCTTAAAAAGAAACTAAAACTAACGGACTACCTTACGGATAAGGTCGGGATGCCTACCCTGCTTGATATCATGGAGGAACTGGATAAACCGGGCCGTGATCCCCGCCAAACGATCCAAGTATTCGCGTTCGATCCTACGGTGAAAACGATCGAGGATTTGAAAGAAGGGCAAGTATTGCCCGGTATCGTGACCAACATCACCAACTTCGGTTGTTTCGTCGATGTAGGGATCAAGGAAAACGGGCTTGTCCATATCTCCGAGCTGGCGGATCGTTTCGTAAGCGATCCTACCCAAGTGGTCTCCATCCATCAGCATGTCAAGGTGAAGGTTCTAAGCGTAGACCTATCCAGAAAACGTGTTCAATTATCCATGAAAGGGATCTAAACGATGAAAGAGAAGATTAATAAGACAAACGTGGCGCGCCTGCTGGACAAGGCTAAGATCGCCTACCAGCTCGTGCCTTATGAAGTAGATGAGAATGACCTGAGCGCTACGCATGTAGCGGAGCAGCTAGGGGAAGATATCGCCCAAGTATTCAAGACCTTGATCTTACATGGCGATAAGAGCGGTTATTTCGTATGCGTGATCCCCGGAGCGGACGAGGTGGACTTGAAAAAGGCGGCCAAGGTATCCGGGAACAAGAAATGTGAGATGATCCCCGTGAAAGAGTTGTTACCGCTTACCGGTTATATCCGGGGAGGATGCTCGCCTATCGGCATGAAAAAGCATTTCCCTACATATATCCATCCTACGGCATCCGGCTTCGATAATATCTATGTAAGCGCCGGACAACGAGGCTTGCAGATACAGATAGCCCCCGCCGATTTAATCAAGGTGGCACAAGCTATAGAAGCGGATTTGATCGCATGATCTAACATCGCTGAGAGTACTTCGTAAGAAGTACTCCAGTACTTCGCAAAGAGTATCGCAGTACTTCTTAGGGAGTACTGGAGTACTCCTTATGAGGGACTGAGATCAAACAGCACATGATATCTTAGAATTTCTTAAACGTATACGTTCTTCCTTCGCAGCTCATTACCAGATTCGTCACAGATGACTGCTCGATCGTGAAAGTTTGTTTAGGTGAGGTCCAATCCGTATAACGCATGAATTGTTCCAAAGGCGTACCTCCATAGTTGACCAACTCCAGATCCAGTCTCGTATCTCCCTCCAACGTCTTATAACCGAAATTCGTACGATATACGTCCTTTGCCGGGTCATATAATTGGTACTCGAACAAAGAGGTCTGGAAGTTATACCAAACCGTATCCACCGTCTGGACCACCCCATTCGCCTCTACGGTTTTCAATTGCCATTTCCCTTCCAGCTTATGTTCCACCTTATTACAAGACACCAACGCCACGACAAAACAAGTTATCGCTATCAAATTTTTCATCATAATCCTCGTACTTATATACCTATATTGATTTGAAACGTCAAAGAAAAGAATTAATTTCCAAAGGACAAAGTTTTTAAGGATATCCTAGCCACAAATACCCAGAACTTTTTCTTTCTTCCCCTTGTTAATTGAGTAATTACAATACAAATATTATCCAATATGAAAACATTTATTGATAAAATGGATTATGCGGTCAAGAACTGGTGGCTATCACTATTGGTCGGACTGCTTTACATCATTGCCGCTATTTATTTAATGTTCGCGCCATTGGCGAGCTACATAGCGCTTAGTATCTTATTCAGTGTCTCTATGTTCGTAAGCGGCTTGTTCGAGATCGCTTTCGCCTTGGCGAACAAAAAGGGTATCAGCAGTTGGGGATGGTATTTGGCCGGAGGTATTATCGATTTGATCTTAGGTATATTCTTGATGGCAAGCCCGGGACTTAGCATGGAGGTGCTTCCGTTTGTCTTGGCATTCTGGCTTATGTTCAGAGGCTTCTCGGCTACCGGTTATTCGATGGACCTGAAACGATACGGTACACGGAACTGGGGTTGGTACATGGTCTTCGGTATCTTGGCTATCCTTTGCTCCATCGGTGTTATCTGGCAACCCGCCCTAGGGGCCTTCACGTTGGTTTACATGATCGCTTACGCCTTATTAATAATAGGTATATTCCGTGTCATGCTATCCTTCGAACTGAAAAGCTTGCATAAACGGAATAAGGAAGCACAAGCGGAATAAGTCTGATTCAAGGATTAATTGGTCTATTTTTAAATTAAGAAGTGAATCAACAGCACTTTTACTACTTTTGTGTTCGATCATTAATAAAATAACGGATGAACGCAAACTTACCACAATTAGATTTGCCCCGGGATTATGTCGTAGGAAACGACATTACCGAGGCAATCTTAAACTTTTACAAGCAGACTTGCCGGTTAAAAGCAGGTATTTTCGCTTTATGCGTTGAAGGAAATTTAAGGGCATCCATCAACTTGACAGAGTACACTTTGAAACCGAATGATTTCATCACCTTGATGCCGGGAAGCATTATTCAGTTCTGTGAGCAGAAAGAGAGTTTCCGCCTTTCCTTTATAGGATTCTCATCCGAGTTCATGGACTGCGTGAACATGATAAAGTCTACGATGAGCGCCTTACCTACTATCTACGAGAATCCGATCATATCACTGAGTGAGGACCGGGCGGACTTCATTAACGATTATTTCCATTTGCTAGAGCGGGTACAAGCGAAAGAGAAATCCATAAACAGGGAGATGGTGAAACATATCCTGCTTACCATGATCCATGGGATCAGCGATTTGTATCAAGGGAAATCATGGCCTAACAAGATAACGACCCGTAGCGACGAGATCCACAAGAAATTCATCCAACTGGTGATGAAGAATTATACCTCAAAGCGGCAAACGGCTTTTTATGCCAGCCAACTAAGTATTTCTCCCCAGCACCTCTGCATGATCATCAAGCAAAAGACAGGACGTTCCGTATCCGATATCATAGCCGATATGATAATCATGGACGCAAAATCGCAATTGATGGCTACGGACTTGACTATCCAAGAGATATCTTACTCCTTGAACTTCCCGAATGTATCCTTTTTCGGTAAGTACTTTAAACGGTACGTAGGCGTATCTCCACAGAAGTTCAGAAACAGTTAAGATAAAATTAAATGTAACAGAAAAAAAAATATCACTTTTTGCTTGTAGTTTCCAAAAAAGCGTTACTTTTGCTGCGTATTTAAAAACAAACAGACAATGAATCGATTTAGCTTTACATATTACTTTTATTACTTTTACTTTAGCAGAGTAAAGGCAGGAGTTTGTATGTAAAGCGTTGATGATTGAATATAAATATCAATAAAATATAAAGTCCTGCCGGTTTCGGTGGGACTTTTTTTGTTTGTAACAGTTTAGAGTAAAAATAGAGAAACAAGATGAAAAAGAAAGTAGCAATACAGGGAATAGCCGGTTCGTATCACGACATCGCCGCCCGTAATTATCATGAAGGTGAAGAAATAGAAATCATCCCTTGCAATACGTTTCGGGATGTTATCACGACGATCAAGAAAGACCCGTCCGTACTAGGCATGATGGCCATCGAGAATACGATAGCGGGAAGCCTCCTTCAAAACCATGAGCTGATCCGTGAAAGCGGGCTGAGCGTCACCGGCGAGTATAAGCTACGTATCTCCCATTCCTTGGTAGCGCTTCCGGGAACCTCGATACACGAGGTAACAGAGGTCAACTCCCATCCGATAGCGTTGATGCAATGTACCGATTTCCTCGATACTCTGCCAAACGCCAAGGTAGTAGAGAAAGAGGATACCGCCATGAGTGCCCGGTGGATCTCGGAGAACCAACTGAAAGGACATGCGGCGATATGCGGGAAACTGGCTGCCCAGATCTACAAGATGGAAGTCCTTGCCGAGGGGATCGAGACTAACAAACGGAATTTCACCCGCTTCCTCGCTATAGCGGACCGCTGGACGGCGGATGAGATGCTTCGAGGAACCGATAAAAACAAATCCTCTCTCGTATTCGCTCTTCCCCACACTTCCGGCAGCCTTTCCAAAGTCCTCTCCGTTCTCTCTTTTTACGACATGAATCTTTCTAAAATACAGTCCTTGCCTATTATCGGGCGTGAATGGGAATACTTGTTCTACATCGACCTTACTTTCACGGATTTCACCCGTTACAAACAAGCGTTGGACGCTATCAGACCGTTAACAAAAGACTTAAAAATATTAGGCGAATATGCAGAAGGAAGACAAAGTGTGTAATATTACACCCGCTAACCGTGTAGGTAGCGTACAGGAATACTACTTCTCCAAGAAATTGAAGGAAGTAGCCGAGATGAATGCCGCAGGCAAGAACGTCATTAACCTTGGCGTGGGCAGCCCCGACCTTCCACCTTCGGAACAAACCATCGAGACGTTGTGTGAACATGCCCGTAAAGCGAACGAGCACGGTTATCAGCCGTACGTGGGCATACCGGAACTGCGTAAGGGATTCGCCGACTGGTACAAGACGTGGTATGACGTAGACTTGGACCCGAAAACAGAGATCCAACCGCTCATCGGCTCCAAAGAAGGTATCTTACATATCTCGCTGGCATTCTTGAATCCGGGGGATGGCGTACTGGTTCCGAACCCGGGGTATCCGACATATAGTTCCGTCAGCAAGCTGGTAGAGGCTCGTTTGATCCCTTACGAGCTGAAAGAGGAACTGGGATGGCAACCGGATTTCGAGAAACTGGAGAAAATGGATCTCTCCAACGTAAAGCTGATGTGGACCAATTACCCGAATATGCCCACAGGGGCGAACGCTAGCGTAGAGCTATACGAGAAGCTAGTGGCCTTCGGCCGGAAGCACGGTATTATTATATGTAATGATAACCCCTATAGCTTCATCTTGAATGAGCATCCGCTAAGTATCTTAAGCATACCGGGAGCCAAAGAGATCTGCATCGAGATGAACTCCATGAGTAAGGCTCATAATATGCCGGGTTGGCGTATGGCGATGCTGGCTTCCAACGCCCAATTCGTCCAATGGATACTGAAGGTAAAAAGCAATATCGACTCCGGGCAGTTCAAGCCGATGCAATATGCGGCGGTAGAGGCCCTGAGCGCAAAGAAAGAATGGTACGATAACATGAATCGTGTCTACCGTAGCCGCCGGGACCTTGCCGGACAAATCATGCGTACCTTGGGATGCGAGTACGACGAGAACCAAGTAGGTATGTTCCTTTGGGGACGTATCCCCGACTCCGCCGAGAGCGGCGAGGCAATCGCCAACAAGGTGCTATACGAGGCAAACGTATTCCTTACGCCGGGATTTATCTTCGGTAGCCGTGGCGAACGTTATATCCGTATCTCCCTTTGCTGCAAGAACGAGACTTTAGAAGAAGCCTTGAAGAGAATTGAGAATTTATAACTGAAAATTGAAAATTAAAATATAGATCACAAAGATGGAAATGAAGATTGAACCGTTAGCATTACCGGGAGTTGACACACAACGTCCTATCGTAATCGCAGGCCCTTGTAGCGCCGAGACAGAAGAGCAAGTGTTAGAAACAGCCCAAGGATTAGCCTCCAGAGGCGTTAAGATATTCCGTGCGGGTATTTGGAAGCCTCGTACGAAACCGGGTGGATTCGAGGGCATCGGAGCCGAGGGATTGGCTTGGTTGAAGAAAGTGAAAAAAGAGACCGGCATGCTGGTATCTACCGAGGTAGCGACTAAAGATCATGTATTCGAGGCATTGAAAGCCGGTATCGATATCCTTTGGATCGGAGCACGTACGACGGTAAATCCATTCGCTGTCCAAGAGATCGCCGACGCGTTAAAAGGGGTTGATGTACCTGTATTGATCAAGAACCCGGTTAACCCGGACTTGGAGTTATGGATCGGAGCGTTCGAGCGTTTGTACGGAGCGGGCATTCATCGTTTGGGTGCTATCCATAGAGGTTTCAGCTCATACGACAAGAAAATCTACCGTAACCTTCCGTTGTGGCATATTCCTATCGAGCTTCGCCGCCGTATGCCGGACCTGCCTATTTTCTGTGATCCTAGTCACATTGGTGGTAAGCGTGAGTTGGTAGCCCCACTTTGCCAGCAAGCGATGGACTTGAGTTTCGACGGCTTGATCGTAGAGTCTCATTGTAACCCGGATTGCGCATGGAGCGACGCTTCCCAGCAAATCACCCCGGATGTATTGGATTACGTATTGAACCTATTGGTGATCCGTGACGTAAACCAGACTACCGAGAACCTGACCGCTCTTCGCCGCCAGATCGACGGTATCGACGAACAATTATTGGAACTTTTGGCTAAACGTATGCGTATCTCCAAGGAGATCGGCGTTTATAAGAAAGAGCACAATATGCCGATCTTACAGTCTCCCCGCTACAGCGAGATCTTAGAGAAACGCTCCAGCATGGGTGAACAAATGGACCTGAGCCCGGACTTTGTAAAGGAGATCTTGAAGGAGATCCATGAGGAATCCGTGCGCCAGCAAATGATTATCATGAACGAACAATAATTTATAAGATGAAAATATTGATTTTAGGCGCAGGAAAGATGGGTTCTTTCTTCACCGACCTGCTTAGTTTTGATCATGAGGTAGCCGTATTGGAGAAAGATCCGAAACGTATGCGTTTTATCTATAATGCCCTTCGCCTACAAAACCCGGAAGAGGTTAAGGATTTTAATCCCGAGTTGGTCATCAACTGCGTGACGTTAAGTTACACGATAGAGGCTTTCAAGGCCGTAATGCCTTACTTGCAACCGTATTGCATTATTTCCGATATCGCTTCCGTGAAGACTTATTTGAAGGAGTTTTATGAGACATGCGGTTTCCCGTATGTCTCCACTCACCCGATGTTCGGACCTACATTCGCTAATCTGGGACAACTGGAGAAAGAGAATACGATTATTATCTCCGAGGGCGATCATCTGGGCAAGATCTTCTTCAAGGATATTTATTCCAGCCTCCGCCTGCATATCTGCGAATACACGTTCGAGGAACACGATAAAGTGGTAGCCTACTCACTAGGTATCCCTTTCGCCTCCACTATGGTATTTGCCGCTACGATGAAGCATCAGGATGCTCCGGGTACCACTTTCAAACGCCATATGAAAATCGCCCGCGGCCTTTTGTCCGAGGACGATTATCTATTGACCGAGATCCTTTTCAACCCCCGTACCCCTCGCCAAATCGAGCGGATACAAGAGGAATTGCATATCTTGCAAGAAATCATCAAGGATAAGGATTCCGAGAAGATGAAAGAGTATCTGACGAAGATACGGAAGAATATCGAGTGAAAGGACGTACCAGCTCTAGGTTCTAGAGATAAGGGGGGCGCATAGAAACAAGGACGCTCCCCTTATTCATAAAATTCACAACTATTCAGTAGAACTTCTCTCTGATAAGAATTTAATCAAATATTTGCCACCTTCATTTATTCTATCTACATTTGTACTAAATCATAAAAGAAAATGAAAATAAGAGCGAAATACATTTTCTTCACTTGTTTGGATCCGTAGCAAAAGACGAACATAAAGAGGGAAGCGACATTGACATCTGTGTTGAGATGGAACCAGATTTATTCATGACAGTCCGGCTAAAAAAATTCTTGGAAAAATTGGTGGACTACTCAGTGGATCTTATCTACCTTTATCATAATCATATTGCACACGCATATTTTGATATTGATGCTGAAATCATATTTAAAGTAATAACAAATCATCTAGATCCTTTATTAGATGGTCCCTATTCTTTCTTCAAAAATTAAGTAAATAAAAAAGTACCCTCCCCTGTTCACCTTTCGCTCCTCATCGCTATTCATAAACCGTAAAGAATATGTTTTCTCATCAACTTTCCTTATCTTTCTCGCAGAAAGTAATACCGCCTCCTCAATGTCATTTCGGATTCACCAAATCGCCAAATTTCGGATAAACCGCTACAGAGTGACAGAGAGGGGCGGTATCTTTATGAAAAGGAAGCCCACGAAGAAGAACATTTACCCATATTCCATCAGCAGCCATCAACGTTGTCTCAAAAAAGTAATACATACTCCCTTGACCCAATAATATATACTTCTCCAACCAAGTTAGTATATATTACTTGGCCGAGGAAGTATTATGTCCATTCCTAAAATCACTGTCATTTTCTACCTCATTACAAAAAATCCACTACAATCGTTTACTTTCATACATTATTTCTATCCATAGATAGAAAATCTGTACCTTAAAATCTCCTCAGATTCACCCAATCGCCAAGTTTCGGGCAGATCGCTACAAATAGACTAAAAGGAACGGTATTTCCGAGTTCATCAAAATCTCGACCCAACTATTTAGAATACTTTTCGCAAAAGTTGATAATCAATAAAACAATTACTACTTTCGCAAAAATAACAAATCGAATTGCGAATGAATAAATAACAGAAAAAGAAAGACATAATAACATATTAGATAAAGCGTAAGCTTATACTTGTAACGTTCAGAAAATCGCCAATTTAATGAATACCAGTACAAGGGAATAAGTTGACGCTCATGTTCTATATACATGATGTATAGGCGTGAGCTTCCTTGTTGTACTGGTGGGTGTTTGGCGATACCTCTGAATCTAGCAAGGCGGTTATCACGCCTTTCTTTGTATATATAAACATAAAAAAGATAAACAATGGGAATTTATTATTTAAGACATCCGATGATTTGTATGCGTAAAATCTTTTATTTTATTATCGGAAATACTATTGGGCGAATATTTTACCCTTCTTCATTGTATAAATCAAAGTGGTTTGATAAACTATCTAATCTTGGATGGGAGTGGGTTGTAAGAGGTCTGATTCATCAGAAATTAAGAGGGATTAATTCAACAGCGTGGTGGCCGATAGCACCATATCAGAAAGTCGCCAATCCTGCTAATATATCATTTCATGTAGACGATATTAATAATTTCCAAATGCCAAGTGTTTATTTCCAAGCTTTTGGAAATATCACGATAGGTCGGGGAACCTATATAGCTCAAAATGTTGGGATAATAACCGCAAATCATAATTTGCAAAATTTAGATCGGCATGAAGAAGCCAAGCCGGTCCTAATCGGTGAAAAATGTTGGATAGGGATGAATAGTGTGATTTTACCGGGAGTAATATTGGGACCTCATACGGTAGTGGGAGCAGGATCGGTAGTGACCAAAAGTTTTGTCGATGGATATTGCATTGTAGCAGGAAACCCCGCAAAGATAATTAGAAAAATTTCCTTATGATTTATGTGGTTGATAGAATTCGACACTTTTACTTTAATATATTGATTATGAAAATAAAGACTGTCTTAAAGACCATATATTCATGGTTGTCTAAAGTGATAGG
>OKTH01000517.1_pt1 | contig 24753 bp, 17 predicted proteins | sample 1606361 | NCBI WGS metagenome assembly OKTH01 (sample SAMEA3879575, study PRJEB24766) | human gut metagenome | biome: human-associated habitat; feature: feces | place: USA | collected 1985/1987 | reverse complement strand
TGGTAGAACGGGTCTTGATGCCGGTGTTGCCGCTTTTCATCGCCGCGAATTTCTGTGTCCTCAGTTATGAGGGGGCGATTACGAAGCAGTTGCCTATCTTTTTATCCGTCCTGTTGATTGTCATCATTTGCCATTACATCTGGTTGACCTTATTGTATGTAGTCGCATCGATTTACTCCCGGAAAAATAGCTGGGGCGTATTGAAATACTACGGACCCGCTTATTTGACAGCCTTAGGCACCATGTCATCTGCCGCCACCTTGGGCACGGCCTTGACCTGCGCCAAGAAAAGCAAGATTTTGCGAGAGGAAGTAATCGACGTGACTGTCCCCCTGTTCGCGAACATCCATCTATGTGGCTCTATCTTGACGGAAGTGTTTTTCGTATTGACCGTCTCACAAATATTATATGGAAGTATGCCGGACTTCACGACGATGCTCGTATTTATCATCTTGCTTGGTTTCTTCGCGATCGGTGCTCCCGGCGTACCGGGCGGTACGGTGCTCGCCTCATTGGGCTTAATCATCGCTATTCTAGGTTTCGACGAGGCAGGAACGGCATTATTGCTTACGATATTCGCTTTGCAAGACAGCTTCGGTACGGCTTGCAACGTGACGGGAGATGGTGCCCTTACCCTAATTACTGATACGTTCGATCAAAGGCAAACGGAAAAAGCTTCCACGGTCTTATAAAAACAAACTTCCATAGCCATTTTACCGCAATGCGGGTTGCAGTAAGTAGCATCACTTTCTTTTCATTCGATACTCTATGGGTGATTCCCCCGTATGCTTCTTGAAATACCGTCCCAGATAGGATTGGCTAGGAAAGTTCAAGTGATTCGTTATCTCCTGTACGGTCATTTCCGTGGTACGCAACAATACCTTTGTCTCCAATATGATATGCCGGTCTATAATGGTCTTCGCTGACTCGCCCGTCACTTGCCGAGCTATGGTCGATAAATAACGGGGAGAGATACAAAGCTCGTTCGCATAAAAAGAGACATCTTTCTGGTCGAGATAATGGGTGTGGATACAATTGATAAATTTATGAAAGATCTCCTCCGCTCGATTATAACCGTTTCGCTGATGGCTGGGAAACGCATGCCTAGTCTTATCGTACATATTAAGGAAGAAGCACTGTAACTGGTTCTTCACGATCATGTCTCGATATAAGTTATTCCGATCGTAGTAAATCAGCCAGAACAAACGAATTATGACATTTACGATTTCCCCCTCACTCGAAGAATGGGTATGGCAAGGATTATCTTTAATGAAGCGGAAAAAAGAAGGGTCTAGGCGGAACACCGCCTCTTGAAACATAGATGTCGAAAAAGAGATATACTGTACCTTGAAATTATCGCTACTCTGGTTCAATGTCAAGATTGTTTTCGGGATCAACGAGATAATCGTATTTTGCACGATATCCCACTTGTTTAAATCTACCGAGATATTTGCCGTCCCGCTATAACAATATAGAATCATTCCCTGCCCTATCTTATAAGGACTATCCAACAAGCTTTCTAAGTTGGATTCCCCCATGGTAAATGATTCTTCTTTTCTTAATTTAAATGGATTCATTCGGTTACTTTTTTGTTCGCAAATATAAAGGTTCCTTATCACATAGCGGATCATTCCATCTCAAAATGAACAATCATCGCCTCATTGTGGAAACAATGGTTCGCCGATAAGCGAGTAGCTTTGCATCCGAAAATATAGGTATTAGTTAAGATGAAAAAGCAAAATCGATTGATGAAGACTGCGATCGCCTTATGGTGTATCGTAGCTGTTGGGTGTAAACAAAGCCCTGTAATTCAACAAAGTTCAGGGTATGCGACAATGACTGTATCCACTTCGGAGAAGACTTTGTCCAATAATTACTCGGCGAGTATTCGAGGAAAACAGGATATTGATATTTATCCGCAAGTATCCGGTTTTATTACAAAGCTTTGCGTAGCAGAAGGCGAGAGCGTAAAAAAAGGACAAGTCCTATTTATTATTGATCAAGTTCCTTATCAAGCGGCCTTAAACACCGCCATTGCGAACGTAGAGGCCGCTAAGGCATCTGTAGCGACAGCGCAACTGACCTACGAGAGTAAACAAGAATTGTATAAGAACAAAGTAGTTTCCGAGTTCGACCTAAAGACCGCCTACAACACACTACTCTCGGCAAAAGCCCAATTAGCCCAAGCGGAGGCACAAGAGGTGAACGCCCGTAACAACCTTTCTTACACGGAAGTGAAAAGCCCCTCGAACGGCGTCATCGGAACCCTGCCTTATCGTGTAGGCGCATTAGTAAGCGCAAGCCTACCCAAACCGCTCACCACGGTATCGGACAATTCCGAAATGTATGTGTATTTCTCCATGACTGAGAACCAGCTATTGGCCTTGACCCGTCAATACGGCTCGAAAGACAAAGCCTTGGAGAATATGCCCGAGATCGAGCTTCAGTTGAACGATAAATCGCTTTATCCTCAAACGGGAAAGATCGAGACGATCAGCGGCGTTATCGATCAAAACACCGGAACGGTCAGCTTGCGTGCCGCATTCCCGAACGAGGAGCAATTATTGAATAGCGGAGGCTCCGGGAATGTGATCATTCCGGTTACATACGATAACTGCGTAGTAATTCCCCAAGCCGCCACGTTCGAGATCCAAGACCGGGTATTTGTCTTCAAGGTAGTAGACGGAAAGACGCAATCCGCTCCTGTAGAAGTTACCCGTGTGAACGGAGGACAAGAGTATATCGTAAACGCCGGATTGAATAGCGGCGACGTGATCGTAGCCGAAGGCGTAGGTTTATTGCGTGAAGGAACACCGATTGAAGTAAAACAAAATTAAGCACAATGAAAGTTAGCACATTTATAGAACGCCCCGTACTCTCCGCCGTGATTTCCATCACGATTATGGTAGCGGGTATCATCGGGCTTTTCACCTTGCCCGTAGAACAATATCCGGATATCGCCCCTCCTACCGTTATGGTCAGTACGACTTACTTCGGGGCGAATGCCGAGACCATGCAGAAGAGTGTCGTAGCCCCTTTGGAAGAGACGATCAACGGCGTGGAAGATATGACCTACATGACCTCCACGGCTACCAACTCCGGTACCGCCACGATCACGATCTATTTCCAACAAGGAACCGATCCGGACATGGCCGCCGTAAACGTACAGAACCGTGTATCGAAAGCGACCGGGCAATTGCCGGCCGAGGTTACCCAAGTAGGTGTCACGACTTCCAAGCGCCAGACCAGTATGTTACAGATCTTCTCGCTCTATAGCCCGGACGGTTCTTATGACGAGAACTTCCTCAGTAATTACATCAGCATCAACCTGAAACCAGAGATCCTTCGTATCTCCGGAGTCGGCGAGTTGATGGTTATGGGTGGCGATTACAGTATGCGTATCTGGATGAAGCCCGACGTTATGGCCCAATACAAATTGATCCCCTCGGACGTGACCTCCGTGTTGGCCGAGCAAAATATTGAGTCCGCCACAGGTTCTTTAGGCGAGAACTCGGACGAGACGTATCAGTACACCATGAAATATAGCGGTCGCCTACTTACTCCGGAGGAATTCGGCGAGATCGTGATCCGCTCCACCGAGGATGGAGAGGTATTGAAGCTAAAAGAGATAGCGGACATTGAGTTAGGAAAGGAGAGTTATGCCTATATCGGACAAACAAACGGTAAGCCGGGTATCTCCTGTATGGTTTTCCAGACAGCTGGATCGAACGCCACGGAGGTGAATAATAAGATCGACGATTTTCTCGAGGAAGCCTCGAAAGACTTCCCGAAAGGTATCGAGGTCGTAAAATTGATGAGTACGAATGATTTCTTGTACGCCTCGATCCATGAGGTTGTAAAAACCTTGATAGAGGCCATTATCCTCGTTATCCTTGTGGTATATGTCTTCTTGCAGGATATCCGTTCTACGCTGATTCCGTTGGTAGCGATCGTAGTTTCCTTGATCGGTACGTTCGCCTTTATGACGGTCGCCGGATTTAGTATTAACTTGATCACTTTATTCGCTTTGGTATTGGTGATTGGTACGGTGGTGGACGACGCAATCGTTGTCGTAGAGGCAGTCCAAGCCCGGTTCGACGTTGGATATAAGTCCTCTTATATGGCTAGTATGGACGCGATGAAAGGATTGACATCCGCCATCGTCTCTACTTCATTGGTATTTATGGGCGTGTTTATCCCGGTATCGTTCATGAGCGGTACATCCGGTACATTCTATACGCAGTTCGGTTTGACGATGGCAGCGGCCGTAGGTATCTCTACCGTTAACGCGTTAACGTTAAGCCCGGCGCTTTGCGCTATCTTATTGAAGCCTTACATCAACGAGGACGGCACCCAAAAGAATAACTTCGCCGCACGTTTCCGTAAGGCGTTCAACGCCGCATTCGATTCGGTCATCAAGAAATATAAGCACGGGGTGTTGTTCTTTATCAAGCGGAAATGGCTGGCTTGGTCTTTATTGGCATGCTCCATCGTATTACTTATCGTCTTGATGAACACGACAAAATCCAGCTTGGTACCCGATGAGGATCAAGGTACGGTCTTTGTCAACGTAAGTACGGCCTCCGGAAGCTCCTTGGCTACGACTAACAAGATCATGACGAATATCGAGCAACGGATCAACCAGATTCCACAGCTTCAATCTTATTCCAAGGTTTCCGGTTATGGTTTGCTGGCCGGACAAGGTAGCTCTTTCGGTATGTTCATCTTGAAACTAAAACATTGGGATGAGCGCCCGGACAAGGAAGATAACGTACAAGCCGTGATCGGACAGGTATATGGCCGTACGGCAGATATCAAGGACGCTACGATTTTCGCCATCGCCCCGGCCATGATCCCCGGATATGGTATGGGTAACGCATTGGAAATGCATACGCAAGACAAGGCCGGTGGAGACTTAACGACCTTCTTTAACACGACCCAGCAATATCTCGCCGCCTTGCGTGAACGGCCCGAGATCGCTACGGCTTACTCTACCTTCGATATCAAGTACCCGCAATGGCGCGTGGATGTGGACGCAGCGAAATGCAAACGGGCCGGAATCACTCCGGATGCTGTTCTATCAACCCTTTCCGGTTATTACGGAGGGCAATATGTGTCGAATATCAACCGTTTCTCGAAGGTGTATAAGGTGATGATACAGTCCGATCCTAAATATCGTCTGGATGAGGCCTCCTTGAATAATACGTTCGTACGCATGTCGAACGGCGAGATGGCACCGCTTAGTCAGTTTATCACCTTGACCAAGGTATACGGTGCCGAATCTCTAGCCCGTTTCAACATGTATAATTCGATCGCCGTCAATGCCGTACCGGCCAATGGATATAGCTCCGGGGATGCTATCAAGGCGGTAAAAGAGACAGCGGTCACTTCGCTCCCAAAAGGGTATGGCTACGACTTCGGTAGTATCACCCGTGAGGAGAACCAGCAGAGTAATACGACCATTATCATCTTCGGTATCTGTATCTTGATGATTTATTTGATCCTAAGTGCCTTGTACGAGAGTTTCCTTGTTCCTTTCGCCGTGATTCTTTCCGTACCGATGGGTTTGATGGGTAGTTTCTTGTTCGCTAAGTTCATGGGATTGGAGAATAACATTTATCTGCAAACCGGTTTGATCATGTTGATCGGATTGTTGGCGAAGACCGCCATCTTATTGACAGAGTACGCTACCCAACGCCGCCTGTCCGGTATGAGCCTGACTTCAGCCGCTCTTAGCGCGGCAAAGGTTCGTCTGCGCCCGATCTTGATGACCGCTCTTACGATGATATTCGGTTTGCTGCCATTGATCGTTTCCAACGGCGTAGGCGCTAATGGAAACCGCTCGTTGGGAACCGGTGCCGTTGGCGGTATGTTGATCGGTACATTGGCTTTGTTATTTATCGTGCCTTGCTTATTCATCACGTTCCAATACCTGCAAGAGAAACTACGCCCGATCCAATTCGAGCGTTCCCTTGATTGGCAGGTGCAAGAAGAGGTAAAAGAGGCCGCCGAAGAAAGAAAAGAATATTTAGATAGCAAGAAATAATCTATCCAGTTGTATATATATAATGTATATGAAGAATAACATCATACTCTTTGCCGTAGCGACGCTAGCGTTGAATAGCTGCGGCATTTACAAGAAATACGAGCCTGTCACCACCCTCCCGGAGAATCTATACCGGGAGGAGATAGCCCCGGCAGACACCTTCTCCATCGGGAATATCAGTTGGCGAGACCTGTTCACCGATCCGGCCTTGCAATCCTTGATCGAACGGGGATTAGCCAATAATACAGATCTGCGGATTGCCCATCTAAAGGTGCAAGAAGCCGAGGCGGCGTTAATGACCTCCCGCCTCTCCTACCTCCCGTCGCTCTCCCTAGATCCGCAGGGCACGACAAGTAGTTTCAATAAGGCAAAAGCGTCGTGGACATACAACGTCCCGGTATCGGCCAGTTGGGAGATCGATATCTTCGGCCGGCTGACAAACGCCAAACGCCAAGCGAAAGCCGCCTTGTCGCAAAGCCAAGCGTATAGCCAAGCCGTACAAACACAACTGATCGCCAACATCGCCAATTTATATTATACCCTATTGATGCTGGATCGGCAATACGAGATCACGACGGAAACCGCCGTGAGATGGCAAGAGAGCCTTCGTGCCACCCAAGCGTTAATGGCAGCCGACATGACTACCGAGGCGGCCGTATCGCAAACCGAGGCTACTTGCTACTCCATCGAGACCTCTGTTAAGGATCTGGAACAGACCATCCGGGAGACCGAGAATACGCTTGCCGTCTTATTAGGAGAAACACCTCAAGATATCGAGCGAGGAAGATTGGAAGAGCAGTCCTTGACCCCGGATCTGGCGATCGGCATCCCGGTGCAGCTGCTATCGAACCGTCCGGATGTACGTAGCGCCGAGTACGCATTGGCGCAAGCGTTCTACGGGACAGCCTCCGCACGCTCCAATTTTTATCCCTCGCTACGTCTTAGCGGCAGCGCAGGGTGGACAAACAGCGCAGGCAGTTACATCGTAAATCCGGGTAAACTATTACTATCGGCGGTCGGCTCCCTCACGCAACCGCTATTTAACAAAGGAGCGAATATCGCCCAATTGAAAATAGCGAAAGCGCAGCAAGAGGAGGCCAAGCTCACTTTCCAACAAACCGTGCTCAACGCCGGAAAAGAGGTGAACGACGCACTTACCCAAGCCCAGACCGCAAAGGGAAAGATCGACTTGCGTACACACCAAATCGAATCGCTTGAAGATGCCGTGCGTAGCACCCAATTGCTGATGACGCATGGAAACACTACTTATTTGGAAGTGCTCACGGCACAGCAAACCCTGCTCAGCGCCCAGCTCTCCCAAGTAACGGATCGTTTTGACGAGCTTCAAGCCACCGTAAACCTCTACCAAGCCTTAGGAGGAGGCAGACATTAAAGAGAGTCCTTTCAGACTTGTATATAATTATGATTGTAACCTCCTTTTGTGCGTGACGCATAGAAGGAGGTAAAAAAATACCCGGTTTATGGTATATGCCGTAAACAATCCATCCACTATCTTTGTCATATAAATAAAAGAATCCAGAAACAACAAAATTCATTTGTATATGGCAAGAATAGCAAGACAACTGACCGACCTTGTCGGCAACACTCCCCTGTTGGAGTTCTCTAATTTCAACGCGAGCAAGGGCCTTAAAGCCCAAGTAATCGGCAAGCTGGAATATTTCAACCCGGCTGGTAGCGTAAAAGACCGCATCGCCTTGGCGATGATCGAGGACGCCGAGGCTAAAGGCTTGTTGAGACCCGGCGCTACCATTATCGAACCGACCAGCGGTAATACCGGAGTCGGACTCGCTTTTGTCTCCGCCTCGAAAGGCTACAAATTAATCCTGACCATGCCGGATACCATGAGTGCCGAGCGTCGTAACTTATTGAAAGCGTTAGGTGCCCAGCTCGTCCTCACCCCCGGGGCGGAAGGCATGAAAGGAGCCATCGCCAAAGCGGAGGAACTGCGTGATGCGACTCCCGGTTCCATCATCCTACAACAATTCGAGAATCCCGCTAACCCGGCCGTACATATCCGTACGACCGCCGAAGAGATCTGGCGTGATACGGATGGTAAAGTCGATCTGTTTGTAGCCGGCGTAGGAACCGGAGGCACGGTCAGCGGTGTCGGTGCCGGATTGAAAGCTCACAACCCGAACGTACAAATCGTAGCGGTAGAGCCTAGCGATTCACCGGTACTTTCCGGAGGCAAGCCCGGCCCGCACAAGATACAGGGCATCGGAGCCGGCTTTATCCCCAAGACCTACAACGGGGAGGTAGTTGACAAGATCCTGCAAGTAACGAACGATGATGCGATCCGTACCAGCCGGGAACTGGCCGGGAAGGAAGGGTTGCTGGTAGGAATATCTTCCGGAGCCGCCGTATACGCCGCCGTGGAACTAGCTAAACTTCCGGAGAATGAGGGAAAAACGATCGTGGCGTTGCTTCCGGACACAGGAGAAAGGTATCTCTCCACGGTTCTATATGCTTTCGAGGAATATCCTCTATAGGCTTTTATCGGTTTATCTGATGTCATAGAATCTGAGTCGAAAACACTATAGTGTTTGTGGATAAACACAATAGTATTCAGACTAAAACACTACTGTATTCGTGCACAAATACAGTAGTGTTTTTTACAGATTACAAGAGCCCTTTCGTACTCGGTAGCTCAAACCGATAAATATCTCGTCGGATCGCCATCTTGATCGAGCGGGCCAAAGCCTTGAAGATACCTTCTATCTTATGATGCTCGTTCGTACCCTCGGCACGGATATTCAAATTCATGCGGGCAGCGTCGCTCAAGCTCTTGAAGAAATGGAGGAACATCTCCGTAGGCATATCCCCTACTTTCTCACGGTGGAACTCAGCGTCCCAAACCAACCAAGGACGGCCACCGAAATCCAGCGCCACGCTACACAAGCAATCGTCCATCGGAAGGCAATACCCATAACGCTCGATCCCTCGCTTATCACCCAGCGCTTTCAGCATGGCCTCGCCAAGGGCGATCGCCGTGTCCTCTATCGTATGATGCTCATCGACTTCCAAGTCGCCTTTTACCCGTACCGTCAGGTCCGTACCGGAATGCTTACCGATCTGGTCCAACATATGATCGAAGAAACCAAGCCCGGTAGAGATCGATGTCTTTCCGGTTCCATCCAGATTCCAGTCCACATAAATATCCGTCTCCTTCGTGGCACGCCGTACGACAGCACGACGCTCGCCAGCAAACAGATACTCGGTGATTTTATCCCAATCATCCGTGATATAGGCGGGAGACAATGAAGTAGCGTAAGCCGCCAACTCACTCTCTGCTCCCTCCTCCGGGCGCAACCAGATACCTTTAGCGCCCAGATTATGGGCCAACTCCATATCCGTAAGGCGGTCTCCGATCACAAAGCTATTCTCCAGATCGTATTCACCTGTCATATATTTCGTAAGCATTCCCGTACGAGGCTTACGATTCGGAGAATTATCCTCGGGAAAGGAAGGATCGATCAATATATCATCAAACACGATCCCCTCGCCTTCCAGTGTTTTTAGGATCAAGTTATGGGCAGGCCAGAAAGTCTCCTCCGGGAAAGAGGGCGTACCCAGCCCATCTTGGTTGGAGACCATCACGAACTCGAAATCCAACCGCTCACGAATGAAATAGAGGTTACGCATCACCTTCGGGACAAACTCTAGTTTCTCCAAGCTATCCAATTGATAATCTACGGGCGGCTCTTTTACAAGCGTGCCGTCCCGGTCGATAAACAACGCTCTTTTCCTCGTGCTCATAATTTCATGTTTTTCATCGCGTTCAATAAGCTATCATTCTCTTTCGGCGTACCGATCGTAATACGAAGGCAACCCCGGCATTTCTGCACGTTACTACGGTTACGCACTACGATCCCTTTCTTCACGAGCCCATTATACATGGCATCCGCCTTGGCGACATTCACCAACAAGAAATTAGCGTCCGAAGGATATACTTGATAGGAGAAAGGAGGCTCGGACAGGATCTTCTCCAGCCGGTTACGCTCCGTGAGGATCTCGTTCACTTGGTGCTTCATGGTCGCCTCGTCGTTCAAGAGCTCCAAAGCTTTCTCCTGTGTAAGCTGGTTGACGTTATACGGATATTTGATCTTATTCAAGACACCTATAATCTCCGGAGAGGCGAATGCCATACCCAAACGAATACCCGCCGCTCCCCACGCTTTCGACAAGGTTTGAAGAACGATCAGGTTTGGGAATCCCGATAATTCCTTTAAGAAAGAGGGATAAGCGGAGAAGTCGATATAAGCCTCATCGATCACCACGATTCCTTCATAATTCTTCAATATCTTATAGATCGAGCCACGATCCAGGCTGTTGCCACTGGGGTTATTCGGGGAACATAGGAAGATCACTTTAGTCCACTCGTCCGCCGATTCCAACACTCGGTCAGCGTCCAAGTCGAAATTCTCGTCCAAAGAGACCTTGCGACATTCCACGTTATTTACATTCGCAGCCACCTCATACATACCATACGACGGCGAGATCGTCACCACACTATCCAACCCCGGCTCGCAAAAGGCACGGATCACCAGATCGATAGCCTCGTCGCTGCCATTGCCCAAGAAGATCGAGCTACGGTCCACGCCTTTCAACACGGCCAGACGATCCTTCAATTTCCACTGCAAGGGATCGGGATAACGGTTATACGGCATATTCCACGGATTCTCATTCGCATCCAGAAAAACGGAGGCATCCCCATGAAACTCATCACGTGCGGATGAATACGGTTTCAAATTCCAGACATTCGGTCTTACTAAATCTTTCAGGTCTTTCATATCGTGTTCAATCTAATTGTTACTGCGTTGCGGTGAGCATCCAGCTGCTCGTTGGCCGCCATGGTTTGGATCGTACTACCCAAGGCACGGATACCATCGGAAGTGATCTCTTGGAAAGTGATCTTCTTGATGAAACTATCCAAGTTCACGCCGCTATATGCCTTGGCATAGCCGTTGGTCGGCAAGGTATGATTCGTGCCGGAAGCATAATCGCCTGCGCTTTCCGGAGTATATGGACCCATAAAGACACTGCCGGCGTTCTCGATTCGCTCCGCGATAGCGGTGTAATCCGCCGTCTGGATAATCAAGTGTTCGGGAGCGTATTGGTTCGTGAAGTCTACGACTTCCCGCGAATCTTTCAATACGATGATACGGCTGTGCGCTAATGATTTCTCGGTAATTTCCTTTCGAGGCAAACGATCGAGTTGCTCTTGGATGGCACGGGCCACGGGTTCCACGATCGTTTCCGAAGCGGTTACGAGGATCGCTTGGCTATCCACTCCATGCTCGGCCTGCGAGAGGAAATCGGCGGCGATAAAATCGGGATTCGCCGTCTCGTCCGCGATCACCTCTACCTCGGATGGTCCGGCGGGCATATCAATGGCGACCTCTTTCAGGCTTACTAATTGCTTTGCCGCCGTCACGTATTGATTACCGGGGCCAAAGATCTTATACACCTTGGGGACCGATTCCGTCCCATAGGCCATCGCCGCTATCGCTTGGATTCCTCCAGCCTTGAATATCTTACTTACACCTGCGACCTCTGCGGCGAACAGGATAGCGGGATGTACTTTCCCTTCCCGGTTCGGTGGCGTACATAATACGATCTCCTTGCAGCCGGCGATACGTGCGGGCACTGCCAACATCAATACCGTGGAAAACAAAGGCGCCGTTCCGCCCGGAATATATAAACCGACTTTCTCAATCGCTACCGCTTTCTGCCAACAAGTGACTCCCGGGGTAGTCTCCACTTTCTTTCCCTCGAAACGCTGCGAGGCATGGAACTTCTCGATATTCGCCTTTGCCGTACGGATCGCCTGTTTCAAGTCCTCAGCGACCAAGGCATCCGCTTCCCGCATCTCCTCTTCCGAGACTTGAAGGGAAGAAAGCTGCACCTTATCAAACTTTTCCTCATACGCTTTTACGGCGATGTCACCCTGCTCACGTACCTCGTCCAATACCGTACGGACCGTATCGAACAAGGTGGTTACATCCAACGCGGGACGTTTGATTAGTGAGCTCCATTCCTCACGTCCGGGATATTTTATAATCTCCATATTATACAATCATTTTCTCGATCGGAAGCACTAAGATGCCTTCAGCCCCCAATGATTTTAGTTTACCAATAATTTCCCAGAAATGCTTCTCGGCGATCACGGATTGAACAGAGACCCATTCATCGTTCGCCAAAGGCGTGATGGTCGGGCTCTTCATACCGGGAAGCACCTCGATAATCTCATCCAGCTTTTCTTTCGGGGCGTTCAGCAACACGTACTTCTTGCCCTCGGCGACTTGAATCGCTTCAAAGCGGAATAGAAGCTCATCCAATATCTCCAGTTTCTCTTTGGATAGATTATTGTTGGCAATCAATAAAGCCTCACAAGGAAGGACCACCTCCACTTCTCTCAATTGATTGCTCACCAAAGTGCTACCGGAGCTTACGATATCAAAGATAGCGTCCGCCAAGCCAATGCCCGGGGCGATTTCCACGGAGCCGCTGATTACATGAATATCCGCCTTCACGCCTCTCTCCTCCAAGAAAGACCGTAGGATCGCGGGATAGGAAGTAGCGATCGTTTTTCCCTCAAACCATTCAGCCCCCTTATATTCCTCATCTTTTGGGATAGCTAAGGATAGACGGCACTTACTAAAGCCCAGACGCTTGATCAATTTCGCCTCTTGCCCTTTCTCTACGTACTCGTTCTCTCCGACAATACCAATATCCGCCACACCGTTAGCCACAGACTGAGGAATATCATCATCACGAAGGAATAATACCTCTACCGGAAAACCTTTTGCCGATAATAACAGGATGCGTTTGCCCCTGTTTAGTTTAATACCCGCTTCTTCAAGCAACATCATGGTCTCGTCGTACAGACGGCCTTTCGATTGTACCGCGATTCTCAACATAACTATATCTTATTATTATATTATAAATACCAACAAAAAAAGGCTTACCGCAAAACGGCAAGCCTTTATCTTTTTATCATGAGTACATACATACCATTCAGCCCACCGAACTATTGCCCGCTGTAATGATGATGGTGATGTAATGTAGTCGTTATTTTCATTTCTTTTGTTATTTACGTCGCAAAGTTACAATAATAATTGAAAGAACAAATATTTCTGACAAAATATTATCACAATATCTATATTACTTCAATCCGTTCTTACGAAGCAACTCTTCTATCTCTTTCAAGCTTATGGATTCACGTTCTGCTTTGTCGTAGATGTAGAGCAAGTTGATCTCTGTCTCATCGATGGCTACCACTACCGTAAAAGAGATAACCCTTGCCCCACCGCTTTTGCCTCGTCCTTTGGAAGAGATACGCATACGGATTTTACGGCCGAGATCGGTCCCGATCTGGGGATTCGCATAGATCTCTTCCTGAAACTCTATCAAATCCGATTTCAATGAAGGATAACGTTTGCTCAAGCGTTTTACCTCTTTTTCAAACGACTTGTCAAATACTATGCTATAATTCATTGATAAGTTCTTCTAAGTGTTTCGCTCTCTTTCCACTACGCTTACGCTCTTGCATCTCTTTCAGCCCGGCATCAATCCCTGCCAAGATTTCTTCCTTGCTAATATATTCCGTTTCTTCCTCTTCGGCTTTTGTCCTAATTTTATTGTTCAGCTTTTTCAGATAGTTCTTCACACGGTTGAGCGTGTCTTTATCATAGATGCTTAACAATTCTTCGACCAAATCCATCTTTAGGCATTTTAGTTCCATTGCCGTCATACAAATACTCCTTTCTAATTAATTCGTTCTCAAGGACAAAGATGATGATTTACTTTAATACAAATGACTCGCTTGCTGCTTAATCTTATTGGAAAGCATCAAGGGGAAGTCCGGATGCGCGGTAAAAAACGCATCAACTTCTTCCCGAGCTTCCTTCGATGTATGGGCGGAAAGCAAGGAGCGAACCCAAGCGGTGGGGAAAAAGATATCGCCAGTCCGCTGTACTTCCGGCATCGCTTCCAAGGCCGGACGGATATAAGCGACCGACTCTTGTTCTCGTAGGCGATGGTTCAAATTAGCGAGAGCGGAAGAGGCCCATGGCTCCACCCTACGATTCCCGGCGATCAACAAGGAAGCGAAGACACTGTCACGTTCCGCCTTGCGGGGCGATACAGATGGGGAGATAAATTGATACTCCTTCTTCCGGTCCGGATTCTGTATGCGGGACAATTGCGTGGCGATAATCTTATCCGCTTTTTCCGGCAAATGTATCGCCAACATATAGGATAAGCCAATATAATCACTCTCGCTCAACGTACAATCTTTCGGAGCTTTCCGTTCCTGCCATAACGTATACAGACGTTGTACCGCCTCCTCTGAATCCGCTATCGAACGATACAAACGAAACGCCTGCAAGCGATGTTGGGATACGGGATTCGTTGTCACGATCTTCCACAAGACCTGTTCCAACGGACGAGAATCCGACGGGAATATCCGCTGGCAATCTCCTAAATAGCTTAAAGCCATCGAGAACAATAAAGAATTAGACTCATTCGGTAAATACGCTAACATCTCTTCACGGAACCCTTGCGGAGAAATCGTTTTCCAACGAAGATTCTCATAAAAGGTAATCAGCAAAGATCCCTTCAACACCTCATCTTCCGATGAGCGAAGCACAGACCATAGACCGGAAGACTCCCCCTCTGTTATTTTAAAGAAGCCATAACCACGCCCATTTATATTCGGAAGAATGACACAATTTCCATTCGGAAGAAAACTTAATTTCATTCGGAAGGAATCAGAGTTTCCTTCGAGAGAAACCGGGATTTCTTCCGAATCCGTTCCACAGATCACCCGATAGGTTAATTCTTGCGGCCATTTTAAACCCCGGCCCAACGGATCACGCTGCTCTACGACCAACTCGCCGTCCTTAACCGAAGCCGTAATCTCCGGCATACCCTTCTGATTCACCCACACCTCACTCCAAGCGGCCAGATCCTCTTCCGTATATTTATTCAAGATACGGATCAAGCCCTCCCACGTAGCGTTCCCATACGCATAAGTAGTCAAGTACTCACGGATTCCCTGCTGGAAAGCCTCTTCTCCCAGAACACGTACCAACATTTCCATAACCACGGGAGATTTATCATAGATGATATTACCATATACCAAACCGGCGTTCCGCAAATTATCCAAATCTTGCTTGATCGGATTCGCACCTGACGTACGGTCTTCCGAATAAGATGCGGGAATATAATCCCGAATAAAATTCAACCGGTGATTCACGTCCGGATATAAAGGTTCTACGATACGGGAAGCAAAATAATTAGCGAAAACCTCTTTTGTCCATACATCATCAAACCATTTCATCGTTACATAATCGCCAAACCACATATGAGAGGTTTCATGCGCGATCAAGGAACTCCGACTCAATCGCTCATTTAAGGTAGGATGCTCATCCAGAAACATCCGGCGATCCGTATATAAAGTAGCACCCGTATGTTCCATACCCCCATATTGGAAACCGGGTAAGATAATCACGTCATATTTAGCGAAAGGATAAGGAATACCAGTAAAGTCTTCCTGCCATTCCAACGCATCGAACACCTCGTCGGCGATGGCTGGGCATTGAGCGATCTTTTTCGGATCCGTCTCCCGATGATAAATAGAGATATCCCGCCCGTTCCGGGAATAAACCTCCCGAGTCAGTTTACCGGCCACGAATGAGAACAGGTAGGTACTAAGCGGTTCCGTCTCCTTGAAAGAAATACGATTCCGACCGGAGACGCTCGTACTATCCGTTTGTGTGATAGCGCCATTCGCCACGGCCTGCCAAGTGGAAGGAACTTCCAAGGTCAAGGTAAAAAACGACTTCATATCCGGCTGGTCAAAACAAGGGAATACCGTACGTGCCCGGTCCGGAACCAATAACGTATACAGGAACTCATCCCGTCGATTCAAGGATTGATCCGCCGGAGTAAAAGTGATCGCTACCCGGTTCTCTCCCACCGCTACCCAATCTGAGGCAATCACGATATGCTCATCTTTCACTTCATAGGGAATATCTCCTCCGTTCAAGGTTACGGAGGTCACTTGCTCCGGTTCTCCGCGGAAATCAATAATAAGCGGCTGCTTCTCGTCTAATCGCAAGGATAACTCAGCGTTTCCTCGGATCGCCTCGTCACGAGATTCCGGGATCGAGAAGAAAAGATTATAACGGACATTTGAGAAATGCTCCTTCCGGAATTGAGCTAGCTCAAGGCTCACACCGGGCCGGGACAAACCGGCCTCATCTTGTTTAACAGAGCTACAAGCAACCAGACCGGACAGTACGCAAGCTCCGATAAATACCTTTAGATTCATATCTCGTAATTATTCTCTTAAGTATTCTGCTATACCCATAAAATTTCGTTCCAACAAATACATCTGGCTAGCCATAAACGTGAAAAAATCTCCCCAATGCGCTCTCCGATGCAAATCCAATCCTTCCTTTGCCACATAGATACGGGCCACTTGTCGGCCATTCTCACGGACAAAACAAATATCCCAGATCAAGCCTTCGGGAAAATCCTGTTCCAACGTCTCTTTATACCAAGTCAGGCGCTCAAACATTTCCAGACGTAAATCCTCGCTACGGTGGTTTACCTCAAGAATAACGTAAGCCCCTTGGCGGTTCGCGTCGAATTTCAACTCAACGCCCTTTACCTTCGTATCATATAATGTCCAAATTTTCTTACGCCCCCGCAAATAGGGTTGCACCTCACAAAAAGCGGCGAAGCTTTCCCAAAACTCCAGTTTGAGATTCTTCAGTTCCTCCTTACTATACATTACCTATAAATGTCTTTCCTTGTTACCTTAACGATCTGTCCGAATTTAGAGAGTTTCTCCATATCCATACTCTTTGAATTACCGACTATCGCATATATCATTAAATGATCTTGTATATTCTCCCTATAAAAACGAAGGATATCCTCCATAGTCATCCGATCGATAACCTCCAGATAATCCTTGTTCGGATCGCTCTCGTACCCTTCACGCCGGAAACCGGCGATCTTCAAGGAAAGGGAGCGACTAGTAGGATATTCATTATTCACCCAATTACGAATCGTCTGCTTCACCGACTCCACCCGTTCCGGACGTTCCGGCATATCATGCACCAGATTCTCCAGCACTTCCATCGCATCGATCATCTTATCCGTCTGTGTAGCCAATTTCATCACGAAACTAGCGGGCTTCTCCGATCGATTCAAAGGAGGATGTTTCAAACGGGCATTTACTTGATAAGCGAACGAACGAAACTCACGGATCTCCTGAAACATCAAGGATGACATATCCCCTCCGAAATAAGCGCTAAACAACCGGGAAACAGGACGATCTTCCTTAGCCTTCAACGGATCGATATACATATAGGCATAGATTATGCTTTGCGCGACATCCTCCATGTCCATGAAAAAGACAGTCGGCTTATCATACGTCATAAGATCACGAATATAGGGAGAGTTCGATGGAATACTTACCTCCTCCAAGGGTAAATGCAGCTTGATCTGCCGAGCGGCCTCCTCCGTAGACAATGTACCACAATAATGCAGGTTACAAGCGACCGAACGTACCTTACTGAAGGTGTCCAGCAACATCTTTCCTTTTAGTTTTTTGATTTCAGCGAACGATAATTTGGTCAAATAACGGGATTGCTCCCCAAATTTGACTTTCTCTAACAGCATATCGGCTACGTTCTCGCTGGAATTGAACAACGATTTCTCCGTTACCTTCGCCTCGTCCACAATCTGCCGTAACTTCTTGTCATCTGGCTTGGCGTGCCGCAAGAAATCGCCGACCAAAGCCATTGTTTGGGTAAAATGCCCATCAAAACCATTCACCACCACCAGAAACTCAGAATCCGTGGAATCAAAAGTCAATGTACTACCAAGTTCCTGCAATTTACCCCGAAAGACCTCAAAAGACATCGATTCCGTCGCTACGAAAGGTAGATAAGCGGACAATTTATCAAGATCACGAAGCTCCAACTGCCCCACTCCATAAGATAGTGTCAGCGAGAATATATCATTTACGGAATTATGAGTCTTATACAACGTGACAAGCGGACGCAAGGATACGACCTCGGCGTCTTTCTCAAAATCGAGAAAATGCGGTTTCAATTCTTGTACGGGTATCTTTTCCAGACGTTCCACATAAGCGGAGGAAGCATCGGAGTTCTTCGGTATAATCGGTGAATAATCCGGCTTGGGTAAGATCGTTTTTGGATAGCGTCCGGTCTTCTTCGTGACGTACATATAATTCTCCGTAAAATATTTCTTGGCGACCTCAATCACGTCTTCTCTCGACAAGGCATCGATACGGGTAACCTCATCCAAATAATCCTGCCAGCTTTTCCCTTGAGAGAAAATACGCATCATCACCTCGGCCCTTGAGTTTATGTCTTCCAATTTGGAGGCATATTCACGTTTCTGTTCCAATTTCAAGCTTTGGAACATCTCATCGCTAAAATCCCCCTCCTTAATACGGTTGATTTGTTTCCATACTAATTTCTCGGCTGCCGCATAGGTCTGGAAAAAGAACTTCGGAAATACCAACAAACCTAATATTCCAGCCTCATTCATACTTTGGTTAACCGCCATCGCACCCATCACCTTATGATCTACCGTCAGCTTATCCAAAAATCCCGTACCATTGGAGTTATTCAATAAAGATACGGCGATATTGAGCGCAACTTGATCCGGATGATTCGCGGGAACTCCCCGGAATCCCAATGCCATAATTTTCACGAAAGGCATAGGAATACGTACGCTCACTTTCTCCCGCCCCTCGAATGGTGGAAGCGCAACGATATCCCGGTGGGGCGGCTTCCCTTTTCGTATCCGTGAAAAAGTAGATTCCAAGATGGGTAAGACCTCCTCCGTATCGAAATCCCCGCTTAAGATCAATCCCATATTGGAAGCGACATAGTATTTCTCGAAGAACCGGCGCATCTCCGAAAGACGGGGATTCTTCAAGTTCTCCGCACTTCCGATAATCGGATACGCATACGGATGCGGATAGAAATAACGCTCTGTCAATTTCTCGATGGCGACGCTAGCCATCGTGTCCCCATACATGTTCTTTTCCTCATAGACCGTCTCCAGCTCACTCTGGAAAAGACGAAATACGGGATTTACCAAACGCTCACTATTGATCTCGGCCCATTGGGAGATATATTGCGGAGAGAATGTATTGAAATATAATGTATAGTCGTAAGAAGTCCCGGCATTCAATTTCGTACCACCGAAACGAGAGATCAACCGGTCGAACTCGTTCGGTATTACATACTCAGCGGCACGTACGCTCAGGTCGTTAATGATTTGCTGCAAATGGGCACGCATCTTGGGATCCTCGGTATCCGCCAAAGCGTCATATTTCTCGGCGATAATGTCCAGCAAGACTTTCTCGGACTCATAATCGATCGTCCCGATCTTATCCGTTCCTTTAAACATCATATGCTCGAAATAATGCGCAATACCTGTGTTTGGGGAATCTTTAGCTCCGGCTTTTACGACTACGGCTCCGAATATCTTAGGTTGGCTATGGTCCTCATTCAACCATACCGTCAAATCATTACTTAATTTATGCTCTCGTACCTGTAGAAAATCTGAGGTTGACAACAGAGATCTCATGGAATCCATTTAAGTTTATATTATTTCACAAAGATACATTTTTCAATTGGATTAATACGCTTACATTTACAAGCAATCTTAACAAAAGGGCAAATTTAACGTAGGATTGAACCTATTTTTAAGAGTAGTGTTATATCAAAAAACGATTATTATGATAAATTTAGGTAGCTGGATGAACAAAGTCCTCACCGGATGGGGTGTAGACGAGAAAATAGCGAACACATTTGACGAGGCGATCATCGCCATCTTACTAGTGGCGGTCGCTATCGGATTAGATTATTTATGCCAAGCTATTTTTGTCGGAGGGGTACGTAGTATCGTTAAGCATACGCATTATAAATGGGATACGTTATTAATTAAACGTAAGGTCGTACATTATCTCGTACATACGATTCCCGGCATTTTAGTATATGCTTTGCTCCCGATGGCTTTTATCCGAGGAAAGGAATTATTATTCATTTCCCAGAAGATTTGCGCGGTCTATATCATATTTTCCCTGCTGTTAGCGCTCAACGGTCTTCTCTTAATGATGTTGGATTTGTTTAACCAACAGGAGAAAATGAAAAACAGGCCGATGAAAGGTTTTATACAAGTATTACAAGTGCTTGTTTTCTTCGTTGGCGGCATTGTCATTATAGCGATTCTCGTCAATAAATCCCCGGCTACCCTTTTCGCCGGATTAGGTGCGTCGGCAGCTATTCTTATGTTGGTATTTAAAGATAGCATATTAGGTTTCGTGGCGGGTATACAGCTTTCGGCGAATGATATGTTGCGCCCCGGCGACTGGATCACGATGCCTTCTGCCAACGCAAACGGTATTGTTCAAGAAATAACCCTAAACACCGTGAAAGTTCAGAACTTCGATAATACGATCTCGACAATCCCGCCTTATAATCTAGTGAATAGTTCTTTCCAAAACTGGCGCGGGATGGTTGAGTCTGGAGGACGCAGGGTTATGAAGTCCATTTATCTCGATTTGAATACGATCAAGTTCTGTACACCGGAGATGTTAGATACATTCCGCAAGGAAATTCCTTTATTAGCGGATTACCAACCGGATAAGGATGTAGTACCTACAAACTCCCAAGTATTCCGTGTATATGTAGAGCGTTATCTGACAAGTCTTCCTGTCGTAAATCAAGATTTGGATTTAATTATCAGTCAACTTCAATCCACGGAATATGGCGTTCCCATCCAGATTTATTTCTTCTCCCGAAATAAAGTATGGAAAGAATATGAACGGATCCAGTCGGATATATTCGATCATTTCTTCGCTATGATTCCTAAATTTGAATTGAAAGTATATCAATATTCAGACTAAAGTACGTGTTCGAATTATTTTTCCTATCTTCGTCTCCGGATTGTCTACTTAAAGTTTAAAATCGTATTTATGAGCAAGATACAAGAATGGGTATATAATTTATTAGTTCAAATTGGGTTGATAAGCGAAAATTCCAGTTACCTAGACAATATAGTGATCTTATTACTTATTATAGCCGTCACCGTTGGGATCGATTATAGTTGCCGGTATATTTTCCTAGGTATGTTCAAACGATTAGCGAGGAAGACGAAAAATCAACTGGACGATTTAATCGTGGATCGTAAGATCATCAATAAGATGATGCATATGATCCCGGCCATATTGATTTATATATTGTTACCATTCGCCTTCTCAGCCGAAGAGACACCGAAGATTTTAATATTGCTCCAAAAACTTTGTCAGATTTATATCATAGCGGTTTCTTTAAGGTTTATAAACGCTTCCTTAAATCTGATCCACGAGATCTATAATAAAAAAGATTCCTTTAAGAACAAGCCGTTAAAAGGCTTCATACAGATCCTGCAGGTTACGGTTTTCTTTATTGGAGTGATATTGATTATCAGTATCCTTATCAATAAATCCCCGGTTTCTTTACTGGCCGGATTGGGCGCGTCTGCCGCTATCTTGATGTTGGTCTTTAAGGATACGATTTTAGGGTTCGTTGCCGGCATCCAATTATCCGCCAATGATATGCTCCGGGCCGGGGACTGGATCACGATGAGTAAATATGGTGCGGACGGCACGGTTATCGAGGTGACATTGAACGCCGTGAAAGTAAGAAACTTTGACAATACCATTACGACCATCCCTCCTTACGCCTTAGTAAGCGACGCTTTCCAAAACTGGAGAGGTATGAGCGAATCCCCGGGTCGTCGTATCAAGCGCTCTATCAATATCGATATGAACAGCGTACATTTTTGTACCCCGGAAATGCTAGAGAAATTTCGTAAGATCTCTCTTATCACGGATTACATCGATGGGAAAGAACAGGAATTATATGAATACAATGAAGAGCATCATATCGACAGTTCCATTTGGGTGAACGGACGTAGACAAACAAATCTGGGTGTCTTCCGTGCTTATCTCGTACGTTACCTAAGAAGCCTCCCGGAGGTAAGTAAGGAATTAGTCTGCATGGTAAGGCATCTACAACCGACTGATACAGGTATTCCCATCGAACTTTATTGCTTCTCATCCAATAAGGTATGGGTCGAATATGAAGGAATCCAAGCGGATATATTCGACCATGTACTTGCGGTAATACCAGAGTTCGGACTAAGCGTATTCCAAAATGTATCCGGGGCGGATTTGAAGAATATCATCATCAAACTTCCCGCCGGCTCACAACCCTCAGAGTAAATGAATTCATTTAAGTCTTACGGCTCACTCAAGACTTAAATGTCACAACCGTTTGATAAATCTGGCGGGATTCCCTCCTACAACGGTATTAGATAGGAACACACTAAGATGTCAAAAAAATATCTTAGGTGCATCGGCCGACGATCCTAAGATACTTCAGTAATGAACCTAAGATACTTTGCCTATGAAATCAGATCGGCGTAGCCTTACGGCACTAGTAGTGTAGGGTTGTGCCTATACCGGCGTGAGGCTATGCCGATATATGTGTTTGTCCCCTTAGAATTGGAAATAAATAAACGGCTGCACTCCCGCACTCTTAAACTGAACAACAATGAAAATCGCTATCGCCAATATAGCGGCCTGTATCAATAACGGGGAACGGGTCACGACTCCTCTCAAGGCATCCTCAGAGCGTTTAGGCATAAAATGCAGCACATAACCTATCACCATCAACGCAAACACCCCTTTATATCCTAAGACGAATTGCATGAACACCTCCGGATGAAAATTCGTGAAGATCTGGCGAAGCATCTCTCCCACGGCCTTCATCGAGGTAGCCCGGAACAAGATCCATCCGAAACAAACCACATGGAAAGTAATCAGGACACCTAATACCCGTCGCCAAGGCTTCATCTCGCATCCTAAGGCCTTAAAGCTACTGAAATGCCCCATGATAAACTTATGCGCAGCCAAAGCTATACCATGTAAGGCTCCCCATAAGATGAAACTAATGGAAGCCCCATGCCATAACCCGCCTAGCAGCATCGTTATCATCAGATTCATATAGGTACGAATCTTCCCCTTCCGGTTCCCCCCTAAGGATATATACAGATAATCTTTTAACCAAGAGGAAAGAGAGATATGCCAACGACGCCAAAACTCGGTAATCGTAGCCGACTGATAGGGAGAGTCGAAGTTTATATTAAAGCGGAATCCCAACAACAGAGCGATACCGATCGCCATATCCGAATAACCCGAGAAGTCACAATAAATCTGTAGCGCATACCCATAGACACCCAATAAATTCTCCACACCCGTATAAAGCAACGGAGCGTCAAAAATACGATCCACGAAATTCATACTGATATAATCCGAGATAACCGTTTTCTTGAAAAGACCACATAAGATAAGGAACAATCCCTCACCAAACTCAGATCGCGTCACCGTAGGATTCTTATACATTTGAGGGATAAAATCCCGGGCACGAACGATTGGCCCGGCAACCAGTTGAGGAAAGAACGATACATAGAAAACATAATCGATCCAACGGCCGAGAGGTTGGATTCGTCCCCGATAAACATCTATCACATAGCTTATACTCTGGAAGGTAAAGAAAGAGATTCCTACCGGAAGGAAGATGTTCATCTTAAGCCATTCTCCCCCGGCGGCCATAGTAAACAGTTCGCCTAGGAAATTGAAATACTTGAAATACCCCAGCATACCTAGGTTTATGCAGAGACTAAGCGTAACGAATAATTTACGTTTTAATACCGATGTCGTATGCGAGATACATTGCGCTATCAAGAAATCGGAAGTAGCCGTAAATACCAGCAGCCCGAACCAAAGTCCACTACTTTTATAATAGAAATAAAGGGAAAACAGTGTCACGTAAATAATGCGAGCCAACGTATGTTTCCTTAGCGACATATAAATCATCAGGAAACCGATAAACAAGAAGAAGAACAACCCGCTACTAAACAAGATCGGGGCATTATGATGATATGTCAGGATATCTCCCAGTTTCTCCCACGTGAATTGATGATTACTAAGCCAATCTCTAAGTATATTATATTCCATATAAGATTCTTATCGGTTATTATATGATTCCATGAACGCCCTAAACAAAAGCGTTCCTTGTTCTTGATACCCTTCTTTCGTAAAGTGAATCCGATCCCGTCCCATCAAACGAGAACTATGCCATTTGCGGCACGAGTTTTGCCCTCCTGTCGTAGTGAATAAATCCCAGCAAGCGACCTCTTCTTTCTTCGCTACATTCCGGATAGCACGGGCAGCCCGCTCGGTATTATCATTACGCACATACGTTCGCTGCTTATTGACTCGCACCCTTTTGTAACATTCCGGAGGAGTCGTCAGTAAGATCGCCGTATTCGGCAGCTCCTTCTTAACGATCGCCAAGAAAGCCTCTATCTGGCCGGAAAACTCATCGGTATTAAAACGTCTGCCGAATGTCTCGTTGGTTCCCATAGAGATGATTAGTAAGGACGGTTTTAATAAAGCCAACTGACGTATATAAGCCTCGTCCGTATAATTCACATACATCGCCCCATTCACTCCGATGGAATGGTATAAGATACCCCTGCCTCCATTCTTCAGTGTCAGGCCATAATATAAATTCGTAAAGGAT
>OKTH01000497.1_pt1 | contig 25530 bp, 30 predicted proteins | sample 1606361 | NCBI WGS metagenome assembly OKTH01 (sample SAMEA3879575, study PRJEB24766) | human gut metagenome | biome: human-associated habitat; feature: feces | place: USA | collected 1985/1987 | reverse complement strand
TTCAAGGTCCCTGAGGTCGGACGTTTCGCCCTGCGGCAGGTGCCGCTTGGGAAATCGTCCTCTCACTTGGTAGCCGACGAGAAAGGTCAATTCGTAGCATTGAAATTGAAGTTTTTCAAAAATTTAGTAATTCTCTTGATTTTGATACTAATAGTGGGCCGAGATACGCCGTAGACTTTAGAAATTTCAGTGATGTCGTATCCCTCGTAAGCGTACATGGTGATGATTTCCAAATCTTCGGTTTTCAAAGTTTCGAGTGCAGTAAGCAACTGCTCGTTCTCAATCTCACCAATCCATGCAAAACGGCTTTTAGTTTCGTGGTAAGTATCTGTCACGGTAATCGCATCCTGATAGCGTAGCATCAAAGGCGACGCTTCTTCCTCAGAGCTTTCATACGCAGGAGCGGTGAATTCCTGCGTCCGCTCGATAAAGGTACGCTCCGAATTGAATTGCTGACGGTCATAATCGTACATCTTCTGGATGGCCTCTTTCGTCATTCCCGCAGCTGCGTACTCGATGCGCAACTTTTCCCAGTGTGCTTCAAACTTCTTCAACTCATAGCCTTTATTAAAAGACATCGTAAACCTCCAAATTTTCGATAAGTCGTAAAAAGTCGAAAATTTGGAAGGCTACGGATATTTCGCCGCTTGGGGCATCCATGAAAAACGGACAAACATAAAGCCTGCTCCTTTTTACGGGAGCAGGCTACCTGAAGGCTAAAAAAATAGCCGGACAACCAACTAACAGAGCGGTTCTAAAGCAGAATCACTCTATCAGCTGTTGCCCGGCTATTTGGTGCGCGTTTCATACATTGCCTTGCGGCAATGGCCCGTTGCTCGGTGACGAACAGTCCATATTCATGGTGCAATGCACCCGATTTTTGAAATTGTGGTTTGTCTAAAAAAGTCAGCGTCTGCGGTAGGCTAAGTCAACTGTTGCTATGTTACCGCACTTGAGGCACTTTATGCTGATAGAGCCTGAACAGCTCTCGTTTTTTTGGTAGAGCTTGTGTCCGCAAACCGGACAAAACCTCCAGCCAATGCTGAATTGTGCCTGCTGTATATTGTTCAGCGGTTTACTCTTAAAAGAGCGATTATTTGACCAAGTCATATTATTCTCCAAATCGAATGACGTCCAATGGATGGCAGTGGATGGGTTTTCCGTTGATGACCTGCATCTGCTGTAATCTGATCCTGATCGCAGACCACGATACCCCGATCCGTGCAGCCATCTCCAGAATTCTTTCATAGTTCGGGTCCGATGCGGATTTGTACAGGATTCCATTTGGCAGGCACAGCGCTGCACGTTCTATTTCGGCGTTGACCAGAAATGTTGGCATCAGCAGCTCCGCTGCAAGGGTATTCGCCTGCCATTCTTCCCATGAGGGCTGTCCGTTTCGTTCCCGATAGGCAATGTGCCCACGGCACTTGACTGCTTTTCCGTAGTCGTTCGGAAACAGGTCAGCCAGTATATGGTGCGCCGCTTCATGCGCTATCGTGAAATTCCGGCATCCGGTGCAGCTGTCTGACGCAAGGGCGGAATCGATTACAACGTCCTTCGGCATGAACACCTCCACAAGCTTTGTCCCATCCCCCAAGGTTACGGTAAAACCGCATTTCTGGAAAACAGTCAGTCCTAGAATACTTCCATCGCTGCATAGCGGCAGCATTTTCACATTCAGCCCAAGAACAGAACTTGCGAGCCGTTCAGGGTCAATGGGTTCTGGGTCATCTTTACTGATCCCGAAACGGGTATAGTACTGGTCGATATACTTACCCGCTATGTGCGAAAGATCTGCGCGGGATAAGTATCTTGCCATTACGAAGCACAGCTTTCCGGCACGGAGCAGTAGGCTTCCACGAACCACTTGCCCCGTTCAAGCCAAAGATTCCGCTTCTGACCGCAGATCAGGCAGGTGAAGCAGTGACCTTTTCCGCCTAGGCGTGATGTCCCATGTTTGACTGCCAAGACACGATCAATTCCATAAGTGTGAGCCTTGTCATAGTTTATGGCAAGAGGGCGGATCTTACCGTCAGGAGTAAAACGAACGTCCACTTCGACGTATCTTTTCTCACGGCGAAGGTTGTAATCACCACACATCAGAATTCCTCCTTTTTGCGGATTTATCAAAACACGGCGTGCATTACTTGCGAATCATACTGCGTGCCACGAGCTGTTTTTCGTTCAACAGCGGAACGGACACTGTATGTTTTTTCCACTCATCCATAGAGCAGGTCACTGCTTTGCACAGACGGCATTTTGTCCAGCCACCGGTTTCATCAAGATCCACATCATAATTCATGGTTCCGCACATTGGACATCTTACATTTTCTTTTCTCATAGTATCACCTCGCAAAAAAACGCCAAACAAACACAATCCCATACGAAAATAACACCAAAAGGCTGTTATTTGTGGATTTGGTTTGATTATACACCCACTTTATGGAGATGTCAATTACGCATTTGTCTCCATTTTAGAGATTTCCTGTTGATTTCTTATATTTTCTATACTATAATAGAGCTACCGGATCACAAAGGAGTGTTCTTGTTATGAAAAAGAAAACCACGCTCACCAAAATGCACATAGCCCCATCCACAGTGCGCTATGATGCAGTCGCTGCGAGGGATAGCAATGAGGTTGGTCAGATTCTCGCAGGCACACGAAAAAGGAATGGCTATTCACTTGTAACTTTCTCTGAACTTCTCCGTCACTATGGCGTCGATGTCAGTGATAAAGGAATCAGCAAATGGGAAAAAGGCTATACCACTCCTAGCATCTACCAACTAGTTGCAATCTGCTACGCATTGAACATCAAGGAGGGTCCTTCCTACTTTACAAAGAACTTCCAGAAACCCGCCCTTCTAAATGACATCGGGCAAAAAAAAGTCGCTGAGTACGAAATGGACTTGATTGCATCTCGGCGCTACCAGCCAGACGCAGAAGAGCCTGCGGAAATCGACTATATAATGATGCCGGTGTCAGAGCTGCCAGTATCGGCAGGTCTAGGAGCTTTTCTTGAGGGTGAAATGTTCCAGCAGATACAAGTGCCTGCCAGTAGCGTTCCGGCTTGTGCCGAGTTCGGGATATACGTTAGCGGTGATAGTATGGAGCCGCGTTATCATAGCGGACAAATCGTATGGGTGAAGCGCTGCGAAGAACTTGAGTGCGGGGATATCGGGATATTCGTATATGATGACTGTGGATATCTGAAAAAATACGATGAACATACCCCAGACAAATCCCAAGCAGAGTTCCTTACCGACAGCTATGGCGTGGTGCATAACCAACCGGTTTTGGCTTCTCTTAACACCAAATATTCGCCGATCCTTATATCTCCAGAGCAAAGATTCGAGATTGTCGGAAAAGTTTTGAACTAAAAAGATGGGAGGGAATTTCGTGGATACGATCAAGCGTGTTCAGGATTTGATGCAAGCGCGTGATATGAATCTGTGTGTGTTGGCAAAGAAATGCGGAATATCGTATTCCGCGATTCAAACAACTGCCCGTCGGGGAGGTCAGTTAAGCGTAGAGACGATTGAAAAAATCTGTCTGGGTTTAGGAATTACATTAAAAGACTTCTTCGATTCCTCATACCTGTAAATATACGATTGACGGTCACGGTATTATCATAGAGGTTCCGTACAAAATCGCCATACTTTGAGAGAAACTCTTCCTCGATTTCCTCCGGCACATTGGCGTAGCAGGTGGTGAACATCGCCTTGGGGCGCACCACCAGCACCGGGAAGCCGTATGCTTCCTTCAGATCCTTAGCCAGCAGGAGCAGTACGGCCTCAAAGCCGCTCGTCGCGCACCTCAGTTCAGCAAGCGCTAATCTGCAACTTAAAAATGCTAAAAAAGCCCGGAAATACGCTGCTTTCCGGGCTTTTTCTATGCTTGAAATCACCTGATTCTGATGGTGAAATTTGAGCCTTGCCGCTCTTGGCATGATGGCGGTGATGCTGCCGCTCTTCTTTCTTGCCATGTACGAGAAAGACGGTCAGCCGCTGGAAGTGGTGGCAAAGCGCTTCTATGAGGCAAAGTTCAAGAGGCCGAAAACGCGGCCTTACAAAACAAAAAATTACTATGCACTGCTGGTTCAGCAGGCAGACGCGGAAATGGAGGTAAATCGCATTGTTCAAAATGGAAAAAAGCAAGAGCGGCAGTCCGGCGCAGGAATATCTAATACTGCGGCAATGACACGTCAACGCAGTTTTTTACGGCGAGCGTGGCGGAGGAGCTGCTGCTGAATACCGAATTGACGGAAGAAAGCATAGACCGTGCAATACATCTGCTGAAAGAATTTGGCCTTTACGAGTACAGGGATGCGCACCCGTCCACCCTGTCCGGCGGACAAAAGCAACGGCTTGCCATCGCCTGCGCCGTCTTTTCCGGCCGCAGGATACTGATTCTTGATGAGTCAACCAGCGGTCTTGACGGGCAGAATTATGCGCCTGATCGCGGAAGGGCTGAAAAGCGAGGTGCGGAGCGGCAGAACCATTCTCGTGATCACCCACGACAGAGAGCTGATCGAGAGCTGCTGCGATAACATTGTGGAGGTTGATAAACGATCATCATGAAACCGCCGAGGACTATTATGGGATATCCGCGCCGGAGGAATCGTTTTCCGCCTCTGCCGGCAGCTCCACCGCGATGGTCGTGCCCTTGTCCGAGCTTTCCTCCACCCAAACGGAGCCGCCGTGGAGATCAGCAATCTCCCACACCAGAGAAAGTCCCAGTCCCGCGCCGCCGTACTCGCGGCTGCGGGATTTGTCTACCCGGAAGAAGGGATGGAAAATGCTCCGCTGATACTCCTCCGGAATGCCGCAGCCAGTGTCGGAAACGCGAATGATGCACTTTTCCTGCCCCTGTACAAGCTCGACCCGCACCGAGCCGCCGAGGCGGTTGTATTTGACAGCGTTCTCCGTCAGGTTGAAGAGCATGCGGTAGATCAGCGCGTCGCTGCCGGTCAGGGCGGCGTCGCCCTCCGCTTCCAGCGTGATGCTTCGCTTCTCCGCCAGCGACGCAAGATCCGTAAAGATCTCCTCGACCATGGGGGCGAGCTGGAGCTGCTCGTTCCGCGCCACCTGCTGCAAATTGCTCATCTCCAGCAGCGTCTTGGTCATCTGCGTCAGCCGCTCCGTCTGCTCGCGCAAAAGCGTGAGGAATTCCGCCATCTCCAGCCGCACATCGGGATGCTCCGCGGAAAACAGCTCCAGCTGCGCCTGCATCAGCGCCAGCGGTGTGCGCAGCTCGTGGGCGGCGTTGCCGGTGAACTGTCGCTGGGCGGCAAAGGCGTTGTTCAGCCGCTCCAGCATCTGGTTGAACGAGCGGCTCAGCTGCCGGAACTCCGAAATGGAGTCTTCATCGATCCTCATATCGGCAAGATTGTTCAGCTGCACCTGCTCCACCTGTGAGGCAAAGCAGCGAAGGGGCTTGAGAGCGCGTCCACTGACAAAATAGGCGAGGAAACCGCTGAGCAGCGTTACCGCCGCTGTGATGTACCAGTTGGTGGTACGGAAGCGCCCCTGCACCCCATCGACGACGATAGTCAACTCTTCGTTGGGCGCTATGAGCTGCGGGTCAAAGCTTACCGTGCCTTCCTCATTCAGGAACACCGTGCCGTCACCCTGTAAGCTGTCTGCAATGGTGTCCATATAGTACACACCGGAGGAGCACAGCAGCAGATTCATGGCCACGCAGGTGATGCCGATGAGCAGGACGGACATCAGCGTGATGCGCCACTGCAGGGAAAGACGCTTCATGATTCCTCGCCTCCCATCAGATAGCCCTCGCCGATGCGGTTGCGGATGGGGTCATAGCCCAGCACAGCGCGGAGCTTTTTGCGCAGGGCGGAGATGTGGACGCGAATGGAATTGCTGAAGCTGTCCACGCTGTTGTCCCAAACATGATCCATCAGCTCTTCCTGACTCACGGGCCGCCCCTGATGCACCATCAGGTATTCGAGTATCCCCGTTTCCTTTCGGGTCAACGTCAGCGTCTGCCCATTGACGGCGGCGGTGCGGGAGCGGGTGTCGAAGCTCAAGCCTCCGCAGCTTAGCAGCACATCCTGCTGGGTGAACTGCCTCAATGTCAGGCTGCGGATGCGGGCCTCCAGCTCGGCAAGATGAAAGGGCTTTGCAAGATAGTCGTTTGCCCCGGCGTCCAGCCCCTGCACCTTGTCCTCCACCTCGCTGCGGGCGGAGAGGATCAGCACCCGCGTCTCTCGGTCGGTCTGCCGCAGGGCGCGCAGCACCGTCATGCCGTCCTTTTTCGGCAGATTCAGATCAAGAAGTACCAGATCGTAGCACTCCACGCCCAGCAACTCCAGAGCCTTCTCCCCGTCGTAGCAGTAGTCCACGCTGTAGGCCAGCCGCCGCAGGCTGCGGACGATTGTTTCACACAGAGCGCGTTCGTCTTCAATTACTAAAAGGTGCATGAGAGCCCTCCTTTTTATTTCTCCGTTTTTATGTTGCTTTCATTATAGCAAAAATAGATAAGGTTTGCGTTAAGTTTTCGTTCTTAACAGAGACTTTAACTCTCCCGCGCTATGATGGGGGCAGAAAATCGGAAAGGATGATGAAAAATGAGCTGCGGGAAAAAGGCTGCGGCGCAGATCGCGCTGCTGATGGCCGGAGTCGCCATGCTGTGCTTCGGCGTCTGGCGGGGCGAGGCGGCGACAGTGCTGAGCAAAGCAATCAAATTATGTCTGGAGTGTGTGGGTATTGGGTAAAAAGTTTTCAGGCGTTTCGCAGACCATGTCCCGATTTCGGGGCTGGATACAGGCGGGTGCGACGCTACTGACCAACCTGCACCTGCCGAACTTCTTCAAAGGAGGACTGTACCAAGGCACAGGGAAAACCGTTTGCGTGCCGGGGCTGAACTGCTACTCCTGTCCAGCGGCCTCCGGAGCCTGTCCTATCGGGGCATTTCAGGCGGTGGTGGGGTCTTCCAAGTTCAGCTTCTCCTATTATATCACAGGCTTTCTCATTTTGCTGGGAGTCCTGCTGGGACGCTTTATCTGTGGTTTTCTGTGTCCCTTCGGCTGGTTTCAGGAGCTGCTGCATAAGATCCCGACGAAGAAGCTCTCCACAAAGAAGCTCAGACCACTGACCTATCTCAAGTACGCTGTACTGCTGGTGATGGTTTTCCTGCTGCCGGCGTTCCTTGTGAACGACGTTGGCATGGGCGACCCCTTCTTCTGCAAATACCTCTGCCCCCAGGGCGTGCTGGAGGGAGCCATCCCGCTGTCCCTCGCCAATTCCGGCATCCGGGCGGCGCTGGGCAAGCTGTTTACATGGAAGTTCAGCATCCTGCTGTCGATGATCGTGCTGAGCGTACTGTTCTACCGTCCCTTCTGCAAGTGGCTATGCCCGCTGGGCGCGTTCTACGCCCTGTTCAACCGGGTGTCCCTTTTCCAGATGAAGGTGGACAAGAGTAAGTGCGTCTCCTGTGGGAAATGCGCCAGAGCCTGCAAGATGGACGTGGATGTGACGAAAACGCCCAACCATACCGAGTGCATCCGCTGCGGGATGTGTATCCGTGCCTGTCCGACGAACGCCGTGTGCTTCCGCTACGGCTTCGGCGATGGAAAAGAGAAAGAAAACGCAGCGACACTGCGAGAAAACAACAACAAAGCTTAAGGAGAAACGAATATGAACGCAAAGAAGATACTGGCTCTGATGCTGTGCGCGATGATGCTGCTCTCCCTTGCAGCCTGCGGCGCAAAGGACTACGACAAGCAGGCGGATATGAGCGGAGACAGCTCCGCCATGACCGGCGAGCCGAAAACCGCCGAGGAGGCGCTCGCTCTGCACAAGGAGCTGCTGGAGCGGGAAAACGCGCTCCTGTCGGAAAATGCCGAACTCTGGGAGAAGGTGTTCATGGCGGCCGATAAGGGCATGACCATGCAGGAGGACGGCAAAAACTACGGCGACTTCCTGCTGGATACCGTCGAGGCCGCTAAAGAGCAGTTCACCGACAAGGAGTATGCGTGGCTGAAGGAGTCGGCCACGGAGATCAGCAATATTGAAAACAAGCTGACCGAGTTGGAAGAGAAGTATCCCGAGATCATGCAGAAATCCATGGACGGCGATATGAGTATGCCAGCAGGCAGCGACACGAGCACCCCTCCCGACGACGGCAGTATGCAGAAGTTCCCCGCCTTTGAGGGTAAAGACCTGGATGGCAACACGGTGAAGAGCGACGAGTTGTTCTCCGGCAACACCGTCACCGTAGTGAATTTCTGGTTCACCACCTGCAATCCCTGCGTGGGAGAGCTTGCCGAGCTGGACGCACTGAATAAGGAACTTACGGAGAAGGGCGGCTCCCTCATCGGCGTCAACACCTTCACGCTGGACGGCGACGAGGCAGCGATTTCCGAGGCGAAGGACGTGCTGGCCAAGAAGGGCGCCACCTATCAGAATGTGTATTTTGACTCAGATGGTGAGGCGGGAAAGTTTACTACCAACATCTTTGCTTATCCCACCACCTATGTGGTCGACCGCAGCGGCAATATCGTGGGTGAACCCATCGTAGGAGCCATCACAGAAAAGAAGCAGGCGGAGACGCTGCAAAAGCTCATCGAGCAGGCGCTCGCCGCCGATGTGGGCTGACTCGAGATTTAAAAAAGCACCTGCTGTGCGCCGCTGCATTGCCCATGGCGCTCGAAGGGTCGGAGTGAGTCCTGATTCCCCTGAAAAGAGGAAACGTGATGTATCGAAGCGTAATTTATCTATTGTTAACGACTAATGGCTATCCCTCCACCGTATTTCTACGGCTTCATCGGTACTACGCCATCTCTCTCAACCGAATAAAGAAATGTTATACACCTTTGTGCTTTCCATTTCACCACTTCAAAGCCTGTAATCAGCTCCATGATTCGGTCTTTCCACGTTCCAATATTCCTATCTGTTCATGTCTGCCTTTAGGTTTCCCTCTGAGCCTGTGCGCTTGGTGATGCCTGTAACATCACAAGGATGCGGCTATTGTTGCTGAAAAGATCGCAGCCTAGGAACAAATTGAAACCGAGATTGCCGCACTGTCTAGCAACATTAGCACACTGAAGGAACAGTTGAAAAGTAAAAAATCTGCTTTGAAGGTTGCAGCAAAGGAACTTTCTAAAGCAGAGGCAAAAAAGGTTGCTGCCGAAAAAAAGGCCGCAGAAGAATCCAAAAAGGCTGAAGCAGAATCCGTATTGAAAAAGCTGCTTGCCAGCGGTATGTCCGCCGATGAAATTGTTGCCAAGCTCCAGTAAACTTTTATGAGAGCCAGCAAGCGAATCTGTCCGAACTGCGGACGCAAAATGAAGCAGCAGTTCATTGGCCTGTTCCACTGCAAATGTGGCACGAGCTGGCGGCGTGACATAGGATTTTTTGAGCGCACTCCAGACATGGTGTTCTCACTGGAACGCAAAAAAGTCGGAAACAAAGTCAAGCAGCTGCCGACGATACATTATAAATAAGCAAGACCACCAGCCGTTTTTTCGACTGGTGGTCTTTTTGCGCTCAATCCTCTGTAATGCCGAGATATTGGTTAATCTCCATGATGTCCTCCCCACTGATTTCCACCAGATCTTTAAAGGGCACTACGGTTTCGCCCACCTGCAGGGTGCGGAACACCGGGTCGATGCGGTCTGCTTTTCCGGTCAGTGTGATGTAGTTACCCACTGCTGGAACCTCCGGGTGGGTAGTGTCCTCCTTGAAGTACCGCACCGTAATGGTCATGCCTTTGGTGACCTGCATTAGACGGTCGGACAGAGCCGACATTTCTTCCTCGGTCAGAATGCGCTTGGTCACACGCTCAGTGCGCTGCTTTTCTGCGGCAAGCTGCTCATCATAACCCCGCAGTGCTGCAAAGGGAGAGAAGATCTTTGCCCGGTTCTGCAAGGTCATGCGGGGATGCTTGCGAAGGGATTCTTCGGTCTGGGGGCGTTCCATCTCTAGGATGTCCCCATACTTTTGGGCAGTCTCTTGTCCGATCTTGCTATTTTTGTAGTTTTCCATCCGAACCTCCCGCGCTGTGCCCGCCGATCTGCGCGTTGCGCTGGCGCATGGTGGCACCTTCCTCGTAGCTGCTGGCTTTCAGCACGGCGTTTTTGCCGTACTTGTTCTTGATGCCCAACATGGCTTGCTGGAGTTTTTTCTCCTTTTCCAGCTTCTTTGTGTCCGTGAAAAAGTCCACCTGATAGATGCCATCGTCCGGGGTGACCTTGTTGGCGTTGAGGGTGATGCGCCGCACCGTCAGCGCGGGGTTAGTAATGCGCTCAAACAGCTTTGCGCTTTCGTTGATGATGGTGCTGCCTAGATTGGTAGGAGCATCGAACCGGACGGTGCCGTGTGCCGCCTTGGGGATGATTCTGCCGTAGCGGTCGGTCTGGGTCAGACCACGGTAGCCGCCCTTGTCCACGTTCTCCCGGTCGTAGCCCACCTCCAAGGTGATGGATTCCGTCACCAGCTTCTTTTCGGTAAGGCGAAACATCAGAATTTCCGCCATCTCCCGGACGACAAGCTTGGCTTTGTCGTTGGGGTAAGGGCAGGTCAGCACCTGTCCCTCACTGATGCTGTTGGTGCTGGGCTTGTAGATTTTGATTTGTTCCATGCCGCAGGGTTCGTAGCCCCATGCGTGGTCGATGAGAATTTCTGCATCCACGCCGAAAATCTCATACAGACGATCTTCTCCATGGATGGAGAACCGTGCCAAGTCCCCCATGGTGTAGATGCCATGAGCTTCCAGCCGCTTGACGGTTCCGGGACCGGTCATCCAGAAATCCGTCAGGGGTCTGTGGTTCCACAGCAGATACCGATAGGACTGCTCATCCAGTTCCGCAATGCGGACACCATCTTTGTCTGCCGGGATGTGCTTTGCCACAATGTCCATGGCCAGCTTTGCAAGGTAGAGGTTGGTGCCGATGCCTGCCGTTGCGGTGATGCCGGTGTTGTACAGTACCTCCCGCACCATGGTCATGGCAAGCTCATGGGCGCTCATGTGGTAATAGGGCAGATAGCCCGTCACATCAATGAAAACCTCATCAATGGAGTAGGGGTAGATATCCGCCGGGGACACATATTTGAGGTAGGTTTTGTAGATCTGGGTGGACACATCCAGATACCGCTGCATCCGGGGCGGCGCAACAATGTAACTCAACCCCAGCGCCGGGTCTGCGTTCAGGGCGTTGGCATCGAAAGAGGTGCTGGCAAAGTGATATTTGCCGTCCTCTCCCCGGACTGCCTTTTTCTGCCGGATGGCAGTCTGCAGCCGCTGGGCGTTGACCTCCCGGACACGCTGGACGGCTTCAAACAGCCGCGCTCTGCCGGGTATCTTGTAGGCTTTCAGGGAGGGCGATACCGCAAGGCAGATGGTCTTTTCGGTGCGGGAGGCGTCCGCTACCACCAGATTCGTGGTCAGGGGGTCCAGATGGCGGTCTACGCACTCCACCGAGGCATAGAAACTTTTCAGGTCGATTGCCAGATAGGTGCGCTGTGCTGCCATACTTCAGCCCTCCTCTGTGTTATTTGGTTTCCACCTCCACGAACCATCTGCCGAACCGGGAGGGAAACCGTGGGTCGGAACGCTCGAAAAACAGGTGCCGCTCCTGTCCCTTTACCAGTACAGTATAACAGTCGCCGGGCATATCGGCAATGGTATTTGCAGGGCGAAAGTCCCGCACCTGTTCGATGGGATACGTCCGACCATCGCCCCATGTGATCTGCCGGGGCTGCATATAGCCGGTTGCGTCAAAATCAGAGTTCACCTTCACATAGACCTTTTCTGTTTTACGGCGGCAGTTCCGATTCATTCCTCACAGCTCCTTTGCAAAAGTAACAACTATTTATCTTATTATAATAAATCTTTACGCTGTTTTCAAGAGAAAACACAACAATTATTAGCGATGCAAAAAAATACAGCTATATTTCAGTGTGAAGCCTGAATATAGCTGTATTTTTTTCTTTATGGATGATTTAATTGTTCTCCTCAAAGTTCTCGACCTGCTCCATGACCTTTTTGAAAACTTCGGGGCTGTACTGTGGAGGATAGCCGTTTTTACAAGGCAGATCTTGATCTCCAGCTTCAACTGATTGCGGACGTTCTGATTGTTCAGCCAGTCAGCAAACGAAGATTTGGTGTCGATAATCTCTTTGACCTTTTGCGCCAGAGCCTTGCACTTGTCGTTGATGACAGCACCGTCAACCTCTTTATCGGTTCCGTATTCAAAATCATACTAGTCCCGCAGGGCAAGGAGAATAAAGATAAAGAAAGGAAATTTTTTGTTTAACTATTCTCACTATTATTTGATTTATTGATTTTTTTCTTCTTTGGAGAAACCAGTTTGTGACCGGAATAAATGGACATGCCCATACAAAGCAATGAAGAATAGGCAAAGTATTTATGCGCAGTCATAGATTTTTTGATTCCAGAATAAATGCATCCCAACATACAGAAAAGTGCGCCTAAGGACCAGTATTTATGTGATTTCATGATTTGATACCTCCTTTGATTTAACTGATTCAATTATAATGCTTTTTTACGAAAATGCAAACATTACCGGGAACGCTTTCATGTGGATGCTGTGACTGCCGCTACGGTCATGATCGGTGGGCATTACGAACAAGGCTCACATGTAGCATTCGACTCCGAATATCAGCCGACACACATATGAGGACGGAAAATGTAGCAGCTTTTGAAAAAAATTGCTTTTTCTGCTCAAAGTGCTACAATCGGAATATACCGAATACAAAGGGAGGAAAGCTCCCATGCAAGGAATGTGACTTCGTCACGGAATAAAATCATAGATTTGCTACAATAAAAGCAGAAAAGCAGGAAGGAGTATCCACCATGAAAGAAACGAAATACGCAGGAACTCAAACCGAAAAAACCTGATGGCTGCCTTTGCCGGTGAGTCCGAGGCACGCAATAAGTACACCTATTTTGCATCCAAGGCCAAGAAGGAAGGCTTTGAGCAGATCGCGGCACTGTTCCTCAAAACCGCTGATAATGAGAAGGAACACGCCAAGCTGTGGTTCAAAGAACTGAACGGCATTGGCGACACCGCAGAAAACCTTCTCTCCGCCGCTGAGGGTGAGAACTACGAGTGGACGGATATGTACGACGGCTTTGCCAAAACAGCCGATGAGGAAGGTTTCCATGCGCTGGCCCAGCGTTTCCGCCTGGTCGCCGCCATTGAAAAGCACCACGAGGAGCGCTACCGTGCCCTGCTGCACAATGTGGAGATGGCGGAGGTCTTCGCCAAGAGCGAGGTCAAGGTGTGGGAGTGCCGCAACTGCGGTCACATTGTGATCGGTGAGAAAGCTCCGGAGGTTTGCCCTGCTTGCAATCATCCCCAGAGCTATTTTGAAATTCACGCAGAAAACTATTAAAGAAAGAAAAGGAGAATTATCATGGAGCAGAAGTTTTACATTTGCAAGCATTGCGGTAACATCATTGCCAAAGTTAAGGACGCAGGCGTCCCTGTTGTCTGCTGCGGCGAGCCGATGAGCGAGATCGTTCCCGGCACCACCGATGCCGCCGTGGAGAAGCACGTCCCTGTCTGGACAGTGGAAAACGGCATCGTCCATGTCAAGGTCGGCTCCGTGGAGCACCCCATGCTGCCGGAGCACTACATCGAATGGGTATCTCTCCAGACCAAGCAGGGCAATCAGCGTAAGGAATTGCATCCCGGCGAAAAGCCGGAGGTCTGCTTCGCTCTCTGCGAGGGCGATGAGGTCGAGGCGGTCTACGCCTACTGCAACCTCCACAGTCTGTGGAAAGCGTAATTCACCTTCTTAAAATCCGGTGCTTTTTGAGCACCGGATTTTTTTATCAATGTAACCTCGTCACAGAAAAAGACTTTGTCCTGCGGTATGATAAAGCCACAATCAATAAACAAGAAAGAGGTGGCGAACATGAAAATCAAGCTCAATCCCGATCAGGAGATTGTCAATATGAAAAGGAACATGGCTTTTCGCTGAATGGAAAGCGAAGCTGACCCGGGCTGGGGCGGTCTGTATTAAAGCGATATTTTTTTGAAATTATCTTGACAAATTTTATCAAGATTGATATGATGGTATTAACAAGCAAGCGAAAAGAGGATGTGGAGCATGATCATCACCAAAGAGACGGACTACGCGCTGCGCATTTTGCGGGTGCTGCTGGACGGGGAGAAGCATTCGGTGGCCGAGATGTCGGAAACGGAATTGATCCCCAATCAGTTTGCCTACCAGATTCTGCGCAAGCTCTCCGCCGGCAATTTGGTGCGGGTGAGCCGCGGCGCTCTCGGCGGCTGCGAGCTGTCCTGCGATCTGGACGCGACCTCCCTCTACGATCTCATGGGGGTCGTGGGGGAGCGGGGCATCCTGTGCGCCTGCATGGAGCCGGGATATGAATGCCGCTGGCAGGACAAGCATGGGCGGTGCACCATCCACTGTCAGCTGGCGGCCTTGCAGCAAAAGCAGGACGAGGCGTTCCGTGCCGTGAGCCTGCGCAGGCTGCTGACCGGCGGATCCGATTCCCAAGATACAAGCAAGCTGTAAAATTTTAAAAGGAGGTACCCGTATGCTGTTTCAAACCACGTCGGCGCACGAAGAGCTGCGCGCGAAGATCCGGAGTTTTGCGGAGGAGGAGATCAAGCCACTCGCATTTTTAATGGATCAGAACAATGAGTTTCCCGAGGAGGCTGTCAAGAAGCTGGGTAAGCTGGGCTGGATGGGCATTCCCTACCCCAAGGAGTACGGCGGTGCCGGTCTTGATGCTCTGAGCTACGCCATCGCGGTGGAGGAGCTGGCCCGTGTGGACGGCGGCACGGGCGTAATCCTTTCCGCCCACGTCTCCCTCGGCTCATGGCCCATTTTCGCCTATGGCACCGAGGAGCAGAAGAAGAAATATCTGGTTCCGCTGGCCAAGGGCGAAAAGATCGGCGCCTTCGGCCTTACGGAGACCAACGCCGGATCCGACGCCGGCGGCACGGAGACCACGGCGCTGGATAAGGGGGACTACTACCTCCTCAACGGCGGCAAGATCTTCATTACCAACGCCCCTAAGGCGGACACCTATGTGGTTTTCGCCGTCACCACGCCGGACATCGGCACCCGGGGCATCTCCGCTTTCATCGTGGAGAAGGGCTGGAAGGGCTTTGAGTTCGGCGACCACTATGACAAGATGGGTATTCGCTCCTCCTCCACGGCGGAGCTGATCTTCAACAACGTGAAGGTTCCCAAGGAAAACCTATTGGGCAAGGAGGGCGAGGGCTTCAAGATTGCCATGTCCACGCTGGACGGCGGACGCATCGGCATCGCCGCGCAGGCGCTGGGCATCGCCCAGGGCGCGTTTGAGCACGCGTTGAGCTATTCCAAGGAGCGCGTCCAGTTCGGCAAGCCCATCGCGGCCCAGCAGAGCATCGCCTTCAAGCTGGCAGATATGGCAACCAAGCTGCGCTGCGCCCGGTTCCTCATCTACTCCGCGGCGGAGCTGAAGGAGCAGCACGCGCCTTACGGCATGGAGTCCGCCATGGCGAAGATGTACGCCTCGGACATCGCGCTGGAGGTCACCAACGATGCCTTGCAGATCCACGGCGGCAGCGGCTACCTCAAGGGCATGGAGGTGGAACGGGCCTACCGCGACGCCAAGATCACCACCCTCTACGAGGGCACTAACGAGATCCAGCGGGTGGTCATCGCCTCTCATCTGTTGGGCAGGCTGGGCAAGAGCTCCGGCGGCGAGAGCCGTTCGGCGGCCAAGAAACCCGCGCCCATCACCGGCATTCGCAAAAAGACTATCTTCCGGGAGGGAGATGCTGCCCAGCAGGTGGCCGACCTTGTGGCGGCGCTGAAGAAGGATGGTCACGACTTCTCCGTGGGCATCCCTATGGATACGCCCATCCCGCAGGCGGAGCGGGTGGTCTCCGCGGGCAAGGGCATCGGGGAGAAAAAGAACATGAAACTGGTAGAGTCGCTGGCCAAGGCCGCCGGCGCGGCCATCGGTTCTTCCCGCCCTGTGGCGGAGACTCTCAAATATCTGCCGCTGAACCGCTATGTGGGTATGTCCGGTCAGAAGTTCACCGGCAATCTGTACATCGCCTGCGGCATCTCCGGCGCATCCCAGCACCTTAAGGGCATCAAGGACGCCTCCACCATCGTGGCCATCAATAAGAACGGTAACGCGCCTATCTTCAAGAACTGCGACTACGGCATCGTGGGCGATGTGGAGGAGATCCTGCCCCTGCTCACTGCCGCGCTGGATAGCGGCGAAAAGCTGCCCGCGCCGCCCATGGTAAAGATGAAGCGGCCCACGCCGCCAAAGCCCGCCCCCATCGGCGACCGCTACGTCTGCAGCGGCTGCGGCTACGAGTATGTGCCGGAGTTGGGCGACGAGGATGGCGAGATCGCGCCCGGTACGCTCTTTGAGCAGCTTCCCGCCGAGTGGGTGTGTCCCGAGTGCGCGGAGACGAAGGATCAATTTGTAAAGGCTTGAGGCCGTGAAGGAGGCAAGATAAGATGTATTGCGTGCGTAAAGTAACGAACGACCTCTACTGGGTGGGCGCCAACGACCATCGCCTGGCCCTGTTTGAAAACTGCTTTCCCATTCCCCGGGGCGTAAGCTACAACGCCTACTGCCTGCTGGATGAAAAGACGGTGCTCTTTGACACGGTGGACTGGTCTGCCTGCCGCCAGCTTTTGGAAAATCTGGCGTATGTGCTGGATGGCCGCGAGCTGGACTACCTGCTGGTCAACCATCTGGAGCCGGATCACGCCGCCTGCATCGAGGAGATCCTGCTACGCCATCCCAAGGTGAAACTGATCTCCAATGAGAAGGCATTCATGCTCATGCGGCAGTTCGGCTTCCATGTGGACGGACATGAGTGCATCGAGGTGAAGGAGGGCGATACCTTCTCCTTCGGCAAGCACACCGTCACCTTTGTGGGCGCGCCTATGGTTCACTGGCCGGAGGCCATGGTGACCCTTGACGTCACCGACGGCGTCCTCTTTTCCGCCGACGCCTTCGGCACCTTCGGCGCGCTGGACGGCAAGCTGTTCGCCGACGAGGTGGACTTCGAGCGGGACTGGCTGGACGACGCCCGCCGTTACCTCACCAACATCGTGGGCAAGTACGGCCCCCACATCCAGCTCCTGCTGAAAAAGGCCGGCGGCGTTTTGGATCAGATCAAGTACATCTGCCCGCTCCACGGCCCCGTGTGGCGCAAGGATCTGGGCTGGTTCATCGAAAAGTACGACACATGGAGCCGCTATGCCCCTGAAACCCAGGGCGTGCTCATCGTCTACGCCTCTATGTACGGCAACACGGAGAACGCGGCGCAGGCGCTGGCGACCTCGCTCTGCGATAAGGGCATGAGCAAGGTGGCGATGTACGATGTGTCCTCCACTCATGTCTCCCAGCTGATCTCCGAGGCGTTTAAGTACAGTCACATTGTCCTGGCCTCTGTGACCTACAACCTCGGCATCTACCCTGCCATGCATGACTTCCTCATGGATATGAAGGCACTGAATCTGCAAAACCGCACCTTTGCCATCATTGAAAACGGCTCATGGGCGGTGAAGTCCGGTGACCTCATGCAGAAATTCGTCAACAATGAGCTTAAGAACATGACGGTGCTCAACGAGCGGCTCAGCCTCGCCTCGTCCATGGGCACGGACAAGCGCACTGAGCTGGAAGCACTGGCGGACGCCATTCTGGAATCTATGAAGTAACTGGCAGGAAAGCCAAAACCAAGACAACAGACAACAAACAGCCCCACCACGTCGGCTGCAGAAAAACCGGCTTTCAAAAACAGAGCGGGCAAGCGTGATAGTGCGCTTGCCCGCTCTTTGCTCAAAAGGACATGAGAAGTGACCGGAGAAGATGAGAGGATCGAAATGGAGATCAGAAAACGAAACGGGGAGTCTGTTCCCTTTCAACAGGAGAAAATTTTCAACGCCATGAAAAAGGCGTTTGACGGACAGGGCAAGGAGATCGGGAGCAGAGAGATGGATGAGATCCTCGCCACCGTTCTCAACAATCTCTCCGTCACAGTGCCGCTCACCGTGGAACGTGTGCAGGACGAGGTGGAGCGAACGCTCATGGAGCGCGGACACTATGAGGTGGCCAAGGCGTACATCCTCTACCGCGAAAAGCGGTCTGCGCTGCGCCGTGTCCGGCATACCATCGCGCGGACGGTGGGGGATGACTCGCTTGACGAGGTGCTGCGCCGCATCCAGATGGATTTTACCGAGGAAGTCTACTCCCTCGCGGCGCTTCAAATGAAGTTTGAGAGTTTCTGTCGTCTGGGTATGACGGAGGATGAGCGGGCTGAGGCACTGACCAAGGCGGCGGTAGAGCTGACTACGGCAGAGGCACCCAAGTGGGAGTTCATCGCGGCGCGGCTTCTGAACCACTCCTTTCGCTGTCGCAACGCACAGGAATGGGAGGGGCGCGGCGTCGGCGACCTCTATGGCAAGCTTCGCTATCTGACGGATAAGGGACTCTACGGTGACTATATCCTTGCCCACTATACCCACGAGGAAATTGCCATGGCGGAGGACTTTCTCTGCCCGGAACGGGACGAGCTGTTCACCTACTCCGGCCTTGACCTGCTGCTCAAACGCTATGTGATCCAGTCACGCAGCCGCGTGCCGCTGGAAACACCGCAGGAGATGTTTTTGGGTATCGCGCTGCATCTTGCTATGAACGAAGGCTCTGATCGCATGGGGTGGGTAAAACGCTTTTACGATATGCTCAGCCGTATGGAGGTCACGATGGCGACACCTACCATGTCCAACGCACGAAAGCCCTACCATCAGCTTTCAAGCTGCTTTGTGGACACTGTGCCGGACAGTCTGGACGGCATCTACCGCTCGCTGGACAACTTCGCAAAGGTCTCTAAATTCGGCGGTGGAATGGGGATGTACTTCGGTAAGGTGCGCGCTGCAGGCAGCACCATCCGCGGCTTTCAAGGGGCGGCGGGCGGTGTTATCCGCTGGATCCGGCTGGTCAACGACACCGCCGTGGCGGTGGATCAGTTGGGGATGCGGCAGGGCGCTGTGGCGGTTTACTTAGACGCATGGCACCGGGATCTGCCGGAATTCCTTCAACTGCGCACCAACAACGGCGATGACCGCATGAAGGCACATGATGTGTTTCCCGCCGTGTGCTATCCGGATCTCTTCTGGCGACTGGCGGAGGAGAACATAGACGCGCCGTGGCATCTCATGTGTCCACATGAAATCCTCACGGTCAAGGGCTACGCACTGGAGGATTACTGGGGTACAGAATGGGAGAAGCGGTATCTGGACTGCGTCAATGACCCGCGCATCGAAAAGCGCAGCGTCACCGTCAAGGACATCGTGCGGCTGGTGCTTCGCTCGGCAGTGGAGACCGGCACACCCTTCGCTTTCAATCGCGACAGTGTAAATCATATGAACCCAAACGGCCACACGGGAATGATCTATTGCTCCAATCTCTGTACGGAGATCGCGCAGAACATGGCACCCATCGAGCACATCAGCACTGAGGTGCACACGGAGAACGGCGACACAATTGTGGTGACGGCCACACGCCCAGGCGACTTTGTGGTCTGCAACCTGGCGAGTCTGTCTCTCGGTAATCTGCCGGTGGAGGACGAGGCCTATATGGAACGCACGGTGGAAACGGCCATCCGCGCACTGGATAATGTGATCGACCTCAACTTCTACCCGTTGGAATACGCGCGGCTTACCAATCAGAAGTACCGCAGCATCGGCCTGGGCGTCAGCGGCTACCACCACATGCTGGCAAAGCGCGGCATCCGCTGGGAGAGCGATGAGCACCTTGCCTTCACCGACGCAGTGTTCGAGCTCATCAACTACGCCGCCGTCAAGGCGGACACAGCACTGGCACGGGAAAGGGGTCGTTACGCGCTCTTTGAGGGCAGCGACTGGCAGACTGGCGCGTATTTTGAAAAGCGGGGTTATACCTCCGAAAAGTGGCGGGCGCTTGCGAAAACGGTGGCGGTGCAGGGAATGCGCAACGCCTATCTGCTGGCGGTCGCACCGACCTCCAGCACATCTATCCTCTCCGGCACGTCGGCGGGCATAGATCCAATTATGAAGAAATTCTTTTTAGAGGAAAAAAAGGGCAGCATGCTGCCCCGCGTTGCTCCGGAGCTTTCTATGGATACATGGTGGTGCTATAAGGCGGCGCATCTGATCGACCAAAGCTGGTCGGTACGCGCCGCGGGCCTTCGCCAGAGACATATTGACCAGGCGCAGAGCATGAATCTCTATATCACCAACGACTATTCCATGCGTCAGGTGCTCAGACTGTATTTGGAGGCGTGGAGGGCCGGCGTCAAGACCATTTACTATGTCCGCAGCAAGGCCCTTGAGGTCGAGGCCTGCGAAAGCTGCTCGTCATAAGGAGGATAGCATGACGGAACTGAAGAAAAAGCCCCTCTTTAACCCGGAGGGCGACCCTGATGTGCGCCTGCGGCGCATGATCGGCGGCAATACCACAAACCTCAACGACTTCAACAATATGAAGTACGCTTGGGTCAGCGACTGGTACCGGCAGGCCATGAACAACTTTTGGATCCCTGAGGAGATCAATCTCTCGCAGGATGTGAAGGACTATCCCCGCCTGCTGTCAGCCGAGCGCAGCGCCTACGATAAAATTCTGAGTTTTCTTGTCTTTTTGGATTCCATTCAGACAGCGAACCTGCCTAATATCGGCGCCTACATTACCGCCAACGAGGTCAATCTCTGCCTGTCCATTCAGGCGTTTCAGGAGTGTGTCCACTCACAGAGCTACAGCTATATGCTCGACACCATCTGTTCCCCCGTGGAGCGCAATGACATCCTCTACCAATGGAAAACGGACGAGCATCTGCTGTGCCGCAACACCTTCATTGGGGACTGCTACAACGAGTTTCAGGAGAGGAAGGACGCTCCCACGCTGCTGCGCGTGATGATGGCAAACTATATTTTGGAGGGCATCTATTTTTACAGCGGCTTTATGTTCTTCTACAATCTCTCCCGAAACGGGAAGATGCCCGGCTCGGCGCAGGAGATTCGCTACATAAACCGCGATGAGAACACGCACTTGTGGCTGTTCCGCAATATCATCATGGAGCTGCAAAAGGAGCAGCCGGAGTTGTTCACCGCCGAGAGCGTACAAGCGCTGCGCGAGATGATGCGTGAGGGCGTGGAGCAGGAGATCGCATGGGGGCATTATGTGATCGGCGACGACATCCCGGGGCTGAACCGGCAGATGATCAGCGATTACATCCGCTATCTCGGCAACCTCCGCTGGACGAGCCTTGGCTATCCCGCATTGTATCCAGGCTTTGAGAGCGAACCGGAGAGCATGGAATGGGTCAGCCAGTACGCCGACGCCAACATGGTCAAGACCGATTTCTTTGAGGCACGCAGTACCGCCTACGCCAAGAGCACCGCACTGATAGACGATTTATAAGAAAACCAAAGACATCAGAATAGGAGATACTACTATGAATTACAGCGCTATGATTCAAAATCGCAGATCCGTTCGCGCATTCCGCGAAAAGGAAGTTCCGAGCGAGGCTATCGGCCAGCTCCGATCCTACTATGAAAAGACCTGCCCCCGTCTTGTCCCGGAGATTGCAACGGAGTTGATCGTCTTGGACAAGGATGCACAGCCGGCGCTGGAGAGCTCAGCGGGCTATAATCAGTTTCTCATCGGAGCACCGCACTACCTGCTCCTTATGTCTGCCCCGCATTCCTATGCGGCCATCAACGCCGGCTACATGATGGAAGATCTCGTCCTCAAGCTGACTGAGTTGGACATTGACACCTGCTGGATGACCTTCACCGACAGCGACAAAATCAAAAAGGCACTGTCTCTCGCCACCCCGTTAGAGGTGGCGGCAATCGTTGCCTTTGGCTACGGGGAAAAGACCGCAAAAAAGCTGCGGCTGAATATCCTAAGTATGTCTCAGATCGATGTGCGGGCCGAGCAGCAGTACTACGCGCCCAAAAAGGGCGTGCACGATTTGGTTCACATGGGGAGCTGGAGCAACAAGTCTGGGCTTGACGAGATGATAGACTTCTACGACGATATGCTCTGGCAGTCCTTCTACGCCGCTTCGCTCTCCCCCAGCTATCTCAACCGTCAGCCCTATGGCTTCCTTGTGCAGGATCACAGCATCTATTTGGTGCAGCAGGAGGATGCCTACACCGATAATTTGGATGCCGCATTGGATCTCGGTATTGTCATGCTCCACTTCTCCGCCGTCGCCTCCCAGTGGGCGGGGCAGGTACGCTGGGAACTTTCACCTGCTGCGCCCGACGGCCTGCCGGAAGGACTTCGCTCCGCTGCGGTGTACCACATGTAACGACTCTGGGGGAAGCAAGGCAACGGTAAAATGCGCGACCGCCGATCTGCGGTTAAGCGTATGTTCCATTAGAAAAGAAGAACCTATCAGTCAGAGTCTGAGTAAGGAAAATAGGAGGTATTTTTTATATGGCTATCCAAACGGTAACAGATGCCATCCGCTATGTAGGGGTGGATGATAACACATTGGCACTCTTTGAAAACCAGTACTCCGTCCAGCCTATGGGAGTGAGCTACAACTCCTATGTCATTCTGGATGAGAAGATTGCCGTGATGGACAGCGTGGACGCACGGGCAGCGGAAGAATGGCTTTCCAATGTGGCGCGGGTGTTGGAGGGGCGCAGCCCCGACTATCTTGTGGTCACACACATGGAGCCGGATCATTCCGGCAGCCTCATGCGGCTGGCACAAAAGTACCCGGAGATGAAGATCGTGGGAAACGCGAAAACATTTACCCTGATCAAGCAGTTCTTCGGCACAGGTGCATTGTCGGAAGACCGTATGCTGGAGGTTGGCGAAAGAGATACGCTTTCCTTGGGTTTGCACCGGCTGCGCTTTCTGCTGGCGCCGATGGTACACTGGCCGGAGGTGATGACGGCGTATGAGGAAACGGAAAAAATCCTGTTCTCGGCGGATGCCTTCGGACGCTTTGGCTCACTGGAACGGACTGCCCGTGCCCCCTGGGTGCCGCAGGCCCGACGGTATTATTACAATATTATCGGGAAATATGGCGCACAGGTGCAGGCTCTGCTGAAAAAAATCTCCGCGCTGGAGATCAAAACGATCTGCCCGCTCCATGGCCCCATGCTCACAGAAGACTTGGGGGAGTACCTGCGGCTCTATGATCTCTGGTCACAATGGAAACCGGAAGAACCGGAGGGCATCCTGATCGCTCACGCATCCATCCATGGAAATACTGCCCATGCGGCGAAGACCCTCAAGGGTAAATTAGAGAAAAAAGGCGTACAGGTCAACATATGTGATCTCACTGTGACAGATCTTTCCTACGCTGTTGCCAGTGCGTTCTACTGCGGGAAGTTGGTTTTAGCCAGCTCCACCTATGACGGAGGACTGTTTCCGCCCATGAGGGAGTTTTTGGAACATTTACGGACAAAGGGATTCCGAAACCGCCGGGTTGGCCTTATTGAAGACGGCTCCTGGGCACCTGCTGCCGCGCGGCTGATGCGCACCAAATTGGAGGAGATGAAGGATATCCACCTTTACGAGACGGTAGTGTCTCTGCGTGGTGCATTGAACCAAACCAGTGAAGCGCAGATGGACGCTCTGGTGGCTGAGCTCTGCGCAGAATAAGCTGCAACAAACCGCAGCTATTCTCGTACAGATGATGGTCTTACTCATCTGCTTTATGTCCCAAGGGCAGAGTACCGTCATCTCAGGTTGAGGTCACGATGTGGTGTGGGGCGAGACCGGAGTCTTGAGAATACCCAAACAAAGGAAAGGAGCTGGCAGATATGGCAGCTATGAACATGAATCAGGAGCAGTTTGAGCAGGCGATCCGGGAGGAAAAGCCCGTTTTGGTGGATTTCTGGGCGCCCTGGTGCGGCTACTGCCGGAGGATCGGCCCCGCGTATGAGAAGATCGGAGAGGAATACGCGGACAGCCTCGCCGTCGGCAAGATCAACATTGACGAGGAGCCGCGGCTGGCGGGGGCCGAGGGGATCGAGGACATCCCAACTCTGGTGCTGTACCGGAACGGAAAGGCCGTGGATTCCATCACCGCGCCCGGCTCAAAGGCAGAAATCGACCGTTTCATTCAGGAAGCCTTGGCGAAATAACGGAGGGTTCAGATATGAACAACAATCATGTTTATGATATGCTCGTGGTGGGCGGCGGCCCGGGCGGCTACACCGCCGCCCTGTACGCGGCACGGGCGGGGCTGGACACCATCGTGCTGGAAAAACTGTCCGCCGGAGGGCAGATGGCCCTGACCGAGCAGATCGACAACTATCCTGGCTTTGAGGACGGGATCGACGGCTTCTTTCTGGCGGAGAAGATGCAAAAGCAGGCGGAGCGCTTCGGGGCACGCAGCGAATATGCGGAAGTTCTCCGCATGGATCTGACGGCGGTTCCCAAGCTCGTGGAGACCAGCGAGGGGATCTTTCTGGGGAAAACCGTGGTGCTGGCCACCGGTGCGAACCCCAGAACGCTGGGCGTGGCCGGAGAGACGGAGCTGTTGGGCCGGGGCGTGGCCTACTGCGCCGCCTGCGACGGGATGTTTTACAAGGGCAAAACGGTGGTCGTGGTGGGCGGCGGCAATTCCGCCGCGGCAGATGCCCTCCTTCTCAGCCGCGTGGCGAAAAAAGTGATCCTCGTCCACCGCAGAGACACCCTGCGGGCCACCAAGATCTATCACGAGCCGCTGTCACAGGCCGAAAACGTGGAATTCCGTTGGAACAGTGTCGTTTCCGCGCTGCTTTCCGGGGACAGGCTGACCGGCGTCCGCCTGCGGGACACCGTCACCGGTGAGGAAAGCGTGGTGGACTGCGACGGCGTATTTGTCAGCGTGGGCCGACAGCCCGCCACGGCGCTGGCGGTGGGTCAACTGGAGCTGGACGGCGGCGGCTATATCGTGGCCGGAGAGACCACGGAAACCAGTATTCCCGGCGTTTACGCCGTGGGCGACGTGCGGACGAAGCCCCTCCGTCAGGTGGTCACCGCCGTGGCGGACGGCGCGGTGGCAGTCCACATGGCGGAAAAATATATCGCGGAAAACCGATAAGGGAGGTAGATTGAAAAAGCCATGTTTAAGGTCAGGCCGGATACGACCGCAGTGGGGATGCCGACATATCTGCAAGGCAAACTGCCAGAGTGATGGCAGATAAGATAACCCATGTAAGATCGGGAGATATGTTGTCTCTCCATATCCAGTCCACGCAACAGTGAGCAACTGAGTCAAAACCACCGGCTGAGCCGGTGGCTTGAGTAAGCCCTAGAAGGGCACCTTACCAGCAAAGCCCCTATAAGAGGCCACGAGCAAGCATCTTTCATCTGCATTACCTGCCCTACCGCTCTAACGAGCTATGTTGCAAAGTGCATCTTCTAAGATGACAATTTCTTTGTCATCTCGCTTTGCTCGAATCTTATAGCTAAAGCATTTTCTACTCCACCAGCGGAGCTGGTGGTTGTCGCTCGCTCAAGCTACCCAATAAATAAGCAGCGCCCGCCGGGAGATCTCCCGG
>OKTH01000404.1_pt1 | contig 29933 bp, 30 predicted proteins | sample 1606361 | NCBI WGS metagenome assembly OKTH01 (sample SAMEA3879575, study PRJEB24766) | human gut metagenome | biome: human-associated habitat; feature: feces | place: USA | collected 1985/1987 | reverse complement strand
TGTATTCATCGGTCCCTGCGCAGCCAAATAGCTGGAGGCCATGCGTACGGACATACGAAGCGATGTGGATTTCGTCCTTACCTTTGAAGAAATGGACGGCATCTTTGACGCCCGGCATGTGGACGTGGAGAAGATAGAAGAAGATCCGGAAGGCGTCAATGACGCTTCCATGGACGGCCGTAACTTTGCGGTGGCAGGCGGGGTGGCCAAGTCCGTAGTGGATGTGATTCATGAGCGTTATCCGGATAAGGAAATCAAGGTAGCCAATGCAGAGGGCCTTAAGGAATGCAGAAAGCTCCTGACCATGGCCAAGGCTGGAAAATATAACGGGTATCTTCTGGAGGGAATGGCCTGTCCCGGCGGCTGCATCAACGGCGGCGGGCAACCCTATCACCGGGGCAACGAAGAGCTTCTGAAACGGCGTGCCGAGGCCCTCTACGCCGAAGACGCCGCCAAACCGCTGCGCAAGTCGCACGAGAATCCCGACATTCAGGCACTCTACGAAGAGTTCCTCGGCGAACCCTGCGGACCGCTTTCGCACGAACTGCTCCACACCCGTTATTACGACCGCAAACCGGTCGTGGAACCCAAGAAATAAGACGTTATGGAAAAAATATGCCTCTCCCAACGGAGAATCGACGAGATAAAGAACGTCTGCCGAAAGTACGGCAACGACCCGGGCGAACTGATCAACATCCTGCACGGCGTGCAGGACACGCTGGGCTATCTGCCCAAAGAGGTACAGGAGCTCATCGCCCTGGAGTTGGGCATCTCGGCCGCACGGGTTTACGGCGTGGTGTCGTTCTATTCGTTCTTCACGATGAAGCCCAAAGGCAAATACCCGATTTCGGTCTGCATGGGCACGGCCTGCTATGTCCGGGGCGGCGAGAAGGTGCTCGACGAATTCAGACGCCAGCTCGGCATCGAAGTCGGCGGCACGACCCCCGACGGGCTCTTCTCGCTCGATTCGCTGCGGTGCGTGGGTGCCTGCGGACTCGCTCCGGTCGTGATGATCGGCCCCCGGGTCTATGGACGGCTCAAGGTGACCGATGTCAAAGGTATCCTCGACGAAATCCAGGCCCTCGAAAAAGAGATCTGACGACGCGGTATTACGTTAAATAAAAGAGACCGGGCCTGCACAGAAATACAGGCCCGGTTCGTTCCCTCCGGAACAAAAGCCGCCTCGCCGACAATCGGTTCCACCAGTCCGAACGAAGGCCCCCGCAACGATCCGCAGAGCCTGGATGATCGAAAACAGGCATTTTTCCCGCCATAAAATGCACCGGAAACCCCTCCCCGACATCTGCAAGCCAACAGGGGCTATGCTCGAACCCGAAAAAACACGTACCCCGTCACAAAAGATTTCGCGGAAAAGTCGTCAAACCGGATAATTTGGCGTACCTTTGCCCGACAAATCATCATAAATGAATCAATTAGAAGAATTTAAGGCTTTAGGACTGTCCGACGATATACTTACTGCCATTGCCAAAAAAGGGTTCGAAACCCCCTCGGCCATTCAGAGCCTCACCATTCCCCACCTGCTCACCACCGACAAAGACATCATCGCCCAAGCACAGACCGGCACGGGTAAAACCGCCGCTTTCGGCTTGCCGATCATCCAGATGCTGACTTCGCGCCGCAACATTCCGCAGGCCATCGTCCTCGTTCCGACCCGCGAACTGGCCCTGCAGGTGACGCAGGAACTCATTTCGTTCAATACCCACGACCTTTCGATCGCCCCGATCTACGGCGGCGCCTCGATGACCGAACAGCTGCGGCGCCTGAAAAAAGGCATCGATATCGTGGTCGGAACACCCGGCCGCATTCTCGACCACATCCGCCGGGGCACGCTCGACCTCTCGACGATCGCCTACCTGGTGCTCGACGAAGCCGACGAAATGCTCAACATGGGTTTCATCGAGGATATCGAAGAGATCATGCACGCCATGACCGGCCCCAAACGGGTTTTACTCTTCTCGGCCACGATGCCCGACCGCATCGCGGCGCTGGCCCGCAACTACATGCACGCCCCCGACCTCCTGAAGGTCGAATCGCAGCACGTCACGACCGACCTGACGAATCAGATCTATTTCGAGGTACGCGAAGGCGACAAGTTCGACGCCCTGACCCGCATCATCGACGTGGAACCCGAATTCTACGGCATCGTCTTCTCCCGCACCCGAACGGGCGCGGACGAGATCGTGGCCAAACTCCTGGAACGCGGCTATGCGGCCGAAGTCCTTCACGGCGACATTTCGCAGGCCCAGCGCGAGAAGATCCTGGGCAAATTCAAGAAAAAACAGGTCAATATCCTGGTGGCTACGGACGTGGCGGCCCGGGGCATCGACGTAAGCAACCTCACGCACGTAATCAACTACTCGCTGCCGCAGGATTCCGACAGCTATGTCCACCGCATCGGACGCACGGGCCGCGCCGGTAACCAGGGAACGGCCATCACCTTCATCTCGCCCTCCGAGATGCGCAAATTCGGGTTCCTGAAGCGGACGATCAAGGCCGACATCAAGCTGGAACAGCTCCCCACGCCGGCCGACATCATCGCCACCAAGCGCAACAAGATCAAGGAAGATCTGGACGCCATCGTCGAGAGCGAAAGTTACGGCGAATGTACGGGGATGGCAGCCGAACTACTGGAGAATTATCCGCCCGAAGTGGCCCTGAGCGCCCTGCTGCGCCTGGCGTTCAAGAACGAGCTGAGCGAGAGCAGCTATCCCGAAATCCGTTCGATCGACGTCGATCGCAAGGGCAAGGCCCGGATCTTCCTCGCCTTCGGCGCCCGCGACGGCTACGATACCCGCAAGACGGTCCGGCTCCTCAAACAGGAGTGCGGACTCTCCGACCACGATATCGACGACGTGCGGGTCATGGCGGATTTCTCGTTCGCTACGGTCCCCTTCGATCGAGCCGAAAAGGTCGTCCGGCCCCTGAACAGACTCTCTCACGGGCGCCCCATTGCGGAAATATCGAAAGACACCCCCTCGGCCCGTACATCCGGCAGAAAACAAACCCACCGCCGCAGGGAGTCCGACACCCGATCCGGACGCAAAACCGACAGGAAGCCCGAAAGCAAAGACACCTCCGTGCAGGAGGCACTCGGCGCACCCGACGATCGGAACGGACATCGGAAATCCGTCCGCAGCCCAAAAACGTCCGGCACGAAAGCCGGGAAGAAACCCGTAACGACCGCCAAAGCGGGCAGCAAAACGTACACACCGGAGAAAACCGCCGCGAAGAGAACTCCCGAGCTCCCCGAAAACTGGTTCGAAAAGTGGTTCGGCCAGCGGCAACCCGCCCGCAACAAAAAAGGGCCGAACCGGACCCCGAAGCGAAAAAACAGAGATTAAACATCAAACCGGCTCCCCGGCCGAGGCGGGTCGTTCGTCCGCAGGAGATTTGGCGATCGTGAAGCTGAAGGTCGCCCCTTCGCCATAGACCGACTCCACGGTCATCTCGCCGCCGTTGCGATGCACCAGGTCCAGGCAAAGCTGCAACCCCAGTCCCGACCCCTCCTCTTTTCCGGTCCCGTAAGTGGTGAAATACATCGCAGGATCGAGCACTTTATTCAGGTCTTCGGGCTTGATGCCGACTCCGAAATCACGCACCCGGACAACGGCGTGGGTCGGGGTTTCGGCCGTGGAAACGATAATCTTCCCTCCTCCTTCCGGGCTGTATTTGATCGCATTGCTCAACAAGTTGCGGACGATCGTCTTGACCATATCGACATCGCACCGCACGTGAATCGGCGCGGGAATGTCGTATTCGACGACAATTCCTTTGGTCCGGGCCACCGACTCCGAAATTTTCGAGGAAAAGAGTACGACTTCGGCCAGATCGACATCCTGATACACCGTATGCATCCTCCCGGTCTGACACTTCGTCCACTTGAGCAGGTTGTCGAGCAGCGAAAAGGTGTCTTCGGCAATGTCGTTGCCCATGCGAAGCATATCGAGGTTCCCGGCTCCGACCCGCTCCGCATCCAGGCTGTCGAGCAGGGTGTTGAACAGCATCTTGAGGCTTCCGATCGGAGAGCGCAGGTCGTGGGCGATCACCGAATACATCTTGTCGCGGCTGGCCAGGGTCGCCTGCAGCTCCTCGTTCTGCCGCACGATGACGCGCTGCGCCTCTGCAATAAACATATGATGCGCCACCCGCGTAATCAGCTCCTCGTGATTGAAAGGCTTCGACACGTAATCGCTGGCCCCCATCTTGAACCCTTTGACAATGTTTTCCGAATCGTGGAGCGCCGAGAGAAAAATCACGGGAATCCGGCAGAATCGCTCGTCGGCCTTGAGCCGCTCGATCACCTCATAACCGTTCATGTCCGGCATCATGATATCCAGCAGAATCAGGTCCGGAGATTCGCTTTCGACCTTTTCGAGCGCTTCGCGGCCACCTGTCGCAGTCACGATCCTGTATCCCGCCTTTCCAAGTATGGTTTTCAGCAACAGGACGTTGGTCGCAATATCATCGACGACAAGAATCTTATAATTTTCAGGATTGACCGAGAGATTTTCCATAAAACAGACCTTGTGACACACAAGCGAGGTAGATAACCGCTAACAGATTTCATCGGAGTACGAAGAAATTTTCCGAAACGGCAACCGTATCGAAGGCAAGGAACGACAGCCGACTATGGCCGAAAAACAGCGCGTATCCCGACGCGGAACCGAATTTACACGGACGATCTGCACCCGATTCGGAGGCGATTCACTTCAAGAACTTTTCGATGCGGACCTTCAGTTCCATCGGGTTGAAGGGTTTGACGATATAGTCTTCAGCTCCGTCCTGCAACAACTGAATACGCTCCGAAGTACTGTCTTCGCTCGATAACATAACCATCCGGATATGCCGGAACCGCTCGTCACTCTTGACGGCATGGAGAAATTCATCTCCCCGCATGTCGGGCATACGGATATCCGAAATAATCAGATCGGGCAAATCTCCGGCCTCCATCTGCTCGAGTACAGGCTTCGGACTGTCGAAATAGCGACAGTCGTAGTCCCGCCCCAGGCAGGCCATGATGATTTTGCCGATCATGTCCTTGTCATCGACAACGAATATCTTTTGCTTGTCCATATTTTCAACACTTTAATACGTCTGAAGAACACAAATTTCGTACAAATAGTCACTTTTTTGTCACAATCGAAATAATTGTGTCTAAAATCGGTTCCAAATGTATAAAGAATATACACAAAAACGACAAAAATTTGTCGTTTTCATAGCTGTTTCCTCCGAATACCGGTGCATACAACCGCAAAATAACCGTCTGAAAATCATATATCCTTGTATGAAAGTCGGATCGCTGCATATGGGACTAACCGACAAAACGGTCCTGCTCAGCCTATGCTGCCCGGTAAAAAATAAACTGCAACAAAGAGAGAGTAGTAGAATGGATACGGAGGAATCAATGGGAAATCATAATTTTCATCCATAACCTCATAACCGGCTAATCGAAAACGACCGGCAACCATTCCTCGAAAAAAATACATATTATATTTATACCAAACGAAAACCGCATTGCAGCTATCTGCAACGCGGTTTCTGTGAGGTCTGAAGCGAACGCCATAAATTTGAATCGAATTTTACCGATTTTAATTTTATCTTATCTACATATCAATATTTTACATCCATTTTTCATCAACTGCGAGGTCTGGAAGTTTTCGAAAATTCGGCCTATGTATGACAAATGTATGACAAAAATGATTACATTTGCAATAGACAAAACCTCCTGACCTATGGCATCCTTCTGCTACCGCATCCGCTCGACCCAGAAAAACAAACTGGTCAAAATCCAAATTCTCTTCACAGTTGGCCGTGGTAACCAGTTCTACGCCGACTGCCAATATATGGTGCTGACGGACGCCTGGGACAACAAACGGCAGACAGTCAAGAGCCGTTTCACCTTTACCGACGACTTCACCGAGCAGCAGGGGCGCGAGCTGACCAAGAATCTCGCCGAACTGCGAAGCCACATCCTCGGAGAGATCACCAAGGATCCCGAACACGCGATGACGAAAACGCGGCTGGAGAAGATCATCTACAGTTTCCACCACCCGCGCAGCCTCACCACCGGCCGCCATGTCCGCAGCCGCGAATCGCTCGGCGACTACATCGCCCGCTTCACGCACGAGATGGAGGACGGCACCCGACTGAACATCCACAAACTGCGCTACGGGGCATCGACAATCAAGAACTACAAAGGGTTTATCATTCAATTCGACGAGTTCTGCAAAGCAAAGCGAAAGAGATTCGATTTCGGCGATATCGATCTGAAATTCTACGACGATTTTGTGGCATGGTTCACGGCGAAAGATTATTCGATCAATACCATCGGCCGCCACGTCAAGGAGCTGAAGATCATCATGCGGGCAGCGCGCGAAGAGGGGCTGCACGACAATGGTCTGATCGAAAGCCGCAAATTCCGCGTACTGACCGCCGATGTCGAGAATATCTATCTGACCGAATCGGAAATACGTGCTATTGCCAACCTCGACTTATCCGACAATAAGCACAAAGATATTGCCCGCGATGTCTTTTTGGTCGGCTGCTACACGGCACAACGATTCAGTGATTACTCTACGATCAACGAGGGTAACATACGCACGCTGGAGAGCGGGCAGCTGGTTATAGACTTGAAACAGCAGAAAACCGGCAACCACGTCATTATTCCCGTCCGACCCGAATTGCAGGCGATACTGGACAAGTACGAAAACCGTTTGCCGAAATCCTACGAACAGAAAGTAAACAAGTTCATCAAAGAGATTGCTCGGGAAGCGGGTATCACGGAAAAAATCGAGGTATCATACGTCGAAAACGGGGAAAGGAAGACGCACTTGGTAGAGAAGTGCGATTTGGTAAAGACTCATACGGCACGCCGCAGCGGTGCGACGAATATGTATCTGGCGGGCATTCCGACCATCGCCATCATGAAAATCACGGGCCACAAGACCGAAAAGGAGTTTATGAAATACATCAAGATTACGGAAGAGCAGACCGCAATGGAGTTGATGAATCATCCGTATTTCAGCGGCAGATAGTTCGAAATGTTACCACCGTAAAATTTACGACGATAACAAAATCTCGAATGAGCTTTTAGAAGAAGCATTTTAACTCCTCTTTATTTGCGAATAAATTGTAACTTTACAGAAAATAGAAATATATGACGGTTGAGGAACTGACAAATATACTCGATTCATTACTGATTCTGCCTGCGGAAACGGAAGTGGTGGAGTTCAAGAGGGCCGAACGCAATTTCGACGATCGGGATTTGGGACAATACTTTTCGGCATTGAGCAACGAAGCAAATTTGAAGGGCAGGCCTTGCGCTTGGCTGGTTTTCGGTGTGGAGAACCATACGCACGAGGTTGTCGGCAGCCAGTACAAGAACAGCCGTCCGGCGCTCGACGCAATGAAGAAAAAGATTGCCGATCAGACTACGGGTCGGCATACGTTCGTCGAGATACATGAATTGCGGTACAGGAACGGCAAAAGAGTTGTGATGTTCGAAATACCACCTGCCCCGCAAGGTATTCCCATAGACTATCAAGGCCATTATTATGGTCGTGACGGAGAATCCTTGCAAGCATTGAGTATGGACAAAATCGAAAGAATAAGAAATCAAGCCAAATTGAAAGATTGGAGTGCGGAAATAATCGAAAATGCCTCATTGGAGGATTTGGATCCGGCAGCCATCGTCAAAGCAAGGGAGTTGTACACGAATGCCCGCAAGGACAAAGCTGACGAGATTGCGTCATGGGATGACACGACTTTTCTGAACAAGGCAAAGATTACGATTCGGGGAAAGATTACCAATACAGCCATCGTGTTGCTCGGCAGAGAGGAGAGTGAGCACCTGATCTCTCCGGCAGTCGCCAAAATCAAATGGATTCTGCGCGGACCGGATAATGTCGAGCGCGATTACATGATCGCCTCCTGCCCGTTCATTCTGGCGGTTGACAAAATATACGACAAAATCCGCAATCTGAAATACCGTTACATAAATCCGGAGTACAAGACGCTCTTCCCCGAAGAGATCGACACGTATGAACCGTATGTCATCCGCGAGGCATTGAACAATGCAATCGCCCATCAGGATTATACGCTCGGCGGTCAGATCAACGTAGTGGAATACGACGACAAACTGGTCTTCTCGAACAAGGGTTCGTTTATTCCCGGCAATATCGAACGGGTACTCGTCAGCGATGCTCCGGAGGAGCGATACCGAAATCAATTTCTGGTAACGGCTATGGTGGGACTCAAGATGGTCGATACGATCGGCAGCGGCATCCGCAAGATGTACAATTACCAAAGACAGAGACTATTTCCCCTGCCGGATTACAATTTGGCCGACAATCGGGTAGAAGTTACCATAACGGGCAAAATTCTCGATATGAACTACGCCAATATTCTGGCGGGAAATGCGGATTTGAACCTGCTCGACATCGAGCTGCTGAACCGTGTACAACTGGGGAAACCGTTATCCGATGAAGAGATCGCCCGATTGAGAAGCAAACGCCTAATCGAGGGTCGTAAACCCAAAATATATATTGCAAAACATATCGCCCAAAAAGTCGGGCAGAAGATCGAATATTCGGAACATAAGGGGCTCGGAAATAAACGTTGCGAAGAGTTTCTGCTGACGGCATTGCGGGATCACAAATCATTATCACGCAGGGAGATCGACAAACTGCTGTGGAACCTTCTTTCCAACCTGCTCGACGACAGACAGAAAAAAGATAAAATTACGAATCTTTTAGCTAAGTTGAAAAGACAAGGCAAGATAAGAAACGAATCACAAGGCCCGAACTCTGATTGGTTCATTGTTTAATTTTACACGCTTTTTACACGCTTTTTACACGCTTTTTACACGCTTGTATATTATAAACATCTAAAAATATGCATATTACGATCTTGTAAAAAATTCCCCCCCGCCAAAAAAATATCAACTATGTCCCGTCGTCGCAAAATAGAGATCAAAGCCTCCGAACTGGCATGCTTCGACACGTTGGTCGAGACATTGCGCACCCGGCCGGAGTTTGCAGACTTCGACCCGACAAGTCTACATGTGTGGGCATACGAGAATTACGAACCGACGATCAGAAATGCAGCAAGGGCTATTCGTCATTTTGATCATTGGTTGGCGGCACATCGAAACGAAATGTTTCTCTCGTCGTATTCGGGCAATCGATTGTTCTGTAAAAAGGATTTGGCCGAAGCTCTGGGAATTACACGCCCGACACTCGACCGGTGGATTGCGAACGGCTGGCTGGAAGGATGCACCGCACGCGCATTTTCGAATGGGGAACGGTGCTATTCGGCAGACGCAGTCCGTGAAGCATTGGAAAAATTAAAATAAAACTCACAAAAACAGCTTTGTTTCGGAGGACGGTTCTTATCAAAAACCGTCCTCTTTTATTCATCGAAACAATCACTTTACACACTGCGGTCAAAACGGAAAACAGAGGTAGACCGATGCAATTCATTCCTAAAATTCCATAGACTGTCCGACTATGTCCGTTCGTGGCAGAAGGCAGCATTATTTTGTAACACAATTACTTATTTTAGACAGCCTCGATAAATGATTTTCTTTGCGACGTTAAATCGAATAAACCATGGCAAAGGAAATCTATCTGAACGGCATGACTGCCGATCAACTTTCGAAGATGATCCGGGAGTCCCTGCGCGACGAATTGCAACAGTTCCGTCCCGCACATCCGAAAACCGACACAAAATATCTCACGCGGCGCGAAACCGCCCGCCGTCTGCGCATCTCGCTCGTGACGCTCACCGACTGGGTGAACCACGGCAAGATCCGCGCCCACAAGATCGGCGGGCGCGTCCTGTTCCGCGACAGCGATGTCGAAGCAGCCTTGAATCGAATAGTTCCCATTAAATAATTCAGTGAAAGAATAAATATTTTTCTTTTCACTGAACATAGATTGTTATGAAAACGATTCAAGCTATCAAACATCTTTCCATTCGGGCCTACCTCGCCGAACAAGGTTTGCACCCGACCAAAGACAATCCGCGATACGGTCTTTATCTTTCACCGTTGCGCGAGGAACATATGCCGAGTTTCAAGGTGGACTACGAGCGAAATCTCTGGTATGACTTCGGACTGGGCGAAGGCGGTTCCATTATCGACCTTGTAATGCGGTTGAAGCGGTGCGATTTCGCACACGCCGTCCGATTGTTGAGAAACAGAGAGAGGGTACCGATCGCTGCACCCCGATCTTTGTCGCCTTTATCGACCGTTCCCGCGCTCCGTATCCTCTCCGACACACCGCTTCGTCATTCGGCATTGCTCGACTATTTACGACGGCGCGGTATCGTTCCGGAGGTTGCCTGCACTTATTGTCGGGAAATACGCTATACGATCAATGGCAGAAAATATTTCGCCATCGGATTTCCGAACGATGCCGGCGGATGGGAGTTGCGCTCGGAATGCTTCAAAGGAAGTGCATCGCCCAAACAGATTACGACGATCGACAACTGCACCGATACGGTAATCGCCTTCGAGGGGTTCATGGATTTTCTCTCCTGTCTTTCGACGAAGCACCCCGACCAACTACGCATCGACGTAATAGTATTAAACTCGGTCGTCAATCTTCCGAAAGCGCTTCCGTTTCTCGCACGCCATTCGACGATTCATGCTTTCTTCGACAATGACAATGCGGGTCGTAAAGCGACCGCCGAGTTGATTCGTCTTTGCCCCCGCAGCGAAGTCGTCGATCAAAGCTGTTTCTACTCCGGACACAAGGATGTCAACGACTATCTGATCGCCCACATAAAAGACCATGCGAAAAAGTTGGCGGCACAGAAAAACGCCTCCAAAACAAAGACGGTTCAATCTGTTCGGAATAATCCGCAACTTCTAAAAGCAAAAACAGCGGCGGTTGAGCCACAACGCCGGAAAGGGGTAAAGGTTTAGGAAGGCAAGTTTGTGTTTTCGTAAACGAAAACCTACCGAACATCCCGCTGGTCTAACTCCTGCACACAAACCGATGAAACAAGCACAGAACAAGGGCGGACGGCCGGAATTGAGTAAAGGTCGTGTTCGCCGATATATCGTCAGTACGCGACTCGATACGGAGCATTATTTACGTCTTCGGTCATTGGCCCGTACTTCGGGGCAGCATCCGGCGGAAATCATCCGACAACTGCTTCGGACAGGAGCGGTACGAGAACGCCTGCGTCGCGAGCATCTGGATTTCGTAACCCAGCTCAAAGGCATAGCTCGCAACTTGAATCAACTGACACGGCTTGCCCATGCGAAAGGATTTTCAAGTGTCGCATCCCGTCACGCGGCCATTATGGCATGCCTCGAAGCCCTGCTAAAACAGATCCGCGATGATCGGTAAAATCATTGCCGGTTCATCCTTTGCCGGGACTGTCGGCTATGTGATGAAGGAACTGTCGCGCATCCTCGATGCCGAAGGCGTAAACCCGCCGGAGGTAAAGAACATAATCGAGGATTTTAAGGATCAGACCCGACTGAACCCTCGGTTGAAAAACACGGTCGGGCATATCTCCTTCTCGTTTTCGCCGAAAGAAGCTCCGCACATGACCGATGCGCTGATGACGCAGATCGCCAAAGAATATATGCAGAAAATGGGTATTACCGACACGCAATATCTGCTGGTACGTCACCTCGACCAGCCCCATCCTCACTGCCATCTGGTCTATAACCGGGTCGGGAACAAGGGGCAGACTATATCGGACAAGAATATTAAAATACGCAATACGAAAGTCTGCCGGGAACTAACCGAGAAATACGGGTTGCATCTTGCGCCGGGAAAGGACAGCGTGCGGCGGGAGCGATTGCGCGAACCGGACAAGACCAAATACGAAATATATGATGCGATCAAAGGATGTCTGCCCAAATGTAAGAGTTGGAACGATCTGGAAGGTAGATTAAAAGAGCAAGGCATCAACGTCCGCTATAAGTATTGCGGAAATACCGACCGAAAACAAGGCGTTCTATTTTCAAAAAACGACTTCGAGTTTTCGGGGTCGAAGATCGACCGGCAATTCAGCTTCTCGAAACTGAATCTGCATTTTGCGTACGCACAACAGCAAACCCGACATCGAAGCGCTATTGTCAAAGACTTCCATGCGGCGGCAGGTTCCTACCGTTCGGCCTTCTCCGATCTGTTCGGAACGGGTGGCGGAAAGACCAACACGGATAGGCCGACGGTCAATTTCGGCGGTAATATCGGCGAACTTCCGTTGCCGCCGAATAGTTCGCCGGTCGAATTGTCCGAAGCCCAATTGCAACGCAAACCCGGCGAGAGTCCCGAAGAGTACCTCGCCCGCATCACGGCATTGCTCAATACCGTCGCCGAAGCGATGGCGATTGCCGCAATGGAGCGGGAACGTCGCTTGCGAGAACGCATGACCAAATCCAAGCAGAAATTGTAAACAGGAAGCGATACAACCATGAAAGAGAATAATATGATGTCCTACGAAATGTATGAGGACTTCAAGGAGACGATGGTCAAAACCATCAAGACCGAACTAGCGGCAAAAACAGCAAACAATAATCAATCAAGCGACAATGACTTGTCGCAACGATTGGAGCAAATCGTATATACAGAACAAGAGCGGCATCAGGCGATAATAATCCAGCTTGCCGGACGATTGGAGAGCATAGAGCAGAACTATACCAAAACGCAAACCGGTATCGATAATCTGCAAGCATCTGTCGAGGCAATCAAAATCCCCGCCGAACTGCCGCCGAGAATAATCCGACACCGAGTGATTTTCAGCTCCGAATCCCCATTCGTCATTTATTTGGTGCTATTTCTTTTTATAAGCTGCATGATTTTGTCGTCGGCACTCTATTTCGCTACCCGACCGAACCGCGACCGCATCGACAACGATCTGAAATACCGCTATATAAAGATGAAAGGCGACGCGACACCCGAACGCATCGCCGAATTGGAAGAGCTATTCGAACTAAACCGCGACAACGCAAAAATCCGTCAGATGAAAAAAGACGTCGAAGAATATGAACACACTATCCGCCAGAAAATCGAACTCGAAGAACAGACGAGACTGAAAGAACGGGAAGTCGAAAAACTTAACAAAAAAGCTTCTCGATTAAAAAGAGAACATTAGGTCTTTTGGAGTTATAGCTAACAATTTCATATCTTTATGCGAAATATGTTTCATTTTGTCCACAAAATATATGAACAGAATTAAGGAAGTGCTTGAAGAAAAGGGTATTAAACAGACATGGCTGGCCGAACAGCTCGGTAAGAGTTTCAGTATGATAAATGCCTATGCCTGCAATCGTCGTCAACCTAATCTGGAATTGCTCTTTGAAATTGCACGCATTCTTCAAGTCAACCCTAAAGATTTAATCAGTAGCAAATAATGTAATATGGCAATCAAGAAATCGGAATTATATAGTACCCTTTGGAAATGTTGCGACGAGTTACGCGGAGGTATGGATGCAAGCCAATACAAGGATTATGTATTGGTGATTCTGTTCGTGAAATATATCAGCGACAAAAGCCGCAACGACCTTAATTTCATGATAGATATTCCCGCCGGCTGCCACTTCGAGGATTTTGTCGCTTTGAAAGGCCATGCCAATATCGGCGAAGAGATGAACAAGAAAATGGCGGCTTTGTCCGAAGCTAATCAGTTGGACGGAGTGTTTATCGCGGATTTCGATGATGAAACCAAACTCGGCAAGGGCAAGGATAAGGTTGAAACATTAAGCGGACTTATCGGCATATTCCAGACATCAGATCTCGATTTCAGCAAAAACCGCGCGGCTGATGACGATCTTATAGGCGATGCCTATGAGTATTTGATGAAGAATTTCGCAACCGAAAGCGGAAAAAGCAAAGGTCAATTCTATACTCCAGCGGAGGTTAGCCGCGTCATCGCAAAGGTTTTGGGGCTTGACAAGGTAAACAGTATCCGTACCACCATCTACGACCCGACATGCGGTTCCGGTTCGTTGCTTCTTCGCGCCAAAGCCGAAACTCCCACGGATGCGACCTTGTACGGACAGGAAAAAGACAATGCCACCGTCGGGCTGGCGAAAATGAACATGATTCTTCACAACGACCCCTATGCAACGATCAAACAGGGCGACACGCTCAACGACCCTCAATATAAAGACGATTCGGGAAATTTGCAGACATTCGATTTTGTGGTTGCCAATCCTCCTTTTTCTACCAAATCATGGTTGAAAGGAGCAAAAGAAGAGGATCAATATAAGCGCTGGGGATCGTCAATCGGCATTCCTCCAGAGAAAAACGGCGACTACGCCTTTCTGCTCCATATCGTTCGGTCAATCAAACAAACAGGATGCGGTGCTTGTATCCTTCCGCACGGTGTGCTATTCAGAGGCAATGCCGAAGCGCAAATCCGTAAATATCTCGTAGCCGAAAAGCGATATATCAAAGGCATTATCGGCTTGCCTGCCAACCTTTTCTTCGGGACCGGAATACCGGCCTGCATTATCCTTATCGAAAAATCCGAAGCCTCCAACCGCAAAGGTGTTTTTATGATCGATGCAAAATTCGGCTTCATGAAAGACGGAGCGAAAAACCGGCTGCGCGAACAGGATATCCGTCGTATCGTAGACGTTTGGCAGACCCAACGCGATGTCCCACATTTCGCCCGATTCGTTCCGATGGAAGAGATCGAACGTAATGATTACAATCTGAATATTCCGCGTTATATTTCAGCTCCCGACACCGAAATTTTGCAAGACATCGACGCGCATTTGCATGGTGGACTGCCTGCGCATGATATTGAACAACTTTCCGACTATTGGCTGGTCTGTCCCTCTTTACGCGAAGATCTTTTCCGACCGCATGTCTCTCGCACGGGATATTTCACGTTGAAATGCGAATCGTCGGCCGTGCACGATACAATTATGGCCAACACCGATTTCCGTAATCAGACCGAAATTTTTTATCGAAGTTATACCGAATGGTGCGATCGACACCGTGCAAACCTTTACGCCCTTGCTACGGGGTTTGCGCCGAAACATCTTATCGAAGAATTGAGCGATTCGCTACTCACTATTTTCAAGCGGGATGAATCACTGGTTGATGCCTATGATGTGTATGACTGCCTGATGAACTATTGGAGCGAAACCATGCAGGACGATTGTTATCTGATCGCTGCCAACGGATGGAAAGCGGAGCTATATACGCCGCAGCCGGCGGCTAAAAAGAGAGATGCGAAGCCGAAAGAGAAGAAAGCTTCCGCACCGGAGGATGTCGTGTGCGACTTATTGCCCGTTTCGATTGTGATCGACGAGTATTTCGCGAAAGAGAAGCATCTTATTACGGCTTCCGAAGAGTTATTAAGCGACAAAGAAAACCAATTAAATGAAATGCTGGAAGAGCACTCGGAAGGCATATTAGACGAAGATAATTTTGCCGATGGAAAGCTCTCCGACAGCAACGTCAAAAAACGAATCAAAACACTCGACAAAAAATCGGATGCCGATGAAATAGCCATTCTTACGCAATATCTCACATTGAAAGAGGATATTTCGCTTACGAAGAAAACGCTGAAAACTTTGAAATACGATTTACTTACGGCTTTGAGCGTCAAATATGATGGGCTTACAGAAGACGATATCAAACGCTTGGTTATCGAAAAGAAATGGTTTGCTACTCTTTCGGCTCGGCTCAACAGTGAAATGCATCGCATCGGTCAACAGCTGACCTCGAAAGTTTCGGCCCTCGCCGAACGCTATGCACAGACGCTTCCGGAAATCGACGCCGCAATCGCCGACCTCGAAGCCAAAGTCGCCGCACACTTGAAACAAATGGGATTTTAATAAATAATGAAATGGGAAATTTTGGACAATGGATATCTTTCGGAATGTTGTTGAATTTGAACCAAAGATATAATCAAGGACAAAACATTAACAAAAATGAGCTGCATACGGCAATAGAAAGTTGCAAATACTCGCATAACCGTGATGTCGATAACAATAACACGCTCACCACAGAGCAAAAAGAAAAACGCAAACAGTTGTTCTCTAAAATGGCAGATGCTGCGAAAGATTATATCGAGCAACGGTTGCACGACGAAAATAAACTGAACGAATAAGAAAAATGAAGAAGGACCTCGATATAATCCTGTCATTAACGGCCATTGCCGGTGTCGTCATATTGGCGATTTTATGGTGCTGTCGTTCGATGTCGTTGACTGCAATATCGCTTGACACCTTTATCGGTGTAATGGCCGCAACGATAGGTCTACTGGTAACATTTGCAATCGGCTGGCAGGTTATCAATGCCTTGGATATTAAAAACAAACTTGCCGAAATTGAAAAATTGAAAGATGAAATTACCGAGCAACGAACCGAAATTAACAGGTTGGTCACTCGAAGTAAATTCGATTCTAATGTAAACCAGAGTTATACGATGCATAAACTCGGCTCTCATCACAGAGCTTTTGCCTGCACATTAGAGGCTATAAAATATGGTTTGGCATTGGATGATGCTTACGAAGAGCTGGATGTACTTCTTGTTAATCTAAAAGTCTTTGCAGTAAATTCACAACGGGAACATTGTTATCAATCCGAGCGTGATATGATGGTTGCAGCAGATGAGGCGATTCAAAAATCGCCTAAATTTGCTCTTATCAAAGACAAATACACGGATGCACTATCGGAATACAACAAGTTTTTCAGCCATGTATTTCCAGATCCAAAAGACAAAAAGAACACTGATAAAAAATGAAGATACCACAAAGATATAAGCATACGGAGTTTGGTTTAATTCCTGACGACTGGGTATTGTGTACGTTCAAAGATGTTTTAACAACATTTTCAAGTGGAGCAACACCTTATCGTGGTATTCCCGAATATTATAATGGCAATATCCGATGGATTTCAAGTGGAGAGTTAAATTATAATGTCATATACGATACCATTGAACATATTTCAGCAAATGCCGTTAGAAATACCAATCTTCACATACTTAACCCCAGTACGTTTTTAATGGCTATTACGGGACTTGAAGCTGAAGGTACACGTGGAAAGTGCGCTTTTGTAGGTGCTCCAGCTACAACGAACCAATCTTGTCTGGCAATCAATGGGACGGATAGAATGTGTGTAGAATATTTATTTTGGTTCTATCGAATGTGGGGCGATTATTTAGCTTTCAAATATTGTCAAGGAACAAAACAGCAAAGTTATACAGCTGAGATTGTTAAGAAGTTGCCGATTTATTGTCCTATAACAATCAAAGAGCAAAACAAGATTGCCGAAGCATTGAGCGATGTAGATGCATTGATTACGGCACTCGATAAGAAGATTGCAAAAAAGCGTCTTATCAAGCAGGGTGCGATGCAGCAACTTCTGACCGGTAAAATGCGACTTGCAGGATTTTCCGCTCCATGGATTGAAAAGAAAATATATGAAATAGGAGAACTCACAGGTTCCGGTGTTGATAAAAAGAATATCGCTGGAGAACAAAGCATACGTCTTTTAAATTTCTTAGATGTATTTCGAGAAGATCATATCTTTAGTAAAGATTTGCATTTTTGGGCTACGGCTTCCGATGTTAAAATCAAAACATGTAATGTATTACAAGGGGATATATTTTTTACTCCGTCTTCAGAAATGCCATATGATATTGCCCTTTCAGCAGTAGCAATGGAAAATATGAATTCCGTATGTTATAGTTACCATATATACAGATTCAGAATTTTTGAAGACATTGATTTACAATATCGAGCTTATATGTTTAAATCCAGCTCTTTCTATGAACAGGCAAATGTAGCTTGCGAAGGAAGCGGCAAACGATATGTAATATCCTTATCTAAATTTAAGGACTTAACAGTATATTATCCATCTGACAAAAAAGAACAGCATGCTATTGCAACTATTCTGTCAGATATGGACAACGAGATTGCAAAATTGGAGGCACGCCGCAATAAGTACAAATTGATTAAAAGCGGCATGATGCAGAAATTATTAACCGGACAAATACGCTTAGTTAAGCCGTTAGCGCCGATTATTCCGCTTGAAACTCCAGATGCTCAAATTCGTGAAATTCCTCTGCAAACACATGTAGTTACTGGACATATCGTAAATGCATTATATCAATCATCAGGATGGGGACGTACCAAATTGCAAAAAACGTTGCATTTGGTCGGGTATCATTGCCAACTCGATTTCGGAAACGACTATATTCGCAATACGGCAGGACCAGATGATCAGGCGATGATGAATCACATCGACAGTAAGTTCAAGCAATATCGTCATGTCAGAATAGAGGTAAAAAAAGAGAATGGAAAGACACGATATAATTATATTCCTACTGCAATGATCGACGAATTGGAACAGGTGTATGAAACATATCCTCAAACAATTCGCCACGCAGTCGATTCTTTGATAAACAAAATTAAAAAGATGGATTTGGCCTGTGCGGAGATTGTTTCGACGCTATATGCCGTATGGAACAACCGAATCATAAAAGGGGAGCCGATATCCGACGATCTGTTGCTGGAAGATTTCTATGCTTGGAGCAAGCACAAGTTGGATTTCAGTCCTGACCAGGTGTTGTGCGAGTTGAATTATATGCGAAAAGAAGAAATTATCCCAATCGGCTGGGGAAAATATATTGACAAGAAATAAGAACTATGGACACAAACATCGGAGCGAAGGAACGGGTAACGCAGGAGCGGCTGATCGGATTATTTCAGAATGTGTTGAAATACGATTATCTCGGTAATTGGGAATACCGCGAAGACAATGCGAATGTAGAGGAGGCGTTGTTGCGTCGTTATTTGAAGAGACGGAGTTATGCCGATAAGGAGATCGACAAGGCCGTTGCGAAACTCAAACAAGCAGCGGCCAATATCGGCATAGGTTTGTACAACGCCAACCATGAGGTCTATACATTGCTGCGTTATGGCGTAAACGTGCAGTCGGAAGTATCGGAGCACAAAAAGATGGTACACCTTATCGATTGGGCGAACCCGATGGAGAATGATTTTCAGATTGCCGAAGAGGTGACAGTACAAGGCAAAAGCGACCGCCGCCCCGATCTGGTCGTTTATGTCAACGGAATCGCCGTGGCCGTCATCGAGCTCAAACGCAGCAAGGTGTCCGTTCATGAAGGGATTCGTCAGAACATCCGCAATCAAGAAGACGAATATATTCCCCGATTCTTTACGACCGTACAATTGTTGTTCGCAGGTAATGATACCGAGGGGCTGCATTACGGAGTAATCAAAACACCCGAAAAGTTCTGGCTTCGTTGGAAAGAACCGTGCGGCGAACCGTGCGAACCCTCCCTGTTTACACCAGATCGTTATCCAAATGAACTGGATCGCAGCGTTTTGCAATTTTTCGAACCGCATCGGCTGTTGGAATACATACACGATTTTATTATTTTCGACGGCGGCCGCAAAAAGACAGCCCGACCGAATCAATATTTCGCAATCAAGGCGGCGCAACCACGTGTGCGTAATAAAGAAAACGGCATTATCTGGCATTCGCAAGGTGCAGGGAAAAGTCTTACGATGGTTTGGTTGGCACAGTGGATTCGCGAAAATGTTGTGGATGCCCGTGTGGTCGTCATCACCGATCGTGACGAACTGGACAAACAGATCGAAACCGGATTCAAGGATGCGGGTGAGAAAATCCGACGCGCCCGAAGCGGAGCACAATTGGTCTCGATGCTCAATGAAGCCGAACCGTGGCTGATTTGCACCCTCATCCATAAATTCGGCAACCGAAACGACAACGACGGCATATCGGTCGGAGGGAAGAAAGCGGTAAAATCGCTCGATTTCTATTTGGAGGAGGTCGCAAAGAACCTTCCGCAGGGGTTTCAAGCCAAAGGCAATATCTACGTCTTTATCGACGAGTGCCATCGTTCGCAGGGCGGCATGCTGCACGAAGCGATGAAGCATATCATGGGTGAACGTGTCATGTTAATCGGTTTTACCGGAACCCCATTGTTGCATACGGACAAGAAGAAATCCATCGAGACATTCGGTTCATACATACACAGCTATAAATTCCACGAAGCCGTTCGGGACAAGGTTATCCTCGACCTACGCTACGAAGCCCGGAATGTGGAGCAATTCCTCGGCAAGCGCGAAAAGATCGATGAGTGGTTCGATTCCAAGACAGCAGGGTTGAGCAAGGTCGCCCGGTCGCTACTGAAAGCACGCTGGGCGAAGATGGAAAAATTGTTCAGCAGCAAGGAACGTATCCATCGCATCGTGGCGGATATATGTCAAGATATGGACACCAAGCGTGCCTTGTCCGGCGGATACGGCAATGCGATGCTTGTAGCCGACTCTATTTATCAGGCCTGTCGCTATTGGGAGGTATTCCAATCTACGGAATTGAAAGGGCACTGCGCCGTTGTGACGAGCTACGATGCGAACAGTTCGTCAGTAAAGGACGAATACGTCGGCGAAGGCGAAACGGAAGATTTTACCAAATACGAAATCTACAAAAGAATGATCGGCGACCGCACGCCCGAACAGTTCGAAGCGTGGGCGAAGAAGGAATTCATAGAGCATCCGGCAGATATGAAACTGCTGATCGTCGTGGATAAATTGCTCACCGGATTCGATGCGCCGTCGGCTACCTACCTGTATATCGACAAAAAGATGCGTGACCACAACCTGTTTCAGGCGATTTGTCGCGTGAACAGAGTGGATAGCGACGAAAAGGATTTCGGTTATATTATTGATTATCAAGATTTGTTTGGTGCTATCAAAAACGCAATCGAAGATTATACGAACGGGGCGTTCGATCAATATGACGCTGCGGATATTCAAGGCTTACTGACCAATCGTCTGACCGAGGGACGCAAAGGGTTAGAAGAAGCCATACAAGCGGTATATACATTGTGCGAACCCGTAAATCCGCAAACGCAAGCCGGATATTTCGCCTATTTCGTTTATTCGGAAACAACGCCAATCAAGGAACAACAGGATGAATGCGAAGCGAATAGTGCAAAACGCGAAACATTTTACAAGTTAGTATCGACCCTCGTCCGTCGTTACATAGATATCGCCAATGAAATGACAGCAGCAGGATATACGAAAGAGGAAGCGGAACAAATCAAACGGCAAGTCGATTATTTCAACGACCTAAAAGATGAGATAAAACTCAAAAGCGGTGACGTCCTCGATTTGAAACTCTACGACCCAGCTATGCGTCAACTGATCGATAATTATGTACGGGCAGAAGACAGCGAGAAACTCGTGGATTTAGAGGATGTGTCGTTCCTTGACTTACTCGATCTCGGCGGAAATGAGGCCATCGACACCCTTCCGAAAAATATCCGCCGGAACGAACGTTCCGTTGCCGAGGTATTGGCGGCTAACATGCGCAAGATGATTATCAGCGAGCGACCGAACAATCCCGCTTATTTCGACAGAATGTCAGATTTGCTGAATCAATTATTACAGGAACAGCACGATGGAAAATTGCAATATAAAGAGTTGATCGAACGGCTTATCGAGAAGCTCAAAGAAATGCGCTCGGAAACACGGACGAAATATCCGATAACGCTCGATACCAAAGGAAAACGTGCCCTGTACGATAATCTGAATCATAACGAGGAACTCGCAATTCGCGTACACAATGCCGTAAAAGCTAATGCCCGAGATGGCTTCAGGGATGTAAGCGGCAGCGGATTGAAGATGAAAGCAGTGCGTAAAGCCGTCCGCAATGCTTTACCTGACACGACAGAAGACAAGATTGATGATATTATGCAAATTATCATCTCACAAAAAGAGTATTGATGACTGTTATCACCCTATCCGATCTGTCTGCCGAGATTGAGTGGAAGGCTATCAAAAACGTGCATTTGACCATCTACCCGCCCGATGCGCGAATACATGTTTCTGCCCCGCTTGCCATGACGGAAGATGCAGTCCGGTTATTTCTGATAACTAAACTTCCATGGATTAGGCAACGTGTGTCGCAGATTCTCGATCAAAACCGCCAGACGCCTCGTGAATATGTTTCGGGAGAAAATCACTATTACAAAGGACAACGGTATCGTTTGAAAGTCGTTTACGACCATATTCCTGCAAAAGTCGAAGTGCAAGGGAACGAATATCTTGTTTTGCATGTTCGCGAAAACTGCCCGTTGGAACGTAGAGCCGAGATACTTAAAGAGTGGTATCGTGCAGAGTTGAAAAAACTGTTGCCCGCTTTAATTGCCAAATGGGAAAAAATTCTGGATGTTCGGGCAAATAAATGGGAGGTTAAACAAATGAAAACTTTGTGGGGCAGTTGTAATCATCGAACGCAAAACCTTATTTTCAATCTGGAACTGATCAAGAAACCGCTACACTGTATCGAATATATCGTCGTCCATGAATTACTGCATATTAAGGTGCGGTTGCACAATGAAGAATTTACAACTCTACTGAGTCGCTATTTCCCGAATTGGAAATTACTGAAAGAGGAATTGAACGATTTTATCGTATAGTCGTATTACAAATGTATGACAAAACCAAACGAAAACCGCGTTGCAGCTATCTGCAACGCGGTTTCTGTGAGGTCTGAAGCGGATTCGAACCGCTGTACAAGGTTTTGCAGACCTTTGCCTAGCCACTCGGCCATCAGACCCTGATTCCCTGGATCGGGTTTGCAAATATACGAAGATTTCTCTTTTCTGCAAAACTTCCGGGCAACTTTGCATTTTTATCGGCAAAAACCTATCTTTACAACCGCTAACCGAAGCCCCGAAGCGGATCCGGAACCTACGGTTTCGCCCAAAAGAGGCGGAGCCGAACTCATTCGGAGATTGCCGGATACGGAAAATGAAGCGCGAAATTCCAGACATAGCCCTTACCCTCACGCCGGGAATAGGCCCGAAAGGGGCGGTCCATCTGCTCGACGTATTCGGTTCGGCAGAGGCGGTTTTCTCCGCTTCGGCCGACGAACTCATCGAAAAAGCCAGACTCCGATCGGAACTCGCGCGGGCGATCCTCCAAAAGAAAGCGTTCGCAGACGCAGAGCGCGAAGTCAAACATTGCCGCAAACACGGGATCGAGATCATCGCCTCCACCGACGCACAATACCCGGCCCTGCTGCGCGAAACCGCCGACTATCCGCATGTACTGTATGTCCTGGGCTCCCCGGAAGCGCTCGGCAAGACGACGCTTACGATGGTCGGCACGCGCCGGATGACTCCGTACGGGCAACAGATGGCCGACCGGCTAATCGGCGAACTGGCGGACCGGGTGGCGGATACGGTGATCGTGAGCGGCCTGGCCTTCGGCATCGATACAGCCTGTCACCGTGCAGCGCTCGCTTTCGGCATGCCGACTGTCGGCATCATCGCCTCGGCCCTTCCCGGCATCACGCCCGCACAGCACACAGCCGTCGCCCGGGATATGATCGAACACGGCGGAGCCGTCGTTTCGGAGCTGCACTCCCAAACCAGACAGAACGGCAACTTTTACCACTCCCGCAATCGCCTGCTGGCAGGCATAAGCGGCGGTACGGTCGTCGTAGAATCGCCCGCCGAAGGCGGGTCGATGGATACGGCACGGCTGGCGGACGGCTACAACCGCACGCTGATGGCCGTCCCGGGACGCGCGACGGACTTCGCCTCGGCCGGAACCAATCTGCTGATTCGGACCCAGCGTGCCCAAATGGTATGCACGGGCGAAGATATCGTGCGGGAAATGATGTGGGACCAGAACCGTCCAGGCGATCTGATCGACCGGCCGACAGCGGCTCCCGCAGCACTCACGCGCGACGAAGAGGGGCTGCTGGGCTGCTTCCGCACCGACGACCCGATATCCGCAGAAGAGCTTTGCGAACTCTCGGGGCTCGGATTCGGCGAACTTTCGGCCCTGCTGCTGGGACTCGAAATGGCCGGAGCCGTCCGACAGCTCCCGGGGAACCGATATATGAAACTACGCTAATAAAAAATAAATACAAAATACACTATCCCAATCCTATGAAACAATTCGTCATCTTATTTCTTTTATTTACTATCAGCCCAATCAGTTTCACTTTTGCACAAAACAAAATTTTCTGTGAAATTATTGAACAAATCGTAAGTCAGAAAAAAACTCGAATATACCTCGATTACGGGCAAGAACGCAATAAAAAGAAAGATATCAGACTCGAAAACGAAAATGAAAAAGCTGAAATCTTCTATTCCCGGGTGGAAGCACTTAACATTATGTCCGCATTGGGTTGGAAATTCGAGCAAGCATATGTAAAAGTATCTGGAAGCAGCGGAAACGGATATGGCAGTACATCAAGTACAACTCACTACTTGTTGAGTAAAGATGTAGATTCAATTCAGGAAATAAACAACATTATTGATGAAATAAAAGCAAAAAAATCCGAATTAAATAATATACCCACCGAATCAGAACAACGAGACACCAACTCTATAAACAAAATATTTTAAGACAAAATTTCCGAAACATTGAATTATCTGATCGACACCCACTCGCATATCTACGCCGAAGAGTTCGACGCCGACCGCGACGAGGCGATCCGCCGCGCCCGCGAAGCCGGGGTGGAGCGGCTGCTGCTGCCGGCGATCGACTCCGAGAGCCACGGGCGCCTCTTCGACACCGTGCGCCGCTATCCGGACCACTGCACCCCGATGATGGGGCTGCACCCGACCTCCGTCAACGACAATCCCCATTGGCGGGAAGAACTGGCGTTGGTCGAAAGCTACCTCTGCTCGCCGCCCGAAGGCGTCGGACGATTCTGCGCCGTGGGCGAAATCGGGCTGGACCTCTACTGGAGCCGTGATTTCAGGGCCGAACAGCTCGAAGCCTTCCGCCGCCAGATCGACCTGTCGCTGGAGTACGGTCTTCCGATCGCGGTCCACACGCGCGACGCATGGCCCGAAACCGTGGAGCTGATGCGCGAATACAAGGGCAGAGGCGTCCGGGGCGTTTTCCACGCCTATTCCGACGGAATCGAAACCTATCGCAAACTGAAGGAGTGCGGCGATTTCGTTTTCGGAATCGGCGGCGTAGTGACCTTTAAAAAGAGCAGGCTGGCCGAGGTCGCGGGCGAAATGGAGCTGCGGGACCTCGTGCTCGAAACCGACTGTCCCTACCTGACGCCGGTTCCCTATCGCGGCCAGCGAAACGAATCCGGATATATTCCTTATATTTGCAACAAAATCGCAGCGCTGAAAGGCACGACACCCGAAGAGGTAGCGGCAGCCACGACCCGCAACGCCCGGCGGATGTTCGGCTTCGACGCGGCGCGACAGACGACAAACGACCATTCAAGCCCTACCGAATCGATATGAAACCTTCGATCCTGATTATCTATACCGGCGGCACGATCGGCATGAAGCCCGACCCGACGACCGGCGCCCTCGTACCGTTCGACTTCAGCGGCATCTTCGAGGAGTTCCCGACCCTCCAAAGCCTGAACATCGGCATCGAGGTATTCACGATGGACCCCGTGATCGACTCATCGAACGTCAGCCCCCGCAACTGGCTCGACCTGGCGGCGATCATCCGCGACAACTACGCCCGCTACGACGGGTTCGTCGTGCTGCACGGCACCGACACGATGTCCTACACCGCTTCGGCCCTGAGCTTCCTGCTCGAAAACCTGGCCAAACCCGTCGTCTTCACCGGCAGCCAGATTCCGATCGGCGTGCTGCGCACCGACGGGCGCGAGAACCTCATCACGGCCATCGAAATCGCCGGAGCGCGCATCGGCGACCGGCCCGAGGTCCCCGAAGTGTCGCTCTATTTCCAGAACTGTCTGTTCCGCGCCAACCGCACGACCAAACGCAGTTCGGAAGACTTGAGCGCCTTCTGGTCGTACAACTATCCGGCCCTGGCCGACGTGGGCGTCAATATCACCTACCACACCGAATACATTCTCCAGCCGGAGCGCTACGACGAACCCCTGCACATCGCCGCCCGCCTGAGCGGAGGTATCGCCGTCGTCAAGCTCTTCCCCGGCATCGAGGAACGGACCCTGCGCGCGATGCTCTCGGCCGAAGGGCTCCGGGGCGTCGTGCTCGAAACCTTCGGCGCAGGAAACGCCCCGACCAGCGAATGGTTCATCCGCGTGCTCGAAGAGGCGATCGACCGGGGACTGATCGTCCTCAACGTCACGCAGTGCCGGGGCGGTCGGGTCATGATGGAACTCTACGAAACGGGACTCCGCCTGCAGCGGATCGGCGTGCTCTGCGGCCACGACATGACCACCGAAGCGGCCGTCACAAAATTGATGTACGTCCTCGGACTCGAACTGCCCCGCGAGCAAACGCTCGACCTGCTCCGCACGCCCCTCAAAGGAGAATTTACCGACTAAAACATTGTGCGTACGAAAATAATTTTGTATATTTCGGAGCTAAAAATCGCATCGACAGGGTCTCGGAGAGAGGCACGCAGACTGTCCGAAAAAGGATAAAACATTACCGCTCAATTCATTGCAGAGAATATTACTGCCGAAAAGAGAAACCGGGGCATTTTTCCGACCAGACAGCCGGATTGTCGAAAAAAGCTAAAATAAAACGAATTTGAACCGCGATAAGCCAGACAGGACAAAAAAAAATTACATTTTTTGAAATAAAAAACGCAAACGAAAAAACGATCAACTAATCAAAATTTTAATTAAACAACCATGAAAAAACTTTTTTTGATTGTAGCAGTCGCCATCTTCTCGCTTGGTACTGTTAACGCTTTCGCCCAGGAGACGACTACGCCTGCAACCGAGGAGACCGCAGTCGTTGAAGAAACCGTAGTGGACGAAGTTCCGGCTTCGGACACTCAGCTTGCCGAAGCTAAGCCGATGCACCAGGTGCTGATGCAGAAGTTCCTCGAAGGCGGTTGGGAGTGGATGCTTCCGGTGCTCCTCTGCTTGGTATTCGGTCTTGCCATTGCCATCGAGCGTATGCTTTACCTGAGCCTTTCCACCATCAACTCCAAGAAACTGATCGCACAGGTCGAAGAAGCGCTGAAAAAGGGCGGTATCGAAGCTGCCAAGGAAGTTTGCCGCAACAAGCGCGGTCCGGTCGCATCGATCTTCTATCAGGGTCTGGATCGTTACAACCAGGGTTTGGACAGTGTCGAGAAAGCCGTCGTTTCCTACGGTTCGGTACAGACCGGCCGCATGGAGTCGGGCTTGAGCTGGATCGGTCTGTTCATCGCACTTAGCCCGATGCTCGGATTTATGGGTACCGTCGTGGGTATGATCGAGGCGTTCGACGCCATCCAGGCTGCGGGCGATATCTCTCCGACGCTGGTTGCCGGCGGTATCAAGGTCGCCCTGCTGACCACCCTGCTGGGTCTTATCGCTGCGGTTATTCTTCAGTTGTTCTACAACTATATCGTTTCCAAGATCGACTCGCTCGTAAACGATATGGAGGATTCGTCCATCACCCTGATGGATATCCTGACGGCTTACAAGAAATAATTCGCACTTATAAAGACTTTATTCCCTATTATGAAAAAAATATTAAACATATTGCTGGGCGTCATCCTGCTGATTACGGTGATTCTGACCGTATATGCAATGGTGGCCGGCGGCAGCAACGAGGCGATCAACCTGAACCTCATCTGGAGTTATATCCTGATCGCAGTCGGTATTGCAACAGCACTGTTCACGGCCGTTTGGGGTATGGTCAACAGTTCCAAAGGCATCAAAGGAACGCTGCTTTCGACACTTCTGATCATCGTCATCGTCGCGGCAGCCTACCTGATCGCCCGCGGACATACGATCGAAATTCCGGACGTCGCGAACGGAGGCTTCTTCCCGCATCCTGAAACCGTTATCACGGAAGCCAGCATTCTGGTAACCTACGTAGCTCTGGGTGCCGCTGTTCTGACAGCTATTTTCACAGAGATATACAAAGCTTTCAAATAGAGTTTGAACGATGCCTATAGATAAAAGAAAAGTACAGGAGATCAATGCCGGTTCAATGGCCGACATCGCTTTCTTGCTGCTCATATTCTTCCTGGTGGCTACGACGATGAACGTCGATACGGGTATCGCCCGTAACCTGCCGCCGATGCCCCCCGAGGATCAAAAGGTCGAGGATATGAAGGTGAAGATACGTAACCTTCTGCCCGTTCTGGTGAACGGCCGCGGCGATATCTTCGTGGGCAGGGCCGGCGAACAGGAGACTTCCTCCTCAATGTGATGGACGATCCCAACCTGCCCGAAAAAGAGGTCGAGGAGTTCGAGCTCCCCGACGGCAGCAAATGGAGCTATCCGGTCGGAAAAGGCGTACTCTCGCTGCAAACGACCAAAGATACCCAATATCAGATCTACATCATGGTACAGAACGAGCTGACGCGTGCGATCAACGAAATCCGTGACGAAGTTTCGAAGAATAAATTCCAAATGAAATTCTCGGATCTCGGAGAAGCGGAGCGCGGTATCGTAGCCAAAGCCGTTCCCATGAGTATCTCGGAAGCAGAACCCAGAGATTTAGGAGGAAAAAAGTAGTATGGCAGTAATTAAAAAGAAGGGCAACAAAAGTTTGCCCCCGATCTCTACCGCCTCGCTGCCGGACGTGATCTTCATGATCCTGTTCTTCTTCATGGTATCTACGACCATGCGCGATCAGGAATTACATGTAAAATACCAAGTTCCAGAAGCAACCGAGGTGCAGAAACTGGAGAAGAAATCACTCGTAAGTTACATCCACATCGGAGAGCCGATCGGCGTTTGGCGGGAACAGTACGGTCCTGCACCCCGTATTCAGCTCAACGATGCCTTCAAAACCGCTCAGGATATCGGCCAGTTCGTAGCTGCCGAGCGTGACAAGCTCAATGAGTCGGAGCGTGCCTTGATGACGATCTGTCTGAAGGCCGACCGATATACGACTATGGGCCGTATCACGGAGATCAAGCAGGAACTTCGCCGCGCGAATGCCCTGAAAATTTCCTACGCGGCTGCGAAAACCCTGGGATACTAATTTCAGGAAGGATTCATTCCCGAAGGGGATGTGTCAAATTGAGAAATTTGGCGCATCCCCTTTCAGGTATGTAAGAACAGACATCGAGGTTCACGGCGAAGAACGTGTCCTGACCGTACATAATCGAGCCGCGATACCGATAATAACGAAGCGGTTTGCCTGTTATGATACACCGTCTTTTTATTCGCCGGTTCGGAAAGAGCCTCGGGATAAAAAACAAAAAAACAGAAAGATACAGGACAAACAGGGCCAAGCCCACGATCGAGCGCCAAAAAAGAGGTCGCAAGAGCGGGAATCGGAAACCAAGCCGAAACAGAAAAAACGGGGCGATTACCGACACTCCTACTCCTACTCCTACTCCTACTCCTACTCCTCTACCCTCCCTTCCGGACTTCTCCGACACGAGCTACGAAATGTTTCCGAACCGGCAAAAGAAAACCCCGCACATATAGAATGCGGGGTTTTCTTTTCTCAAATCCTTAAAACGGCTAAAAGTGAGCCATAAATTCCAGGACGATCTTGTCGTGTTCGGAAACTTTGGGGACGACACCCTTGTCGTAAAAATACATCTCATAGTTGAGCCGGATATCGGCCATAAAAGGCAATCCGAAGCTGAACGTAATGCCTGCCGTGACGCGATGACGCTCCAGATCATTGACGAACAGCAGACCGTTGTCGTCGGGAATGCCGTTGCTGTGATCGGACATATAGTCGTAACGGCCTGCGAACGACATCTTTTTGAAGACACGGCGCAAAGGCAGGTCATAACAGAAAAATCCGTCGAAGGCATTCACGCCCGCGAACGAATTGCGGGCATACTCCTTACGCAGATACTCGGCCTCGAAGAACCAACCGCCCAAGCGGTAGGAGCACCCCACGTCGTAAAGGTGAATCCGCGTATCGGCAGGACGGGTCGTCTGGTAGCTCACCACGAAATTCATCCCCTCGGCAAAACCGAACTGCGCCTTTGCCGCATAGTTGAATTTGTCGGTCCAGAAATCCTTCTGGTCG
>OKTH01000377.1_pt1 | contig 31472 bp, 29 predicted proteins | sample 1606361 | NCBI WGS metagenome assembly OKTH01 (sample SAMEA3879575, study PRJEB24766) | human gut metagenome | biome: human-associated habitat; feature: feces | place: USA | collected 1985/1987 | reverse complement strand
GCCGCAACCCGGGTTCCTTATCATAAGCGCGGCTTGCGTAATCCACCCGCGCCCATGAAAAAACCGCTGGTGTAGAGATATACTGGCAGTTTTCTTTTGTATAAGCGTCAGACTCACAATGGCGGGTAGATTTGCGGCTGAGGCTGTATTCTTTGCCTGCCGTTTTGTTCATCCTTTCTTTCCATTTTATTTGTTGACATTGTATTGCAAAAGTGCTACATTGTATTCAGAAGGAGTGTGATACTATGGCACAAACCACCGTAAGCATCCGAATGGATAACGATTTGAAAAACAGTTTTGACCACATCTGCAATGAGCTTGGGATGTCCATGTCCACTGCCGTCACCATGCTGGCCAAAAAGATGACTCGTGAGCAGCGTCTGCCTTTTGAACTTTCGGTAGACCCTTTCTACTCCGAGCAGAATCAAGCCCGGCTGCGCAAGTCCATTGCCGAGATGGAAGCCACCGGCGGCACTATCCACGAGGTCAACCTTAATGATTAAGGCATGGACGGAGGAAGCATGGGAAGATTTTGAGTACTGGACGACACAGGACCGCAAGGTGCTCAAACGTATCTTGCAGCTTCTGAAAGACATCGACCGCAACGGCTATGAAGGCATCGGTAAGCCTGAACGCCTCAGCGGCGATCTGTCCAGCTACTGGAGCCGCCGGATCGATGATGCGAATCGCATCGTCTACCGCATCGACGGAGAGGTGGTCAAAATCGTCCAGTGCGGCTCCCATTACAGAGACAAATAAGTGCACCAGCAGCCCCACCCCGGGGGCTGTTTTTTGTTTTGTCCGTATGCAGAACTCGAACCTGTGACAGCTTGTTTTGGATACTCTGCCAGCCGAGCGAATACGGCACGAAAAAAGCGCCCCCTCCTCGGAGAACATCCGAAGCGGGGGCGTTGTCATGCTTATGCAGTTATGGGCCGCATTTGCGGTCAGGCCCAGTTCTTCCGCCCGTAGCGGGTGGTCATCTGGCAGATCTCCTTTTGGAGCTTCTTGGTCAGCTGGGTCTTTTTCAGCCGCCAGCGCCAGTTTTGGCCCACGGTGGAGGGCTGATTGATGCGGGCGGAGTTGTCCAGCCCCAGCCAGTCCTGCATGGGGATGATGCAGGTCGCCGCTGCGCTGCGCAGGATCAGTGCGATCATGCTTTTATAGAGCTGCTCCTCTGGGGTGGCGTAGTCGTACAGATAGTCCCGCACCATGGTACGCTCGGCGGCAGTGATGGTCTTGTACCACGATACCAGCGTTTCGTTGTCGTGGGTCCCGGTATAGGCCACACTGTTCACAGGGTAGTTGTGGGGCAGATAGTCGCTGGCACTGCCGGTATCCCGGGAGTCAAAAGCAAATTCCAGCACCTTCATGCCGGGGAAGCCGCTGTCCCGCACCAGCTGACGCACGGTGTCGCTCATGTAGCCAAGGTCTTCCGCGATGATGTTCCGCTTGCCCAGCGCCTGCTCCACGGCGCGGAACAGCTCGATGCCGGGACCTTTCTCCCAGTGGCCCGGCGCGGCGGTCTCGCTGCCGTAGGGGATGGAGAAATACTCGTCGAAGCCGCGGAAGTGGTCGATGCGCACCACGTCGTACAGCTCGAAGCAGTACCACAGGCGGGTGATCCACCACTGGTAGCCGGTCTCGCGGTGCGCTTCCCAGCGGTAGAGCGGGTTGCCCCAGAGCTGGCCGGTGGGCGAAAAGCCATCCGGGGGGACACCCGCCACTGCTGTGGGGAGATTCTCCTTGTCCAAAGGGAGAGGCCTTGGCATTTCCTGCAAAGTTTCTGGTTTCGCCAGAGGCTCTCCCTTTGGGAGAGCTGCTGAGCGCAGCGAAGCTGAGAGGGCAAGGATGCTACCCTCTCCTATTTTTTCCGGTATTCCCGCGGCGTCATGCCGAAGTGTGCCTTGAAGGCCCGGTTGAAATAGGAGAGAGTTTCAAACCCGCACCGGGAGGCGATGGTCAGGATGGTCTCATCTGTAGTCTGGAGCGCTTCGGCGGCGGCGTTCAGGCGGTATTCGTTCAGAAAGGCAATGAAGCTCTGCCCCGTCATCTGCCGGAACCATCGCATGAAGTGGCTGGCGCTGAAGGAGCAGACCCCGGCAGCATCGGCGACCCGAAGTGCCTCGGCATAATGGGCCGAGAGCCATTGCAGGACGGCTTTCAGCCGCTGGGTGTCGGCGGTCTCTGCGGGGAGCTGCTGCTTTCCCTGTGCAATGAGCAGGGCCAGAAAGCGCAGCAGCGCTCCCTTGACCAGCAGCTCATAGCCGGGGAGCTTCGAGCGGTTGGCTTCCTCCACTTCCCGCAGACAGGCGGCAGCCTGAAGATAACACAAATCGTTTGGGGTCAGACGGGCAGGCAGCGACAGCCGCCCGCTCTGGAGCGGAAGCAGATATTTCTCGGCGCAAAGGTCCTCCGCACCACCCAGAAGCTCCAGCTCAAAAATAAGATTCTCGTATTCCATGGACTGTCCCTCCGTCTGCCGCAGGGCGTGGAGGGTGCCGGGCGTAAAGACGAAGATGTCCCCCATGCGGGCCGGGTAAGGCACAGCGCCCACCTGCACCAGCCCCGCGCCGCGCTTGACAAAGACCAGCTCCATGCTCTCCTGCCAGTGGAGCGCCACCTGCGGGAAGTCCCCCGGGATAGTGCAGGGATACAGATTAAACGGGAACCGCACGGCACCATGCTGCTTAGTTTCCTGCAAAGAAGCCTGATTTTGCATCGTCTCACCTCCTGATGATAGGATTGTACCATAGTCTGCACTTTTAAGGCAAGATTTTGATCGTTTTATGTGGTATATCTTGAATTGCAGATGTCAAACCTGTTTTCCGTAGCAAAGGAGGATCCATTTATGAACTTCACCGAGACCTTACAGAATCTCACGGGCAAGCCGCTGGCCGACTGCACGGATCAGGAGCTGTACCTCGCTCTGCTGGAACTTGTCCGGCAGAAGAGCGCAGACCGTGTGCAGCCCGTCACCGGCCGCAAGCTGTACTATATCAGTGCCGAATTTCTCATCGGCAAGCTGCTGTCCAACAACCTCATCAATCTGGGTCTGTACGAGGAAGCCCGCGATGCACTGGCTGCTGCCGGAAAGTGCCTGTCGGACATCGAAGAGGTGGAGCCGGAACCTTCTCTGGGCAACGGCGGTCTGGGCCGTCTGGCGGCCTGTTTTCTGGACTCGCTCGCAACACTGGGCCTGCCCGGCGACGGCGTGGGCCTGCGGTATCACTTCGGCCTGTTCCGCCAGTCCTTTGAGGACGGCGTCCAGAACGAAAAGCCCGACCCGTGGCTGACCGCCCACAGCTGGGCCGAAAAGACCGACGTCACCTATCCGGTGGAGCTGGCGGGCAAAGAGTACACCGCCCGGCTGTACAAGCTGGCCGTCACCGGCTACGAGGGCCGCACCAACACCCTGAACCTGTTCGATCTGGACACCATCGACGAGAGCATCGTCCACGACGGCATCGCGTTCGACAAGACCGCCATCGACAAGAACCTGACCCTCTTCCTCTACCCGGACGACTCCGACGAGGCAGGCCGCCGTCTGCGGGTGTACCAGCAGTACCTGATGGTCTCCGCCGGTGCCCAGCTCATTCTGGCCGAGTGCGCCGCCCGGGGCTGCAGCTATCACGATCTGGCCGACTACGCCGCCATCCAGATCAACGACACCCATCCCAGCATGGTCATCCCGGAGCTGATCCGGCTGCTGGGCGAGAAGGGCATCGAGTTTGAGGAGGCCGTGGCGATCGTCACCAAGACCTGCGCCTACACCAACCACACCATTCTGGCCGAGGCACTGGAAAAGTGGCCCCGTGCCTATCTGGATGCCGTTGTGCCCCAGCTGATGCCCATTATCGAAAAGCTGGATGCTCTGGCCCGCACCCGCACCAAGGACGAGAGCCTTGCCATCATCGACAAGGACGACCGGGTGCATATGGCCCACATGGACATCCACTTCACCCACTCCACCAACGGCGTGGCAGCGCTCCACACCGAGATCCTGAAAAATTCGGAGCTGCACGGCTTCTACGAGCTGTACCCGGAAAAGTTCAACAACAAGACCAACGGCATCACCTTCCGCCGCTGGCTGCTGGAATGCGACCCCCGCCTGACCGCTGTGCTGGAACAGCGCATCGGCTCCGGTTTCCGCAAGGACGCAGCTGAACTGGAAAAGCTGCTGGCCTTTGCCGACGACGAGACCGTGCTCGGCGAGCTGACCGCCGTGAAGAAGGCCAACAAGGAAGCGCTGGCGGACTGGCTGCTGCGCACCCAGAAGGTGCAGGTGAACCCCTCTGCCCTGTTCGATATTCAGTCCAAGCGCCTGCATGAGTACAAGCGTCAGCAGCTGAATCTGCTGTACCTCATCCACCAGTACTACGAGATCAAGGCCGGGCACCTGCCTGCTGTCCCGCTGGTGAGCATCTTCGGAGCCAAAGCCGCTCCGGCCTACACCATTGCCAAGGACATCATCCACGCCCTGCTGACCCTCTCCAAGGTCATCGCCGCCGACCCGGAGGTGTCCAAGTGGCTGCAGGTGGTCTTTGTGGAGAATTACAACGTCACCGCCGCCGAAAAGCTCATCCCGGCCTGTGACCTGTCCGAGCAGATCAGTCTTGCCTCCAAGGAAGCCTCCGGCACCGGCAACATGAAGTTCATGCTGAACGGTGCGCTGACGCTGGGCACCATGGACGGTGCCAACGTGGAGATCAGCCAGCAGGTGGGCGATGAAAACATCTATATCTTCGGCCAGACCTCCGATCAGGTCATCCACCGCTATGCCGTGGGCGATTACGACCCGGCCCAGTGGGTGGAGGGCGACGCCAACATCCGCCGGGCCATCGACTTCCTGACCGGCCCCGAGATGCTGGCCGCCGGTCACGCCGAAAACCTGACCCGCCTCCACGACGAGCTGATCCACAAGGATTGGTTCCAGACCCTGCCGGACTTCAACGCCTACGTCGTGCGGAAGGGGCAGGCCCTCAGCGATTACGCCTGCGACCCCATGGGCTGGCGGCGCAAGTGTCTGGTGAACATTGCCAAAGCGGGGATGTTCTCCTCCGACCGCACCATCGCCGAGTATGACCGCGACATCTGGCATCTGGGCAAGTGAGCTGAATCGCCCCAACAAAAAGCTCCGTCATCAAAATAGAGCGCATAGAACCGATACAAAAAGCACAGCCCCGTTCTGGTGAAGGAATCCAGAACGGGGCTGTATTGATGAAGGAGAAATGAAGGGAATATCAGGTTACAGATTCAGCTCAAACTGTTCCACCGTAGCAGTTGCCTTGCCATCGGCAGCAAAGGTGATGCCGTCGGCAGACTGGGGCGTGTAGATCCATGCGGTCATGGTCTGCTCGCCATCGTTGGCGAAAACTTCGATGCTGTTTTTGTCCAGCAGGATACGGAGCTTGAGCGCACCGTTCTGGCTGCGGACCTTGCAGCTGCGGCGGTGCACGATGTCGGCACGGGAACCGGCATAGCTGCGATCCAGCGTCAGCTCGGAGGTGTACGGGTCATAAGACAGGCTGGTGTAATGGTCTGCATCGGCGGCCAGCTTCAGGGTGAAGGAGCGGTATTCGCCGGGCTGCACCGTGACGGTCAGGTCGGCCACACGGCCCTTGATGCCTTCCAGAGAAGTTTCGCCCTGCACCGTCACATTTTCGTGGAAGGTGCGCTTGCCGTGGACGGCATCCAGCTCCCGCACCGGGGTCTGAATAATGCGCCCATCCTTGATGTGCAGTTCGCGCGGGCAGATGGTCTGCCCGAACCACTTGCAGCCCCGGGGCTTATCCTCGGTGTCCGACCAGGTCTGCAGCCATGCGGTCATGATGCGGCGGCCATCCGGGGCAAGGGTGGTCTGGGTGGCGTAGAAGTCGATGCCGCCGTCCATCAGCTGCACGTTTTCCTTGGTGAAGGTGTGGCTGGCTTCGTCGTAGCTGCCGATGAAGGCAATCACGTTGTGACCGTTGTGGAACTCGCCCTTGGGCAGCATCTCCATGGGGCCGAGCATCAAGATCTGCTTGCCGTCCAGCGGGAAGAAGTCCGGGCACTCCCACATTTTGCCGTACTGGTTGTTGCAGCGTTCCAGCACCGTGACAAAGTGCCAGTCGAAGCCGTCCTTGCTCTGGAACAGTGCCGCTGCGCCGCTGCCGTCCTCGGCGAGGCAGACAGTGACGGCGGAGTAGGTGCCGTCGGCCTCACGCCAGATCTTGGGGTCCCGGAAATCGAACTTGCTGAAGCCTTCCGGCAGGTCTTTCTGGGTCAGGACGGGATTGCAGGCAGGCTTTTCGTAGTCGAGACCGTCACCGATGGCAATGCTCTGGGTCTGGATGTCCCGCATCTCCCCATTGGGCTGCTTTTCTGCCACCACGCTGGTGTACATCAGCAGCTGCTTGCCATCGTCCATCTCGGTGGCAGAGCCGGAGAAGCAGCCGGGGCCGTTGTCCGCCGGAGAATCCGGGGCAAGCGCACAGGGCAGATACTCCCAGTGCAGCAGGTCGGTGCTGACGGCGTGACCCCAGTGCATGGGCGCCCACCGCACATCGTAGGGATTATACTGATAGAACTGATGGTACTGCCCCTTATAGTAGGAGAAGCCGTTGGGGTCGTTCATCCAGCCCACATAGGGAGTCAGGTGGTAGGCAGGGCGTTCCGCCGGGGAAATGGCTGCGCCGTGCTCGGCCTCGTAGGCACGGGCTTTTTGTAAAGTCAAATCGTTCATGGAATCCTCCAAAGGAAAGAATTCTTATGCGTAGTAAGCATCCAGATATTTCTGCATAATGCCCAGATAGTCGGACAGGCCGTAGGCTTCCAGCTTGCTCAGATATTCGTTCCACTCTGCATCCGTAGTGCCGTTCATGATCCAGTTTGCCTTCTGCGTATTCATGTAGGTCTGCAGATCTGCCTGCAGGTTAGAGACCTGCTCGGTGTCCTCGCTGCTCATAAAGACATTGGGATAGACATAATCGTTGTTCATATCCGGAGTGTAGATCTCCTTGATCCAGTCCAGACGGTACTGTGCATCGTCCGGGCAGGTAACGTATACACCATAGTAATCATCCAGAACCGCCAAAGGCCCACTGACACACTGCGCTTCACGGACTTCCACGGGAGAAGCATCGCCCAGAGGAGCGTGCTTCAGCATGGGCTCGCCCTTATCGTTGGTGGACAGTTCAAAAATATTAAAGCCTTCCGCATCGCCGTAAGTACCCCAGTTGTTCTGCGGAGACTGGAGGGGAGCGTACATCTGATCCAGCCATGCGCAAACCAATGCGGGGTTAGTTGCCTTTGCGGTGACAACGCATCTGCCGCGGGCAAAGCCGCTGGTGAAAGAGCCGTTCTGCGGGGTGATATTGCGGGTATCGGCGGTCAGGGCAGGCAGCGGCTCCCAGTCGGTCAGGTTGTCAATGTTGGCAACATCCCAGCTGAAGCAGACACCATAGCGGCCAGCCTTGCCCTTGGAAACATAGGTGGACCACTCCTGCGTGAAGCACTCCGGGTCAATGAGCTTCTCGGCATACAGCTTGTGCAGCCAGTCCAGACCATCACGGTAGCCCTGCTGGGTGGCGGCACAGATGACTTTCCGGTCGTTGGTAACGGCGATATGGCGGTCTTTGTCTGCATCGCCGTAGCCTTCGCCAAAGCCATTGATGAGGATGCTGGGATCCTGATCGCCGTTGTTGACGATGCAGGACATGGGGATGATGTCGCCGTCAATGCCATACTCTGCCTTGATAGAAGCGGCGTTATCACGGAATGCCATCAGCACCTGTTCAAACTCGTCCACTGTGGTGGGCATCGACAGACCGAGGAAGTTCAGCCACTTGGTATTGATGAAGCTCATGTTGCCAATGGTCTGGATGGCGGTCTTTTCTGAGCCGAGCTGCTCGATCCAGGGCAGTGCCCAGATGTGGCCATCGCTGTCGGTGCACATGGTGCGGTACTCCGGGTACTTCTCAAAGACCTTCTGGAGATTCGGCATATTGTTGTCAATGTAGTCTTCCAGATTGAGGATGACCCCCTGATCTGCGTAGCGCAGCAGATTGCTGTCGGTAAAATCAGCAGTAAAAACAAAATCCGTCAGGGTGTTGGGGTTGGACATATTCAGGGTGATCTTATCGCTCCACTGGTCGGACTGGATGGCGGTCCAGTCGATGTGCACATTGGTCTGCTCTTCCAGACGCTTGAAGATGGTGCGGTTGTTCGGCTCGGGTTCGCTGCCCACAGGGAAGCTGGTCATACCGGTAAAGGTGACCTTTTCGGACAGCGGAAATGTAACGGCACCGGTTACGTCCACAGCTGCGGCAGCAGAATTGTTGCTGCCGTTGGATTTGCCGCCGCCACAGGCAGACAGAGCAGCGGCAGAGCCCGCCAGAGCACAGACCTTGAGGAAGTTGCGGCGAGAGATCAGCTTTTTCATGGTATTTTCTCCTTTTTCATGTTTCTTTTTCGTGTGACAGATGAGCGTACCGGCTCATAAAATTCTGGAATATCCTCAGCCTTTAATGGAACCAGCCATGATGCCGGCATCAAAATACTTCTGGAAGAAGGGATACATCACCAGCAGCGGCAGACTGGAAATAATAATGGTTGCATATTTGAGCAGCTCTGCCATCTTCGCACGTTCGGCAGTACTTTGGATATCTGCGATCATACCGGATTCCGGCTGGCTCTGGATCAGGATGGAACGCAGCACCAGCTGCAGCGGCTGCTTCGATGCGCTGTTCAGGTAGATCATGGCGTCAAAGTAGCTGTTCCACATTGCCACGAACTGCCACAGAGCCAGAACTGCCACCACCGGCATACAGACGGGCAGCAGGATCTTGAAGAAGTAAAGCATCTCGCTGGCTCCATCCACATCCGCAGCTTCACGCAGCTCACGCGGGATGCCTTGATAATAGGTACGGGCAATGATCATGTTCCACACGCTGAATGCTCCCGGCAGAATGACCGCCCACATGGAATCCAGCAGACCCAGATTGTTGATGAGCAGGTAGGTGGGGATCAGACCGCCGCTGAAAAACATCGTGATCACAAACAAGGTGTTGAAGATCGTTTTGCCTTTGAAGTCCGGCAGCGACATGGGATAAGCGGCAAGCATCGTCACAGCTACCGAGATGATGGTGAAGATGATCGAGTAAAGTACTGCGTTCTTGAAGCCGACCCAGATCTGCTTGTCCGAAACGACACGCTGGTAAGCATCCAGACTCCACTTGCTGAAATCAAAGGAGATGCCCTTGTTTTGCAGAGTGACCGGGTCCATAAAGGACGCGATGACGATGTAGATCATCGGAATGATGATTGCCAGCAGGAACAAGCCCAGAAGTGCGTAGCCGCAGTACAGGATGATCTTATCTTGTCTGGTGTAGAGGGCCATTTTTGATTTTTTCTGTTTTGCCATGGTAAACCCCTCCTTACAAGCCCTTGCCATCGTTCATTTTGGCAACGACCTTGTTCACTGCGATCAGCAGGATGACGTTGACAACGGTGTTGAACAGACCGACTGCCGTGGAAAAGCTGTAATCGCCGTCCAACAGGCCCTTTTTATAAACGTACGTTGCAATGATCTCGGCAGTGTTCAGGTTCAGGTCAGTTTGCAGGGCATAGGCTTTTTCAAAACCGATGCTCATGATGTTGCCTGCCTGCAGGATAAACTGAATAACGACCATATCCTTAATGGCGGGCCACTCCACCGTCATGATCTGCTGGATCAGGTTTGCGCCGTCGATCATCGCAGCTTCCTTCAGATCTTTGCTGGCGTTAGAAAGGGATGCGGTGTACATGATGGATGCCCAGCCGGCACCCTGCCAGATGCCGCTGATAATGTAGATGGGGCGGAATGCTTCCGGCAGCGTCATGAAGTTGATGCTGGTGTGAAGCAGGCCGTTCACCGGACCGGTGACACTCAGCAGCACCCGGACGATACCGCACAGCACGATGACCGAGATGAAGTTGGGCATATACAGCACCAGCTGCACCTTCTGCTTGATCTTCTTGCTCTCGATACGGTTGAGCAGGAATGCCAGCAGGATAGGGATCGGGAAGCCCCACAGCAGACCGTAGACGCTCAGCTTCAGGGTGTTGATCAGATAGCGCTGGAAGTCCGGCGAGGACATGAAGCGGGTAAAGTTTTTGAAGCCTACCCACTCGCTGCCCCAGATGCCCCTGAAGGGATTGTACTTCTGGAATGCGATCAGCACACCGCCCATGGGAGCGTACTTGAACACCAGCGTCAGCGCCACGGCAGGCAGCAGGAACAACAGGTAAAGCTGCCAATGCCGTTTGATGTAGACCCACGTGTTGTGCAGCTTGCGTTCTGCCGTCAACACAGCCGTTTCCGGCGAGGCTGTCTTTGCTTTCATGAATCATTCTCCTCCTTTTGATTTGTTTGCCGCTTGATCAGTGTTTTACATTTGCACCTTTGAATTTTACGTTTTTTTCATTTCGATTGTGCAAATGTAAAATTCTCTAATTCATTTATACCACGCAAACAAGCGAATGTCAATGATAATTCATGGGATACATAAAGAAATACTGTGCATTCGTACAGGTGCACAAATTCGAAAGTGCGTAAATATGCAAAATGATGATTTGCATTTTTACATTTGACTAATTTGTGCATTTGCACTATACTGGAGTCATAAAGAATACGAACCGTCACCAGACTTTATCTATAAAAGGATATCTGCCCCTATATTATAAAGAAAGAGGATGACTTATGGCAACCAAGGTCACCATTCAGGATATTGCCGACGAACTGCAGCTTTCCCGCAACACAGTTTCAAAGGCCATCAACAACACCGGTGTGCTGGCAGATGCCACACGGGAGAAGATCCTTCGCAAAGCCGCCGAAATGGGCTATAAGCAGTTTGCCTATCTGCCGCTGTTTCAGGAAAACGCTGCAAAAGCAGCAGAGTCCTCCATTCTGCCGAGTGACAAACGGGAGATCGCCATGCTGACGACCCGGTTTCTGAACAGCTCTCACTTTTCCTCCATGATGCTGGATCGTTTCCAGTCGGAAATCGACCATCTGCACAGCTGCATGACCATTCATCGCATTTCTCCCATGGAGCTGGAAGAGAAAAAACTTCCATCTTCTCTCAACATCCAGCACACAGCCGGCATCATCTGCTTTGAAGTATTCGACTATGACTACGCACAGATGCTGTGCGATCTGGATGTTCCGCTGCTGTTTGTAGACACCCCTGTGATGGATATGCGTCCTCCTCTTAAAGCCGACCGCCTTTATATGGAAAACCGCATTGAGATCCAGCATGCAGTGGCCCACATGGTCCAGCGCGGCAAAAAACGCATCAGCTTTGCGGGGGATAAAAACCACTGTCAGTCCTTCTTTGAGCGTTATATGGCTTATAAGGATGCAGTGGAGCACTTTGGTCTGACAGAAGGCCTGAGCACCTGTGCGATGCCATCTGGACAGCAGAACTATCCGGCATCCCTGTACGAAACCATACGTCGGTCCAAAACGATGCCGGATGCCTTTGTCTGCGCCAATGACTTTGTTGCCATGGATCTGGTCAAGGCATTGAATGAGCTGGGGTATTCGGTTCCCGATGATATCTGGGTCTGCGGCTTCGATGACAGTCAGGAGGCTTCCTACTTTGTCCCCCGTCTGACTTCGATCCATATCCATGGACAGATCATGGGCTACACCGCCGCCAATCTGCTTATGACCCGCATCGAAGAGCCATTGCTGAACTATCGCACCGTCTATACGGAAACCAACCTGATCCTGCGCGAATCCACAGGAGATTGAGCGAAAGGAGACCCCCATGCGTGACCTGTGCAATACGGACAAGCCGATGTTTGCTGTGCTGACGAAATTGACTTACAGTGCTTACCTGAACATCTTATGGCTCGTGTGCAGCCTGCCCATCGTTACCATAGGGGCTTCTACGACCGCACTGTTCTACGTCACGCTCAAAATGGCGGAAGATCGGGACGATGGTCTGACCCGGATGTTTTTTAAGGCGTTCCGGGAAAATTTTAAGCCTGCCACAAAACTCTGGCTTATCCTGCTGGCAGTCGGCAGTTTCCTGGCTGCGGATGGCTTTGTGCTGCGCCGAATGTGGAGCGAAAACATTTTCTGGACGCTGCTCACTGCAGTGCTTATTGGTGCGGCAGTTCTGTACGGCATCGTTCTGCTGTATACCTTTCCCCTGCTGGCACGCTTTGAAAACACCACCTTCGGCATTCTGAAAACAGCGTTTCTCGTGGGTGTCCGGTATCTGTTCTGTACCCTGCTGATGGCGGCGATCTATGGCATCATGGGGTACGTCATCGTGTTTGTGTTCACGCCTGCATTCCTGCTGGGCATGGGCTTCTGCGCCATGATCTGCTCCTTTCTGATGCTTCGGATCCTCTATCTGATCGGTGGAGACCCTGACGCAGTACACGAGGAATACGACCATGACAAAAACTGACCGGGATACGCTCCGCTCCCTCCACGGGCGCAAAAAGTGGGAGCACATCTGGGCATATTACAAGCTGCCCATTGCGATCGTGCTCATCGTCGTCTATATCCTTGGCTATGCAGCCTACCGCCATGTGACGAAAAAAGAGGATGTGCTTTACCTTGGTCTGGTAAATATCACTGCCGGGTCTGATCTGACGGAACAGCTTACCACCGGCTTTGCCGAGGCGCAGGGTCTGACCAAAAAGCAACAGGTCAATCTGCTGTCCGGCTTGCTGCTCAGCGAGAGCGAACGCGCAGAGGAACAGTATGTATATGCTTCGGAGATGAAGCTGCTCGGTGCAGTCAGTGCCCAGCGGTTAGATGTTGTTCTGATGGACGAATATGCACGGGACCGACTGTTGGCCGATGATTATTTTCTCGATCTGCGGACACTGGATCCGTCTTTCCATGCACTGTCGGGTCTGAACGCCGGTGGGACTGTGCTGGATATTTCGGATACGCCGTTTGTCAGGCAGGCAGGTTTTTCTGGCAGAGTCTATCTTGGGGTGGTGCAGAATGCACCGCACCCGGAGCGTGCAGCCGCTTACATTCATTATCTGTTCCAACGGTGATCGTTGGGTTTCACATCAAGAATAAGGAGAATTATCATGGACATTGTAACGATTGGTGAAGTTTTGATCGACTTGACCCAGACCGGCAAGGATGCGCGCGGCATTCCTCAGTTTGCCGCAAACCCCGGCGGTGCTCCGGCAAATCTGGCTGTGGCTGCTTCCAGACTGGGCGCACAGACCGCCTTTATCGGCAAGGTGGGTGCAGATGCCTTTGGCCGCTACCTGAAAGAGGTTCTGGCAGAAAACAAGGTAGACGTTTCCGGAATGGCGGTGGATGCAGACCACCCCACCACCATGGCGGTGGTCTCGGTGGATGCCTCCGGCGAGCGGGATTTCAGCTTCTACCGCAGCGCCAACGCTGACGTGATGCTGAGCAAAGAGGACATTTCGGACGAGGCTCTGAAAGCCGCGAAAATCGTCCACTTCGGCTCTGTCAGCCTGACCGCTGACCCCTCCCGCACTGCCACGCTGGACGCCGCCGCCCGCGCTAAAAAGCTGGGCGCTGTCATTACTTATGACCCCAACTACCGCGCCAACCTCTGGAAGAACAAAGAGGAGGCCATTGCCCAGATGAAAGCTCCCCTGCCGCTGGTGGATATTCTGAAGGTGTCCGATGAAGAGCTGCCCCTGCTCACCGGCACCACCGACTGCGAAAGCGGCACGGCACAACTGGCACAGAACGGCATCCGGCTGATTTTTGTCACCTTGGGTGCAAACGGCGTATTCTACCGCTTTGGAGACAAGACCGGCCATGTGGCTGGCGTTCCCTGCAAGGTGGGCGACACCAACGGCGCAGGCGATACCTTCTTTGGGGCTGCCCTGTCCAAGCTCTGCAAGGAGGAGCTGGACACCCTGACTGTGGACAAGCTGGAAAGCATTCTGGCCTTTGCCAACAAAGCGGCCAGCATCACCACCAGCCGCCATGGTGCCATCCCCGCCATGCCTACCCTTGCAGAAGTGGAGGGCTGAACCATGGCAGCAAAACAGGAATTTGAGTCTCGGTTTGCCAAGCACAAGGACGAACTGGAATGGCTGTTCATGGAACTGTACCACAACCGGGAAGGGCTGGAGGTTCTGGAGCGGGAGATGGCAGAAGCCTACAACGCCCGCAGCGCCGAGCTGAAAGCGCTGGACAAGGCACGCTCTGCCGACCCGGAGTGGTACAAGCGGGGCAATATGTTCGGCATGACCATGTACACCGACCTCTTTGCCGGAAATCTGAAAGAACTGGCAAAGAAGCTGCCCTACCTCAAGGAGCAGAAGCTGACCTATCTGCACCTGATGCCCCTTTTGCAGATGCCCCATCCCCACAACGACGGCGGCTATGCGGTGGAGGATTTTGACACCGTAGACCCGGCCCTCGGCACCAACAAAGACCTTGAAAACCTGACCCGGGAGCTGCGGAAAGCGGGTATCAGCCTGTGTCTGGATTTTGTCATGAACCACACCGCCAGCACCCACCGCTGGGCCATGGCGGCAAAGGCAGGAGACCCGTGGTTTCAGGCCTATTACCACCTCTACGAGGATCGCACCATCCCCGACCAGTACGAGCAGACCGTGCCGCAGGTGTTCCCCAACACCGCACCCGGCAACTTTACATGGTGCGAGGAGATGCACAAGTGGGTGCTGACCACCTTCCACGACTACCAGTGGGACCTGAACTACGGAAACCCGGCGGTGTTCGTGGACATGACCAAGAGCATCCTGCACCTTGCAAATCTCGGTGTGGAAGTGTTCCGCATTGACGCCGTGCCCTACATCTGGAAGCAGCTGGGCACCACCTGCCGCAATCTGCCGCAGGTGCACACCATCGTGCGGATGCTCCGCATGGTGCTGGAATGCGTCTGCCCGGCGGTCATCCTCAAGGGCGAGGTGGTCATGGCTCCCAAGGAGCTTGCCGCCTATTTTGGCACGCCCGAAAAACCGGAATGCCACATGCTCTACAACGTGTCTACCATGGTCAACCTGTGGGGTGCCCTTGCCAGCCGGGACACCCGGCTGCTGAAAGCCCAGCTGGATGCCCTCCACGCCCTGCCGGACAACTGCTGGTTCGTGAACTATCTGCGCTGCCACGATGACATTGGCTGGGGTCTGGACGAGGCGGTGGAGAAACGGCTGGGCATTGACCCCCAGAAGCACAAGGAATACCTCTACCACTTCTACGAGGGCAATTTCCCCGGCAGCTGGGCAAAGGGCGAGCTGTACAACTACGACCCCGCCACCGGCGATGCCCGGAGCTGCGGCACCACCGCCAGCCTGTGCGGTATCGAACAGGCACTGGAAAAAGACGATAAAACCGCACTGGACTATGCGGTGAAGCGTGACCTGCTGCTGCACACTGCTATGGCGTTCTTGCAGGGCTTCCCCATGCTGAACTGCGGCGATGAGATCGCGCAGCTCAACGGCTGGGACTACAAAAACGACCCCGACCGTGTGGAGGACAGCCGCAATCTGCATCGCAGCAAATTCAACTGGGAAGATGCCAAACAGCGCACCCAAAAGGGCACGCTGCAAAACCAGCTGTGGCAGGGCATGGAGCAGCTGCGCCAGATGCGGGCAGACCCCTGCTTTGCCCCGGATGCGTGGGTGACCACATGGGACAGCCACAACCCCGGTGTGCTGGCGCTGGTGCGCAAGCGCGGTGAGGAAACGCTGGTGGGACTGTTCAACTTTACCGAGTACCCGGCAGGGGCCAGTCTGGACGCGCTGGGCGGTAAGTATCACACCCCGGAGGGCACTTCCGTCTGGCTGGCAGATGTGGAGCTGGAACCGTATCAGGCACTGCTGGTAAAAAACAAATAAGCAAAAACCAGAACTGCGGGCTGAATCAGCGATGCAGTTCTGGTTTTTTGTGGTTCTTTTTAATGTGTCACCGTCACGGATCTGTTGCTTGCAGCACGCAGGCACAATACCCCGGCTCCGGCTGGTAACAATGGATGGTCAGGTATTTATCCGCCTCCGGGCTGTAATCGTGAAGCGTGTGCTTTGTGCCGTTCAGCGCCACATCTGCATACGATACCAGCCACTTTTTATCGCCATTGGGGAACACCTTGTAAAAAGAGCGATCCAGCATTTCTTCCACTGGCACACCCTCGATATTTGCCATTTCTGCGTTGCAGTAGCGGAAGATGAAATCCACGCCATGCCCATCCTCATTAAAGACCAGCTCAATGACGCAGAACGCCAGCGGCATATCGTCCAGCAGGCTGCATTTTTCCAGCAGGCTCATGTTCATGGAGTGGGGCTGTGTGTCTGCCACCCCAATCTCCGCACGCAGGCGGCGATGGTCGCGCATCCCACGCTTGCGTCCCTGAAAGGTGCGCCCGTCGGACATGGTATAGACTCCATCGTTGCTGATATTTACGATCTGGCTGCGGCATACTGCGATCCCTTTGCTGATGTTCAGAAACCGATCTTCCGGCAAAACGGACAAGACGCTGTGCAGCGGAGCATACAGCGCAGCTTCCTCCCCGTCCATGCGGTGAACGACCGTTTTGCGGTCGTTACGGTAAAGATACAAGATGTTTTCTGGGCAAAGGTCATTTTTCTGAAACCACTCATGCAGATCATTCATCGCCGTACTCCTTTGTCAGTTGGATATGTTTAGTATAGCATACCTCCGTGCAGAGCACAAGAACAGCTTGATCAAAATTCACTTCAACGGAGTTTTCGCCAATTTATATCGAGTATTTTTGTCAATATTCACGTTTTTAATGTCGAAAGTGCAGAATCCGTTGACTTTCGAGCATTTCCTGTGTATTCTGTAGCATAGAAGGTCAAATGGTTTTTCGCAAGATGTATGAAGCACATCAAACGAGAGGTCTGACAGGAGAGCTTCCACTATGAAAATGGCTCGCCGAGATTTTCTGAATGTTTCCACTGCGGCTGCGGTGGTATGCGCAACCGCGCTTCTTCCTGTGGAGAAAGCCGCAGCAGCACAACAAACGATGGCGGCGCAGGAACTTCTGGAACAGGCGTATCTGTACGCCTTTCCACTGGTTCTGATGGATGCGACCCGAAAGGTTTCACCCCACACAGAAGCACCGAACAGTACCCGTGCGCCGATCAACCAGTTCTGCCACACGGAAAAGCTGGCAGACGCCCACGGTCTGTGTAAAATAAATCCAGATATAAAGGAGGCAAACCACCATGAAGATGACCCGCAGAAACTTTCTTTCCACTTCAGCGGTTGCGGCGTTAGCCTGCGGCGCATCCCTGACCGCGCACGCAGCAGGCAGTACCGATGAAAACAGTCTGAACTTTATCACAGACATTTTCAAGGACCCCACCCAGCCGGGCGAGATCGAAGAGGCAACTGCTATCACGGCAGAAAAGAACGCCGAATGGTATGAAAAGCTGGATTTTTCCGACCGGCGGGAACTTGACAATGCAGCACGTGGCCTGCTGGACAATCAGGAAGGCAGGGTCATCTACAACGATGACGGAACAACAGCATGGGATCTGCAAGGCTATGGGGATCTGGACCGTGATGCGCCGGATACGGTCAACCCGAGCCTGTGGCGGAATACCCAGCTCAATGCCAAAGCCGGTCTGTTTGAAGTATGTGACGGCATCTATCAGGTGCGTGGCTTTGATATGGCCAATGCGACCTTCATCCGCACCAACAACGGCTGGATTATTTTTGATGTCCTGATGTGCAAAGAAAATATGCAGGCAGCAAAAGCGCTGATGGAAAACCGGTTCGGACCGCTGGATGTCAAAGCTGTGCTGTACAGTCATAGCCATGTGGATCACTTTGGCGGCGCAGAGGGTGCGATCGACCGGAACGATGTAGCGGACCCCAGCCTTTCCATCGACAAACAGCTTGCCTCGGGCAAAACGGTCATCCTTGCACCGGAAGGATTTTTGAAACACGCCATCAGCGAAAACGTCTATGCCGGCATCGCAATGGCCCGGCGTGCGCAGTATCAGTATGGTACGGTGCTGGAAAAAGGGGAGAAAGGAGCACTCTCCATCGGCATCGGTATGGGACAGTCTACCGGTCAGGTGAGCCTTATTGCACCGACCTATGAGATCGGGGAAGATGTTCCAAAGCTGACCATCGACGGGCTGGAGATCGAATTTCAACTAACCCCCGGCACCGAAGCCCCTGCCGAAATGAACGCCTATTTCCCGAAGTACCGTGCCCTCTGGATGGCCGAAAACTGCACCGGCACCCTGCACAACCTCTACACCCTGCGTGGCGCACAGGTGCGGGATGCCAACGATTGGGCGAAGTACATCATCGAGGCTGACCAGCGCTTCTGTGACAAGACCGACGTGGTGTTCCAGAGCCACAACTGGCCGCACTGGGGCGAGGAGATCCATGAATATCTGCTGAATACGGCAGCCATCTATAAGTTTATCCACGACCAGACCCTGCATTACATGAACCAGGGCTATACCTCCAACGAGATCGCCGCCATAATCTCACTGCCGGATGCCCTCGAAAAAGTCTGGTATACCCGCCAGTATTACGGCACGCTGCCGCATAACGCCAAAGCCATCTACCAGAAGTATCTGGGCTGGTATGATGCGAACCCGGTCAACCTGGACCCGCTCCCGCCCAGCGATGCCGCTAAGAAGCTTGTAGAATATCTGGGCAGCACGGAGCTGGTGCTCTGCAAGGCAAAAAAGGACTATGCAAAGGGCGAATATCAGTGGGTGGCACAGATCACCAAGGAGCTGGTCTTTGCAGACCCGTCTAACCAGAAGGCACGCAACCTGTGCGCCGATGCGCTGGAGCAGTTGGGTTATCAGGCGGAATCCGGTGCGTGGCGCAACGCCTACCTGATGGGTGCGGCGGAACTGCGGAACGGCAATCTGTCTGGGCGGGCCCGCACGGCGAATGGCCTCACCAACAGTATGCGAGCAATGACGGTTTCCATGCTGTTGGATTATATCGCCATCCTGACGGATGCCAACGCTGCACAGAATGATGACCTGACCCTGAATCTGACCGTAACGGATGAGAATGAGCAGTTCTATGTCACCCGCAAGAACGGCGTGCTGCTGACCTATCCTGGCGAGAATCGCCTGGATGCGCAGGCGTCCGTTACTTGTCGGCGGCTTCAGTTGTTTGCTCTGATGACCGGTCAGCAGGCAGGTCAAGTCCAGATCAGCGGCGATGCCACAGTCCTAAAACGCCTGCTGGCGTATGCCTCCAAGTTTGAAAAGACCTTCAATGTGATCGAGCCGTAAAAACGGCTTCTGATCTCGGGATATGTCAAGAGGGCTGTTGCAAAATAGCCCAAACGAAAAAAATGAGATAGACTTCCCCGAAAGGGGTTGCCTATCTCATTTTTGTTGTAAGCTGAAACTGCAATGAACCAACTACAGCATAAACAGTATACAGGAAAGGGCGGCATAGCGGTTGGCACTGCCCTCTGCCTTGACCACAAGAACGCATTCGCCCGCTTCCACCACTGTTCCGGCGTAGACGGTGGCACCCATGATCTTGCGTACCGGCATAGATTCTCCGGTGAGGGCGGCTTGGTTCACCATGGCTTCGCTCTCCAGTACCATGCCGTCCAGCGGTATCGGCAGCATGGAGACGCAGAAGCTCAAGCCCTACCACATGGAGAACCTCTACACGACCCTGAGCAAAACGCCTTGCGGTTCGTATATCGAGGGAAAGAAGCAGGAACTGACCGAAAAGCAGAAGCAGCGATTTCTTTCCGGCACGACCAGCCCGCAGGCTGTGCCCGCCGCAGGCGAACCGACCATCTCCATGACGGCTCTGCTGGAACTTCTGAAGAATGCAGATCCCGAAGTAAAGGCACAGCTCCGTCTGGCTCTGCTGACCTGATGCAAAATTTACCACGCATTTCAAAGTAATTCCAGCCCATGCAGAGGATTTCCACGAAAACACCAACCGTGCAAAAGCCGTGCATTGACCGTGCAAGCCCCGATTTTTTGGGGTTACATAACAAAAAAGAACGTCAAATCTTACGATTTAACGCTCTTTTATGAGCGCACCTCCAGGGACTCGAACCCTAGGCCCACTGATTAAGAGAAACCAACGTGCAACAATTGTCAATTTCTAGAATTACGCAGATTCGTTGTTTTTATCGCTTTATCGTAAATTTGAGTTTTGCATCTGCTGCATCCTTTGCACCTGTTATTCCCTCTTGCATCCGTTATCCAGCCGTTCAGGTGTGCAAAAATGTGCAGAGCCAAAATCAGTCCCTTAAACAGGCATTGAGTTTTTATGCAAAGCCGGAAAAACGGCCGGGTTCGAGCCCAAAACAGCAGCTGAAATCTTGCCTGTTCAGACCAAGCATCAAATGTACATTCACAACTATGATTCATGGCAGGGATTTGGACAATCGAACAGGCATCACCTTAATATAGAAAGAGGTTTCCTTATGAACAAACTGCTTTCCTGCCGCTACAACATGGACACCAACCGGGTGGAAGCCCGGTTTAAGGGTGGCACTACCCTTGCCATCGACTGCATCGCCGTTGAGGATGAGTACGGCAACACCCCGGCACAGCGGGCAGAGCTGGACTGGCTGCTGTACAATAAGCTGCTGGAGTATGCACAGCTTGTGCTGGGTGGGGAGATTGAGCATTATCTCTCGCTTGGTTGCGACCATGGAAGAATGGAAGATTGATTGACAAGGTTACATAACAGTTAACACAGCTTGCATTTGCCCTGCAATTTTTCAGAATGGAACGCCCCAAGGGCATCCGGTCTATATCCGGCAGATTTTTCATAAAGAATCTGCCGGGTATTTTTGTTTATCATAAAGGAAGTCTTGCTTTTTATTGTAAAATTGGATACAATATAAAAAAGACATTTGCACGGAGGGTTCTATGGAATATATCGGCATCCAGAAGAAAAACGGCGGTGTAGTGGAAGCCCTGCAGCAGGCCATTTTATCTGGGCAGATCCCGGCGGGCACTGAAATGACCCAGAACGAACTGGCAGAGAGTCTCGGTGTCTCTCGGATGCCGGTGCGGGAGGCCTTGATGATCCTTGAATATCAGGGTCTTATCATCCGCCTGCCCAACAACCATGTAAAAGCTGCTGATTTGAACGAAGATGCCCTGCGGCAGATTCTGGCGTTAGGTGCGCAGCTGGAACGGCAGGCCATGCGTACGCTGCCGCAGGATGCGATGTTGGCAGGCGGCGAGATGCTGCAGCACCGTACCCTGCGGACCGTCCTGCCCTATCCGCTGCACCGCAAGCTGCTGGAGAGCATTCAGGAGACCTACATTGCCTTTGCCGTGAGCGCACGTCCTGCGCCGGTGAACGACCGGCTGTCCCGCCTGCTGATGCTGGACCGTCAGGGTTCCCCTGATGTGCCGGATGCATGGAACACCTATGAAGAAGAACTGCTGCATCTGATTTTAACGATAAGGAGTCAATATGCTGGGACTGAAACCCATTAAGCTGCTGCCTGCCCGCGAGCGGGTAGCTTCCGCTTTGCGGAAAGCCATTATCTCAAAAAGCATCCCGGAGGGCGCAGAACTCACGCTGGAAAACACCGCACAGGAACTGGGCGTGTCGGTCACGCCGGTGCGGGAGGCCTTTCAGATCCTTGCCCGTGACGGTCTGCTGGAAGTCAAGCAAAACAAGTGCGCCATTGTGCTGGGCGTAACGGAAAAAACGATTCGGGAACACTACCAGCTGCGCGCTGCCTTGGAAGGGACGGCGTGTATGCTCTGCTGCCAGAACAACGCTGACCTGTCCAAAATCAAAAACTGCGTGGATACTGCAGAGGAGGCTCTTTCTCATCAGCAGGCCGGAAATTATACTGACTACAACCAGTCCTTCCATTTTGAGATCTGGGAAGCTTCCGGCAATGAAAAAATGCGCAATCTTCTCTCGGAGCTGTGGAACGGTCTGTCCGTTGGTGTGGAAATGAGCGAGTTGGACTATGCCCTCAACTCCCAGAGCGAGCATAAAAAGATCTATGCGGCGCTGGAAGCACGGGATGCGCTGACCGCACGAGCTGAAATGGAAAAGCACATCTACCGCAGTATGGACGATGCGCTGACCTATTATTTATAAGATCAAGGAGGACAAGACAGTGTATACCTGTGCGAACTGTACGGTTCTGGCCTGCGCCAACAACGAGCCGGAAAAGATGCCCAAAAACTGCCCTATGCGGAATGCTTCGGTGATGGAGGCCGCCCGCGCCGGCTACGATCTGCCCGAGAATCACGATTTCTACGTCAACTGTTCGGCCATTGAGGGGCTTGGCTACTGTCAATGGCCCCGCCTGAAGGAGACGGTGGAGTTCTGCAAGCGGATGGGCTACCACAAGCTGGGTCTTGCATTCTGCAAAGGTCTGCGGAAGGAAGCCCGCATCGTGGCCGACCTGCTCCGTGCGCAGGGGTTTGAGGTGGTGTCGGTCATCTGCAAGACCGGTGGCATCTCCAAAGAAGAAGTGGGCATCCCGGAAGAGGTCAAGATCCACCCCGGCGAATTTGAGGCCATGTGCAACCCCATCGCACAGGCAAAGCTTCTGAACGAACAGCACACCGATTTCAACATTGAGGTCGGACTTTGTGTGGGACACGACTCGATGTTTTATAAGTATTCGGATGCCATGGTCACAACGCTGGTGGCCAAGGATCGCGTTCTGGCGCATAATCCCTGCGGTGCCATTTACTGTGCCGAGGGGTATTTCAAAAAGCGGCTGGAATAAAAGAAGGATAAAACGTGCATTCTCGGAATTCTAAGGTTCCGGGCAGATCCTTCCAGAACAAAGCAGATGGAGAACGCACGTTTTTTTGCAGAAAGCGGCAGCGTGAGGTCTTCTTGTATCCTACTGTTTGTCTGGCGTGCACAAAAATTGGTACATAATCCGTGCAATGCGACAAAACTCGAAAAAAGGGATTGACAATTCTTTGTTTTGGGTGTATTCTCGTGTCGTCAAGTGGATACATTATCACGGATTAAATATAAAAATTAAAAAAGACGCTGCCGAGATTCCCGGAATTCTAAGGTTCCGGGCAGATCCTTCCAGAACGAAGAAGGGCTGTGAGGGCACAGCACGGCGGCAAAGACTCTGCACAACGAGGTGCAGCTGGGGCGTTCCGAAAGTCAGGGCTGTTTTGCTCTGATAAAATGGATACATTATATTTCATCAAAGGAGGATCCCCAGTATGTCAGCAGCAACCATCACCCTACTCTTTCTTCTCTTCGCGGTCGTCATGTTCGTGTTTGAGAAGATCCCCCTCGGCGTGACGTCCATGATCGTCTGTATCGGTCTGGTCGTCACCGGCGTTCTGGACATCAAGACTGCTTTTGCAGGCTTCATCGACAGCAACGTCATCCTCTTTGTCGCCATGTTCATCGTCGGCGGTGCCCTGTTTGAAACAGGTATGGCCAACAAGATCGGCGGCATCGTCACCCACTTTGCCAGATCCGAACGCAGCCTCATCGTGGCTATCATGGTCATCGTTGGCCTGATGAGCGGCGTGCTCTCCAACACCGGCACCGCCGCCGTCCTGATCCCCGTGGTCATCGGCATTGCGGCAAAGTCCGGCTATGCCCGCTCCAAGCTGCTGATGCCGCTGGTATTTGCAGCGGCCATGGGCGGCAACCTTTCCCTCATCGGCGCACCGGGCAATCTCATCGCCCAGAGCGCTCTGGGTGAGATCGGGATGTCCTTCGGCTTCTTTGAGTACGCCATCGTGGGCCTGCCCATCCTCGCCGTCGGCATCCTCTTCTACGCCACCCTTGGCATGAAGCTGCTGCCCAACCACCCCGTCTCCGATGATGACTCCTTCGGCGGCGAGCAGGACTTCAGCAATGTTCCCAAGTGGAAACAGGTGCTCTCCCTCGTCATCCTCGTGCTCACCCTGTTGGGCATGATTTTTGAAAAGCAGATCGGCATCAAACTCTGCATCACCGGCTGTATCGGTGCGCTGGCTCTGATCCTCACCGGTGTCATCTCCGAGAAAGACGCCCTGAAGTCCATCGACCTCAAGACCATCTTCCTCTTCGGTGGCACACTGTCTCTGGCCTCTGCACTGGATAAGACCGGCGCAGGCGCAGAGATCGCAAACATCGTCATCGGCGCTTTGGGCGAGAATCCCTCTCCCTACGTCCTGACTCTGGTGGTCTTCCTGCTCTGCTGCGTCATGACCAACTTCATGTCCAACACCGCAACCACCGCTCTGATGGTTCCCATCTGCCTGAGCATCGCACAGGGCATGGGTGCCGACCCCCGCGCAGTCCTGATGGCTTGTGTCATCGGCGGCTCCTGCGCTTACGCAACGCCCATCGGCATGCCCGCCAACACCATGGTGGTTTCCGCCGGCGGTTACACCTTCAAGGATTATGCCAAGGCTGGCCTGCCCCTCATCCTCATCGCAACCGTCGTCAGCATGGTGATCCTTCCCATCGCATTTCCGTTCTTCCCGCAGTAATACGGGCAGAGCGTTGAATAAGTGAAGCAAACACACAAATGTACCAAAGCCAAATCATTCAAGGAGGAAATGGAATGAACAAACAGGAACAGGTGCAGCAGATGACGACCTATATGGCGAACTTTGTGAGCCATATCGCCAAGGTGCTGCCGGACGACATCATTGCCAAGCTCGATGAGCTGGGCGCACAGGAGGACGCACCGCTGTCCAAGGTCATTTATGAGACCATGAAGCGGAACCAGAAGCTGGCCAAGGAGCTGAACCGTCCCAGCTGCCAGGATACTGGTGTGCTCCAGTTCTGGGTAAAGTGCGGTGTAAACTTCCCCCTCATCGGCGAGGTGGAGGGTCTGCTGAAGGAGGCTGTGGTCAAGTCTACCTTTGAAGCACCTCTGCGCCACAACAGCGTTGAGACCTTCGATGAGTTCAATACCGGCCGCAACGTCGGCAAAGGCACCCCTACCGTCTGGTGGGATATCATCCCGAACAGTGACAAGTGCGAGATCTACGCCTATATGGCAGGCGGCGGCTGCACCCTGCCGGGCAAGGCCATGGTTCTGATGCCCGGTGCAGGTTACGAAGGTGTGACCAAGTTCGTCATGGATGTCATGACCAGCTACGGCATCAATGCCTGCCCCCCGCTGCTGGTGGGCGTGGGCGTTGCCACCTCTGTTGAGACCGCCGCTCTGCTGTCCAAGAAGGCTCTGATGCGTCCTCTGGGCAGCCACAACGAGAACGAGCGCGCAGCCTATATGGAGAAGCTGCTGGAGGACGGCATCAACTCCATCGGCCTTGGTCCTCAGGGCATGGGCGGCAAGTACTCCGTCATGGGCGTGCACATTGAGAACACTGCCCGCCATCCTTCTGCCATCGGCGTTGCCGTCAACGTGGGCTGCTGGAGCCATCGCCGCGGCCACATCATTTTTGATAAAGATCTGAACTACACCATTGATACTCATTCGGGGGTGACTTTGTAATGCTGACCATCAAAGACGGAAAGAAAATTCTTACTACTCCGGTTTCCGCAGAGGACCTGAAGGACATCCATATCGGTGATGTCGTTTACCTGAACGGCGACCTGACCACCTGCCGTGACGTGGCGCACCGCCGCCTCGTGGAAGAGGGCCGCCCGCTGCCTGTGGATGTCAAGGACGCTGCCATTTTCCACGCCGGCCCCATCATCCGCCCGCTGGAGGACGACAAGTTCGAGATGGTGTCTGTGGGCCCCACCACCTCCATGCGTATGGAGAAGTTCGAGTATGAGTTCGTGCAGAAGTCCGGTGTCCGCGTTATCGTGGGCAAGGGCGGCATGGGCCCCAACACCGAGCGCGCCTGCAAGGAGTTCGGCGCCATCCACTGTGTTTTCCCTGCCGGTAACGCCGTTGTGGCTGCCACCGAGGTGGAGGAGATCGTCGAGGCCCAGTGGCGTGACCTCGGTATGCCGGAAACTCTGTGGCACTGCCACGTTAACGAGTTTGGCCCCCTGATCGTTTCCATCGACGCTGAGGGCCGCAACCTGTTCGAAGAGAACAAGGTCATCTTCAATGAGCGCAAGGAAAAGGCCATCGAAGAGATCTGCAAGCACGTCGGCTTTATTAAGTAATCCGGATATCCTCTCAGCGGGGGACAGACTTCACTCATTATTTCCTTTCATACGATTCTCCTAAATCGTTTTTCTTACCCTAAGTTTCTTGCTCAGCTTAATTTGCCACGTATTTGTTCTCCGCAATTTGCCCCGGAACCCTTTTCCGCGCAAAGGGTTCCGGGGCGTTATTTGTTCCTGGAAGGAAATGCAGACAAAGACGATCTTTCCCGTTCTTTTTGTTCTACATACCTTATATAAAGCTCCTTTGGAAAATTGTATTTTTCGACAAAAGTATAACAAATCCCTTGACAAGCGTGGTCTTTCGGTGTATTCTTTTCTTGTTTATTGGATACATTATCAAATATAAACATCCAAGTACCACTGCTTTGCATCTGCAAGGTGGAAGTAATCCACAGGAGGACAACCCAAATGAGCCCATTGGAGATCACACTGGTCATCCTGCTTGTAACGATCATTGCCTTTGTATCCGGTAAAGTCCCGTTCTCGGTCATTTCTACCGGCATCATTCTGGCGCTGATCCTCACCGGCATCAAGACCCCTGCCGAGGCCTTTGGCGGCTTCATCAACACGAACGTGGTCATGTTCGTAGCCATGTTCGTCATCGGTGCAGGGCTGACCAAAACGCCCCTGATTGACAAAGCCCAGAGTCTGGTCATCCGCTACAAGGACAATATGCGGATGCTGATCTTTCTTTCCTGCGTGGCAGGTGCTTTTCTGGGCGCCATCACCAGTGCCACCGCAACTGCCGCTATCATGATCCCGCTGCTGGTAGGCATTGCGAACGACATCGGCGTGAGCCGCAGCAAGCTGCTGTATCCTTCTATGGCCTGTGCCAACATTGCCACCCAGATGACCTTTCTCGGTCAGGGTGCTTCCAACATGGCATGGAACGATGTCATGATGCAGGCCGGCGCACCGACACCGCTGCGCATCTGGGATTTCACCATTGCGCGCATCCCGATGCTGACCATTGCCATCCTGTACATGACCTTTGTTGGCTATAAGCTGATGCCGGATATTCCCAACGAGCAGTTTTCAGATGCAGCACATACGGCTTCTGAGAGCGAAAAACTCAGCCCCTTTAAGCGCAAACTGGCTGTCCTGATCGTTCTGGTCTCCATTGCAATGATGCTGCTGGAAAATGTCATTGGTGTCAAGATGTATCTCACTTCCTGCATCGGCGCTGCCGCTCTGGTGCTGACGGGTGTGCTGACCGAGAGGGAAGCCCTCAACTCCATCCACCAGCCGACCATTTTCCTGTTTGCCGGTGTGCTGGCTCTGTCGGACGCCATCCAGACCACCGGTGCAGGCGATGTGGTGGCAGACTGGATGATCCGCCTGCTGGGCGATACCACCAATCCGTACATCATTATGCTGGTGTTCTTCCTTGTTCCCTTCATTCTGACACAGGTCATGTCCAATCTGGCTACCCTGACCATCTTCATCCCACTGGTCACTTCCGCCTGTATCCGCATGGGCGTAGACCCCCGTGCTGCCGTGGTCGGCGTGATCACAGCCAGCTGTGTGTCCATCATGACCCCCATGGCAGCTCCCTGCCAGATCATGATCATCGAGCCGGGCGGATACACCTTGAAGGATTATCTCAAGTGTGGTACCCCGCTGGCGCTCATCCTCATTGTCGTGTCCGTATTTTTCCTGCCGACACTTTATCCTTTTGCCTGATTCTATTTTCCCACCGCAGTAGTATGCGCAAACTGCATATCGTAAATATGCCGTTCTGTTCGGCGCTATTTTTGAAAACCGCAATAAAAGCAGCAGAAATTTTTGAGCATCTCATAATTCTGTCAAGAGGGCCGGCACCGTCCGGCCCTCTCTCTTTTTGCCAAAGTTTCCCTTGTGTTTTCTTGCAAGCTGCCGAAATCAGCGTGTTCTCAAAAGTTCGCGTTTGCGCAGTGGAGCGGAGCAATGAAAGCCCCAGTGGGGCTTTTAAGCGACAGAACGGTCTTGCGCAGCAAGATGGAGGGGCCTCGCCCCGACAAGTTCACGTTGACATGTCTCGATTTTTGTGGTAGCCTATCCCAACAATTTAATATAACATATTTACTTAGAGTTCCAGCTCGGCTCCCGAAGGAGTCGGATCAAGTTTTTAACTTTCTTATCGCTACATAGCAAACCCGAACCAAGGCCATCCCGGAAGGGATGGTCAGGTTCAGGTTGTTGTGTGGCGATTTTTTATTTCCAAATCCAGCACCGCACCTTGAAAACCGCATGACCGTCTGCATGGGATACACGGCGATGACCCCGCAAGAGCGAGCCGGAAAACGCCGCCGAGAGGGGGCAGGAAAGTCATGCGGGGAGAACGGCTAAACGTTGATTCCTCAGTTACCAGAAAACAATGTGGTCAAATTGACCACATTGTTTTTCCGTAACGCCAGTGAAAGGAGGGGTATCTCCATGTATATGACAAACGAAGAATGGGAGCAGAACAATCAGGATTATTTGAAAGAATCGTATGAGGAAACGGGTTTTACCACCGGAGGATACGCTATCCGCAAACTCATCTGCGGCGGCTGCGGTCGGGTGTTCTACACCACGATCTACACCAAGAAATATTGTCACAGTTACTGGTGCGGCAATCAGGCCAACAATCGGCGGCAGCGGGAATACCGCCAAATGCGCCGTCAGGATTTGGTCTGCCAGTGCTGTGGTGAAAAATTCACACCCAAACGTGCAGGTGCCCGCTATTGCAGCAATGCCTGTCGGCAAAAAGACTATCGAAAACGTGTTACAGATGCTGCAAGTGCTCAAAATGAGCACTTGGTTAAGCGTAACGCATCTGCCAAATGAAACCCAGTTCCTCACGAATGAGGGAACGGAAATTTATCGACCTGTTACGGAAAACCAAGTGGTCAAAATGAGCACATCGTTTTTCCGTAACGCCTCAAGGTCGTTGAAAATCAGGCTGCCAAGATGACAACCTGATTCTACCCGTAACGGAATCAGCGGGCCAAAATGGCCCGTTGAAAAAGCCGGACGAGCTGGTGGGCAGGGATTCGCAAATCTTTGACCGCCAGCTTGACCGGAGCAAGAGTGCAGAGAGTGCAGCTCTTTGCCCCAGTGATATGATGCCCTGCGTCATATACTACTGGGTATTATCTGGCGCAAAACGGCGGCAGATTCAGCAGCAAAGCTTCTGCGCACCCACCTCACCAAGACGTTGAAATGGAGGGATGTTTATCTGAAGCTGACACGACACAATGGACGAGCCGGAAAACACGGCACCTATAACCCCAAGCACAACGACCGGAATTTCGACCTCACCAACAGCGAGCACATCGCCGCTGAACGAGCCAAGGGCAACATCTACTGGGACTGCTTTCACGGTTTCCGTTCGGCTCTTGCTCCACCCGACCCGGATGATCTGGCGGCGACCTTCTCAGATGTGGAACGGCAATTCTATGAGAGCCGCTATTCCAACTTTGTGGAAAGCCAGAACGAGCGCAACGCCAAGATCCGGCACACAGAGCGCAACCGCTCCATTCCCGACCTGCTGTCCAGCCGCAAGACCTGCCCGGAGGAGAGCATCTACCAACTTGGAACGCTGGATGAACACGCTTCCGCAGAGGACTTGCTGAGCGTCATCACAGAGTTCATTGAGGAGTTTAAGGCTAAATTCGGCGAACACGTTCATGTACTGGACTGGGCATTGCATCTGGATGAGAGCACACCTCACATCCACGAACGTCATGTATTCGACTGCGAGAACAAATACGGCGAGATGGCACCCCAGCAGGAAAAGGCATTGGAAGCACTGGGCTTTGAGCTGCCCGACCCGGACAAGCCCCTCAGCCGCCGCAACAACCGCAAGATTACCTTTGATGCAGCCTGCCGGAAGATGCTGTTTGAAATTGCAAAACGGCACGGGCTGGAACTGGAGGAGGAAGCGGAGTACGGCAACCGCAAGTATCTTGAAAAACAGGACTTTATCCTTGCCAAGCAGAAGGAGCAGCTTGCCGCCCAGCAGAACAAGCTGGACGAACTGACCCTGAAAGTTTCGGATATGGAGACCCTTCTGGATGATGTTTCGGCAGCAGCCTATGACAAGGCGGTGGAGGTCGTGACGGATGTGGTACGCACCGAGACCCGCAAGGAAGATATGCGGATGATCGAGGACACGAAAAGGTGGGTGCTGTCCCCAGAGCGCAAAGCACCACAGGCTACACGGGAGTACACCGCCAAGCATCTGGATGCCGTGCTGGACAAGTTCCTCAAGACCATGCAGACCACCGCTGCCCGCTTGCAGGAGAAACTCCTGAAGCCGGAGGCTCGGCAGAAAGGCAAGGAACAGGTCAAGGAGAAAGCACGGGATTCCGTTCTGCAACTGTTGAGCCGTTTGCAGGCAGAACAGGCGCAGCGGAATCCATCTGTACTTTCAACTGCGGAAAAGTCAGAAAATCGCTTTCAATAATAGTACGAGGTGATGTTTATTGAGCAAAGAAGTCAATGAAGAAGAACGCCCTCCTCGAACCGTTGAGGATGTGAAGGAGATGCTGACCAAGCACTCCAACGGCGAGATCCAGCGAACAATTCAAAACTGCATCACGATTTTGCAGAATGACCATGTGCTGGCCGATGCCATCCGGATGAACTTGTTGAGCGAGCGTATCGACATCGTAAAGCCTGTGGGATGGCCTCGCTCCGGCAAGACCCTGAACGACACCGACATGAAGTATATCCTACGGCGAATGGAGAAGTACGGCATTTTCAGCGAGAAGAAGATCGAATCCGCCATCCGCATCGTTGCCAACGAGAATCGCTACCACCCCATCCGGGATTATCTGAACAGTCTGACATGGGATGGGACTGAACGGATTCCCCATGTCCTGCATCATTTCCTCGGTGCTGCGGAGGACGAGTACACTTACGAAGCTATGAAAATTTTCCTGCTGGGAGCCATCAAACGCGTGTTCCAGCCGGGATGTAAGTTTGAGACCATGCTCTGTCTGGTGGGCGGGCAAGGGTGCGGGTCGCCAGTGGCGACCTCAAAATGCTGCAGGCATTTTGAAGCACCGACCGAGCCGACAGGCGAGACCGGGGAAGTCCAGCTTTTTTCGGCTGTTGGCGGTCAAGGATGAATGGTTCTCGGACGACCTGCGGCGGCTGGACGACGACAACGTGTACCGAAAGCTGCAAGGCCACTGGATCATCGAAATGTCGGAGATGATCGCCACTGCCAATGCCAAGAGCATCGAGGAAATCAAGAGTTTCCTCAGTAAACAGAAGGAAACCTATAAAGTTCCCTATGAGACCCATCCTGCTGACCGTCTGCGCCAGTGCGTCTTTGCTGGCACGACCAATCGACAGGATTTTTTGCCCCGTGACCGCACAGGCAACCGCCGCTTCATCCCTGTTCCGGTGGATGCGGAACTGGCCGAAGTGCACATTCTGGACGATGAAACCGAATCCCACACCT
>OKTH01000344.1_pt1 | contig 33680 bp, 19 predicted proteins | sample 1606361 | NCBI WGS metagenome assembly OKTH01 (sample SAMEA3879575, study PRJEB24766) | human gut metagenome | biome: human-associated habitat; feature: feces | place: USA | collected 1985/1987 | reverse complement strand
CGGAAAATGGAAAGGATGCTTCCACGTACCGAGAGGGCTGTATCAGTGCTGGAAAACACTGGAAAGTTTATAACCCTAAATTAATAACAACACTATGAATGGACGACGTAATTTTCTGAAAACCGCATTTGCCACATGTTCACTGTTAGCAGGCAGCAAGCTTCTGACAGCTTGCACTCCTATAAAAAAAGTAGCTACTGACGAAGAGACATTCGAGACGTTTGCTACGCCCGATGCTCTAAAAGGAATGCCTATTAAAGCGACTTTTCTGGATGAAATAAGCTGGGATATTCCGCATCAGAACTGGGGTACCAAAGAGTGGGATCAGGATTTTAAAGCAATGAAGAAAATGGGAATCAATACCGTTGTGCTCATTCGAGCCGGTCTCGGCAAATGGATTGCCTCCCCTTTTCAATGTTTATTAGGAAAAGAAGATGTCTATTATCCCCCTGTAGACTTGGTTGAAATGTTCCTGACATTAGCCGATAAATACAATATGGCTTTTTACTTTGGAATGTATGACTCCGGAAAGTACTGGCAGGAAGGACTGTTTCAGAAAGAAATAGATCTGAATATGGCACTGATAGACGAAGTCTGGAAAAAATATGGTCATCATAAATCATTCCAGGGCTGGTATTTGTCACAAGAAATCAGCCGGCGCACAAAGAATATGTCCAAGATTTATGCAGAAGTCGGGAAACATGCCAAAGCAGTTTCCGGGAATCTGTCGACCATGGTCTCTCCTTATATACACGGAGTAAAAACAGACCAGGTAATGGCAGGCGACAAAGCACTGTCTGTGAAAGAGCATGAGGAAGAATGGGATGAAATATTGAATAACGTCAATGGAGCTGTTGATATCATGGCTTTTCAAGATGGTCAGGTGGATTATCATGAATTATATGACTATTTAAAGGTAAATAAAAAACTAGCCGACAAATATGGTATGCGTTGTTGGACAAACATTGAATCTTTTGATCGTGATATGCCTATCCGCTTTTTGCCAATAAAATGGGAAAAATTGCTATTTAAGCTTGAAGCGGCTCGCAGGGCAGAAATGGAGGATGCCATAACTTTTGAGTTTTCTCATTTTATGAGTCCAAACTCTACTTATTTGCAGGCTGGCTATTTATATCAGAGATATTGTGAACACTTTTTATAAACTTTAAATTGTAATGCAATGAAAAAAAGAATCAGATGGAATCCGAGGTTTTTAACCTCATTGCTTGTTGCGTTGATGTGTACAGTTAATGTGTTGGCACAGAATGCAATAACTGGAATTGTGCATGATGGTCAAGGAGAACCTCTCCCAGGCGCGTCAGTGCAGATAAAAGGTACTACTGTTGGTACGATAACAAATGTGGATGGACAGTTTAGAATCAATGCTAAAAATAAAGATGTATTGGTTGTTTCGTTCGTCGGTATGAGAACCGAAGAGGTGAAACTTAGCGGTCAAAAATCAGTCAATGTGGTCTTGAAAGCCGACATTGCTTCATTGGATGAGGTGGTTGTCGTTGGTTATGGTACTCAAAAGCGTGGAAGTTTGACCAGTGCCATTTCAACCGTATCAGACAAAGAGTTGTTGAAAGCTCCTACCATGAGTATAAGTAACGTGGTGGGTGCTCGTGTGGCGGGTATTGCGGCTGTTCAGAGTAGTGGACAACCTGGGGCTGATGCAGCTTCATTGACTATGCGGGGACAAAGTGGCATTGTGTATGTAATTGATGGTATTCGGCGTTCTTCTGCTGACTTTAACGGTCTTGACCCGAATGAAATTGAATCCGTTTCTGTATTAAAAGATGCTTCTGCGGTAGCTGTTTATGGATTGGATGCTAATGGTGTATTTATTGTTACTACCAAAAAAGGTTCGGTAGAAAAGATGTCAATTACTTATACAGGATCTTACGGATGGAGTCAAAACGCCGAACAACAAGAATGGTTGGATGGTCCCGGTTATGCTTATTGGCATAATAAAGCTCGTGAACTGCAAGGTGATCAGCCTGTCTTTACGGAAGAGATGGTTAAAAATATGATTAATGGGACTAACGGATGGGGAAATACTAACTGGTATGATATGGTGTTTGGTACCGGTACTCGTACGCACCATAATATATCTGCTAGCGGTGGTAGTGAACGAGTGAAGTTCTTTGCTTCTTTGGGCTATCTGAACGAGGATGGTAATATTGATAATTTTGATTATACCCGTTACAACTTGCGTTCGAACATTGATGCCAAGCTGACTAACAGTCTGACTTTGCAAATGGGGGTTTCAGGGCGTATTGAAAAACGTGACAATCCGGTTTATTCGGCTGATCCTAATGCCTGGCACAATATTCCCCAACAGATAATTCGTGCCTTACCTTATGCACAGCCTTATCAGGTAATAGATGGCCGGACATACAATGTGGCTACTCCTACTGCCTCTATGGCTATTGCTCCGTTGGCTTCCATTCATGATGCTGGATATTCACGTTCCAATTACTCATATGTCCAATCCAATTTTAGCTTGAAGTATGATGCTCCGTGGTTGAAAGGACTCAGTGTGAAGTTTCAGGGAGCTTATGATTTGACAGTGAATTTTGCTAAAGAGCGTGGAAACTTATATCAGTTGTGTACTATGAATTTGCCAACTCCTGACGCGAAGGAATTGACATATACTAAACAATATGACCCTCGTGCCACTTCCTTACGTGTTACGGAATCTTCTTCCCGTGCTTATACTTTTACAACACAAACCAGTGTAAATTATGATAACAAGTTTGGTAAACATACTGTAGGAGCTATGCTCTTGGCTGAGACACGTGAAACCAAGAGTAATGTACATGGGGCTACTGGTTATGGTCTTGATTTTGCCGAATTGGATGAACTTGATAAGATAACCAATCAGTCACAGACTGGTGAGGCAAAATATCCCTCAATTAGTGGGCACAGTTCCATGTCGCGTGTGGCCGGTTTTGTGGGGCGTTTTAATTACAATTATGCTGACAAGTATTATGCGGAGGTCTCTTTCCGTCATGATGGCAGTTATTTGTTCGGTGGTATGAACAAACGTTGGGTCACTTTACCAGGTGTTTCATTGGCATGGCGTATCAATAATGAAGACTGGTTTGATGCTTCTTGGATAAATAATTTGAAACTGAGAGCCGGTATCGGTAAAACAGCTACTAGTGGTGTCAGTCCTTTCCAGTGGAGAAACACGATGGGAATTTCCAAAAATGCTGTTATCATAGGAGGGAGAAGTCAATCTATGTTGTATGCTGCTACATTGGGCAATCCTAATCTGTCATGGGCGCAATGTTTGAATTATAATGTAGGATTAGATGCTACTATGTGGGATGGTTTGCTTGGTGTAGAATTTGATGTATTCTATAAATACGAGTATGATAAACTTTCCGGTGTAACCGGTGCTTACTCTCCTTCAAGAGGTGGATATTATTTTTCTTCTGCTAATGTGAACAAATGTGATTACAAAGGCTTTGATATGACTTTTACACATTATAATCATATTGGAAAATTTAATTATGGTGCTAAATTAATTTGGTCGTATGCTTACGGTCGTTGGCTGAAGTATGTAGGTGATTCTGACAATGCCCCTGATTATCAGCGTCTTACTGGCAAACAGATAGGGAGTAAGAAGGGATTCATAGCCAATGGCTTCTTTGTTGATGAAAATGATATTGCCAATTCTGCTACGATTCCTGGCAAGGCAGTGCGTCCTGGCTACATCAAATATGTAGACCGTAATGGAGACGGTGTCATCACTTATGAGCAGGATATGGGATGGGTAGGTAAAAGTGCCACTCCTAAGCATACAGGTTCTTTAAACCTTTTTGCTAATTGGAAGGGTTTTGATATAGACTTGCTTTTCTCATGGGGATTAGGTGGAACAGTGGCTTTGACCGGTGAATATACAGCAAGCGGTTCGGAGGGTATTATGGATAATACCTCATTTACCAAACCTTTCTATCATGGTGGTAATTCTCCTGTATTTTTGCTTGAGAACTGCTGGAGACCGGATAATATGAATGCGGAATTCCCTCGTTTGGAAATTGATAATGTAAGCTCCAACAATGCATATTCTTCTACTTTATGGTATAGAAATGGAAACTATATGCGCTTGAAAACAGCACAGATAGGTTATAATTTTCCAAAACAATGGCTGGCTTCAGCCGGAATACAAGGTTTGAGACTTTATGTAGAAGGGTATAATCTTTTGACATTGAGCGGACTTACCAAATATAATATTGACCCGGAATCGCCTGCAGTGAACAATGGTTACTATCCACAGCAGAGAACTTATACCATGGGGGTAAAACTAACATTCTAAAAACAGAACGTATATGAAAAAACTATTCATAAATATATCATTGGCTTTAGCACTGGGTGTTATAGCTAGCGGGTGTAATAGCTGGTTGGATGACGTGAAGCAGACATCCAATGTGAGTGATGAAATTGTTTGGCAAAATGAAGCCTATGTTGATATGAACATCAACGCTTTTTATACCTATCTTCACAAATATAGCCAGTTTGGTACTTATCAATTCAATGGAACGTTGACTGAGGGACTTACAGACTCTTTTAAGTATGGTTCAGTGGCTTTGGGTGATCGTGCAGGACATCCCAATAACTATGTATTTACTCCCGATGCTGTAACTCCGGATGGATGTATTTACGGTATTTGGACCACAGACAAAGCTTATGGCAATATCCGTCAGATTAATCAATTTTTGGATATGCAACGTAAATATTCTACATTCCCGGAGGAAAAGAATTTACGTTGGGAAGCCCAGGCACGTTTCTTTCGTGGATTTGTTTATTTTCAGTTGGCCAAACGTCATGGTGGTGTAATCCTTTTTGATAAATTACCTGAAAGCAATGACAAGGCTCGTAGTTCTGCCGAAGAAACTTGGGAATTTATTTATAAGGATTTGAAGTTTGCCGCAGAGAATTTACCAGACCAATGGGATACCGAGAATAAAGGCCGTGTAACCAAGGGAGCCGCTTATGCTATGCTTTCGCGTGTCATGTTATATGCGGAACGTTGGAAAGATGCCTATGATGCGGCTGGAGAAGTAGAACGTTTAAATCTTTATGACTTGATGGATAAGTATGCCGATGCTTGGAAAGGTAATAATAAAGAGGCCATCTTGGAATTTGCTTATGACAAGAATGCAGGACCTAATCATACATTCGACCAATGGTATGTACCGGCATGTGACGGCTATGATTATGGTGCTACTGGAACTCCTACTCAAGAAATGGTGGAGTGTTATGAGGATAAGAATGGAAATAAAGTAGATTGGACTCCTTGGCATAGTATTACGACTGAAATTCCTCCATATGATCAGCTTGAACCTCGTTTTGCAGCTACAGTGATCTATCCCGGTTCTACTTGGAAAGGTAAAGTAATGGATTGTAGTGTAGGCGGAAAGAATGGTGAGTTTATGGAATATCGTTCTCAATCTTATTCATGGGGTAAAACTGTAACTGGCTATTTCCTTCGTAAATTGATGGATGAGAATTTAGTGGATGTGAAGGCAGTAAAGAGTTCGCAGACATGGGTTGAAATCCGTTTTGCAGAGGTCTTGTTAAATAAAGCGGAAGCAGCATTTCGCTTGAACAAACCCGACGAGGCGCGTAACCTGATGAATCGTGTGCGTGCTCGTAAGGGGGTAAATCTACCGGGAAAAAATAGTTCTGGCGATGCTTGGTTTGCGGATTATCGTAACGAACGCAAAGTGGAATTAGCTTATGAAGGTCATTTGTTTTGGGATATGCGCCGTTGGAGACTGGCTCATATAGAGTATAACAATTATCGTTGTCATGGATTTAAGATTGTAAATGGTAATTATGAATACATAGATTGTGATTTTCAGGACCGTAAATTCTTGCAGAAGTTGTATGTACTCCCTATTCCTTCGGAAGAGTTGAAAAACAACGCTTTGCTAGAACAATATGATGAATGGAAGTAGTATTTAACTTAAATAGTAGAAAAACAATGAAAAACAATATATTATCGTTGGTCTCAGTCATTGCTCTCTTGATAGGGTTTAGTTCATGTCATAGCCCGGAAGATTTAGAGCCGTTTGCAGATCAAAAGGGAATAAATAATTTTATAGCTTCTTTTGCGGATGACGACCGTGATGAAAATAGCTTTAAAAGCGAGATAGATTATGTGAATCATGTAATTACAGTAGTTTTCCCCTATAATTATCCGCGTTTATCAGACAATGTGCTTCAGGTTTCTGATTTAAAAAAAATGCGTGTTACGGCTAATGTGGATAACAATGTCTATATCACTCCTTCATTACTTTATATGGACATGACTCAAGAAAACATTATTACTGTAAAGGATTTGGCTGGTAGTATACAATATAAAGTTGTACCGGAAATCCGCAAGAGTAATGAGTGTGCTATTACCAAATTCAACTTGCCGGATATAGGATTGACTGGCATTATCAATGAATCGACAAAAACAATTTCGTTGATTGCCTTGGAAGATGTGGGCGAGGTACTGGCTGATGTTAGCGTCTCACATGGTGCTGTCATGAGTCCGGATCCGACTGTGACCGCTTTGAATTACGACAATGAACCTCAAATTACAGTGACGGCGCAAAATGGTACTGATAAAGCTGTTTATACAGTAAAGAAGGAGATTCCAGAGAAACTTTCCGCCGGTATGCGAGCAAGTAGTGCTAAACTTATTTGGGCGAAAAAATTGACAGATTTGGGACTCACTGCTGCTAATATGACTACAGGTATCGCCGTTACGGACGATTACGTAGTACTGAATGAACGTGCAAATAATAAAGCCGTATATGTGAATGCCAAGACTGGAGAAGTGGCTGGAACTATTGATATTAGTGAGTTTGCAGGTAGTTTGACCAATTTCTATTGCACGGCTGATGACTCTGATAATATTCTTTTTGTGAATCTTACTCCTGGCGGCGGATCTACATTTACTATTTGGAGAACTAAAGGAGTGAATGCTAAACCTGAAAAGTACATTGAATTCTCCACTACTGCTGCTATGGGTAGAAAGATTTCTGTGACAGGTAGTTTGGATGGTAATGCTATTATTACTGCTCCTTATTATGGAACCGCAGGACAGTTTGCACGTTGGCAGGTAACTGATGGAAAATTAATATCACAAGACCCTGATAAGGTAACAGCTGTTGGAGTAGGAAGTTGGGGTAATAACGCTGATGTGGTTTACTCCGATCCGACTAACCCGGAAAGTGACTATTTTGCAGCTTTCTATACGACTCCGCGTGGTCTAACTTGGTTTAACGGTACAACTAATGCTATTAAGGCAACTGGTCCTGAAATCAGTTCAAACTGGATTCAAAATGCTGTGGATTGTGCAATGTTTAATAAGGTATCTTATGTTCTCTCTAATTCAGTGAACAGTTTTACCTGGGGCAAGGATGATACAATATATTTGTTTGATGTATCTGGTGGCACTCTTACTAACCAGCCACTTGACTTTGGTCCAGAAGGGTTGGATATATTTGGTAATTATGGTGGTAATGCATTAGGTGTTCAGAATGGCAATGGTGCGGGTGATGTAGCTTTAAGAGTTTCTCCTGACGGTTATTATATGTACATCTATTTTATGTTCACTAATGGTTATGTAGGCTGTATATCTTGCGACTGTATAGATATATAATCCGATCGTTTTATTAAATTTTTAAAAAGGCCTGTACCAAAGGAGCAGGCCTTTTTAACAAAACAAATAACAACTGTATAAAATATGATTATTTCTCTGTTTAAGATGTTTGTTGGGGCTGCTATCTGCCTATTCGCTTCTTGTAGTGATGAACCTAAGGACTATTGGGGCGATTTGAGTGATAGGGACGATAGTAATGAGGAAGTCCCTGTTGAAAATCCTAATGCCTCCAAACCCCGTTATATCTGGATTGACGCAGCTGCCAACTTTCCCGATTTTGCCAACAGCAAAGAAAACATAGCCCGTGATCTGGCTTTAGCCAAAGATGCCGGTTTCACTGATATTGTAGTAGATGTACGTCCCACTACCGGAGATGTTTTATTTAAAACGAATCATGTAGATCAGGTCAAATTTATGTATGCCTGGATCGGAAGCAACTATACCAAGGTAGAAAGAACGGCAACATGGGACTACCTGCAAGCCTTCGTTGACGAAGCACGCAAACAGGGACTTCGTATCCATGCCGCCATTAATACTTTTGTCGGTGGAAATCAGATCGACGGAGGCACAGGACTTTTGTACAGAGATCAGTCTAAAGCAGCATGGGCAACGCAGATGAACATGCAGACAGGAATTACAAGTGTAATGAACACTAGTGAAAGTGCCAAGTTCTTCAATCCTGCCCATCCGGAAGTACAAACTTTCCTTTGTAACTTACTGAAAGATCTTGCAAGCTACGATCTGGACGGTATCTTCTTAGACCGTGGACGCTTCCTTAATCTGCAAGCCGATTTTTCTGAAGAGTCCCGTAAGCAATTCGAGGCTTACATGGGAGGAATAAAAATCCCAAATTACCCGGACGACATTTTGGCACCGGGTGCTTCCAGTCTTCCTGCCACCTATCCTAAATATATGACTAAGTGGTTGGAATTCCGTGCAAAAGTGATTTATGACTTTATGCAGAAAGCACGCACTGCCGTTAAAGAAGTCAACTCTAAAATTAAATTTGGAGTTTACGTAGGTGGTTGGTACTCTTCCTATTATGATGTAGGCGTTAACTGGGCTGCTGCCACTTATGATACCTCTCGTTATTACAAATGGGCAACCGGCAAATATATGAATTATGGCTATGCTGCCTGCATGGATCAGATCCTTATCGGTGCCTATGCTTCTCCGCTTAAAGTACATGGAACTACCGAATGGACTATGGAAGGATTTTGTTCATTGGCGAAAGATAAGATTAAAGGAGAATGTCCTATTGTAGCCGGAGGTCCGGATGTAGGTAACTGGGATACCAACAATCAGGCAACCCAGGAACAAGAAAACCAAGCAATCGTACAGTCTGTAAAAGCTTGTATGGACGTATGTGACGGATATTTCCTGTTTGATATGATTCATTTGAAAAAAGCCGGTCAGTGGCAATATGCCAAAGAAGGCATCGAACTTGCGATGAAATAAAAAGAATAACTGAATAGCATATAATAACATGAAGAAAATAACACTAGCACTCTTATCCGTTTTACTGATCACAGCACTGGGAGGATGTAAAAGCACTACACCCCAGACAGCAGACAAAAATGTAAAACCTGCCTTGATGTGGTTTGATGCTGAAGCCAATTTTGAACGTTTCAGCCATCCCGATTCAATAGATTATTATCTGACTAAGATAAAATCACTGGGCTTTACCCACGCCGTTGTTGATGTACGCCCTATCACGGGAGAAGTATTGTTCGACACAGAATTTGCACCTAAGATGCGCGAATGGCAAGGATATGAACGTAAAGACTTTGACTATCTGGGACATTTTATCAAGAAAGCGCATGAATTGGGAATAGAAGTGCATGCTTCTCTCAATGTATTTGTTGCCGGTCATAACTACTTTGACCGCGGATTGGTGTATTCCACTCACCCCGAGTGGGCATCTGTTGTATATACTCCGGAAGGCATGACTTCTATAACAAACGAAAAGAAAAAATATTCTGCCATGGTGAACCCTATCAACGAGGATTTTCGGACACATATTCTGAATGTCTTGAAAGACCTGGTTAAACGTTACCCTGATTTAGACGGATTAATGCTGGACAGAGTAAGGTATGATGGTATTTCCGCCGACTTCTCCGATATCTCCCACCAGCAGTTTGAAGCATATATCGGACAAAAAGTAGAAAAATTCCCGGAAGATATTTTTGAATGGAAGAAAGACTCCAACGGCAAATATTATCCCGAGCGTGGCAAGCATTTTCTGAAATGGATCGAATGGCGTACCAAAAATATTTACGACTTTATGGCTCTTGCCCGAAAGGAAGTAAAAGCAGTCAATCCGGACATTTCTTTTGGTACTTATACGGGTGCCTGGTATCCTTCCTATTATGAAGTGGGAGTCAACTTTGCCAGTAACCAGTATGACCCGAGTAAAGATTTTGATTGGGCTACTCCGGAATACAAAAACTATGGATATGCAGAACTGATCGACCTCTATGCTACCGGCAACTACTATACAGATATCACAATCGAAGAATCTCTGAAGAATAAGAAAACCGTATGGAACGAAACCGATTCACAAGGCCAAAGCGGTACATGGTATTCGGTAGAAGGATCGTGTCAGAAATTACGCCATATAATGAAAGACAATCAATTCATGGGGGGTATCCTGGTAGATCAATTCTATGATAACCCTGCAAAACTCTCGGCAACAATCGAAATGAACCTGAAAGCATCAGACGGATTGATGGTATTTGACATAGTACACATCATCAATAAAGGATTATGGAAAGAAGTTGAAAATGGAATGAGAGCTGGAGGAGCTCTGGAATAATAAACATTTGAATCCTATAAACATATGAAAAGACTCTCAATTATCTCCCTACTGTTATGGATTGGAATGGTGGCTTTTGCTACCGGAAAGTCCAAAGTGATGTGGTTGGATTGTTCTGCAAATTTTCAGAGATTCAGCTACCCGGATTCCATCCGTTACTATGTGGACAAATGCCATGAAGCAGGAATCACTCACTTAGTATTGGATATAAAAGATAACACAGGTGAAGTGCTATACCCCAGCAAATACGCCGCACAGAAAAAGAACTGGAAGAATTTCGATCGTCCGGATTTTGACTTTATCAATACCTTTATTAAGGCAGCCCATGCCCATGGGATGGTTATCTTTGCCGGGATGAATATTTTTGCAGATGGACAGAATATCGTAAAGCGTGGTGCCGTTTTTGATAAGCATAAGAAATGGCAGGCCATCAATTATGTCCCACGCAAAGGATTATTGCCCGTAACGGAAATAGAAGGAAAACCTACCATGTTCCTGAATCCGGCATTAAAGGAAGTGCAGAAATACGAAATAGACATTATCAAGGAAGTAGTCAGGAATTATGCTTTCGACGGCATTATGCTGGATCGTGCCCGTTACGATTGTATCGACTCTGATTTCTCTCCCGAATCCCGAAAAATGTTCGAGAAGTTTATAGGAAAGAAGATAGACAGATTTCCGGAGGATATACTTGAATGGCGGCCTAATGCTGAAGGAGGAATTGACCGTGTCGGTGGTCCGTATTATCATCAATGGCTGACATGGAGAGCTTCCGTCATCTATAATTTCATCAAAGACGTACGTACTTCCATCAAAAAAGTGAATCCCGATTGTATGCTGGCAGCCTACACAGGGGCATGGTATCCTACCTACTTCGAAGTAGGAGTAAACTGGGCAAGCCAGAAGTATGATGTCAGCAAAGACTTCAGTTGGGCAACACCCGACTATAAGAATTATGGATTTGCCGAATTACTGGATTTCTACACAAACGGGAATTATTATTGGAATGTAACACTCGACGATTATTACCGGTCATCCGGCAAACATAAAAATGAAACGGACAGTGAATTTTCTACCGGAGAATATCTATGCGTAGAAGGAGGTTGCAAATACTCCAAATACTTGTTGAAAGATGCAGTACCCGTATGCGGAGGACTGTATGTAGAAGATTACAAACGAGATGTAAATCAGTTTCAGAAGGCGGTACGCATGAATCTGAAAGAATCGGACGGTGTGATGATTTTTGATATTGTACATATTATCCGTAACGGATGGTGGGACGAACTAAAAGAAGCACTGGATGAAACCAAGCTGGATGAAGCGGGAATGATTAAAGGAACCGTTACCTGCGACGGCAAAGGCATAGCCAATGTGGTAGTGACAGACGGACTGCGTTGTGTCACTACAGACAAGAACGGTATCTATCATCTGCCAAATCTCGGAAATACACGTTTTGTATATATCACAACTCCTGCCGGATACCTGACAGACTGCGAACAGACCATTCCCAGATTCTATCAGGAAATTGATCTGAGCAAGACAAATGAATATAACTTCCGCCTGAAGAAGAATCCTAAAGATGACAGCAAACATCTGTTTGTACTGGAAGCAGATGTACAAGCCGGCTTGAAAGAACATTGGGATTTGTACGCCCCCATCGTCGATGACTATAAACAATTAATCGACCAACATACCGATCGTGATGTATTCGGACTGAATTGCGGAGATATCTTCTGGGACACACCAGCCACTTTCTTTCCACCTTATATAGATAAAGCAAAGAAACTGGATATACCCATATACCGCGCAATCGGTAATCACGATATCGATTGTAACGGAGCTACTCATGAAACATCGTACCGGACTTTCGAAGGATATTTCGGTCCTACCCATTATTCGTTCAACAAAGGAAATGCCCACTATATTGTTATAAACAACAACTTTTATGTGGGACGTGAATACTTCTACATCGGTTATGTAGATGAAACTACTTTCAAATGGCTGGAAGAAGATTTATCTTATGTACCTAAAGGCACACTGGTATTCTTCATGACACATATCCCCACTCGGATAACGGAACAGAAAAGGCCTTTCAACTATGATTACGGTATGCTGGCGGGAGAAACGATCAATGCCGAATCTGTTCACCGATTATTGGACGGATACGAAACCCACTTTCTGACGGGACATCTTCATTCTAACTCCAATATCGTATTCAACGATCATCAGATGGAACATAACACAGCTGCCGTATGCGGCATTTGGTGGCATGCAGATGTCTGCATAGACGGAACTCCCCAAGGATACGGAGTCTATGAAGTAGACGGCAATCAGGTAAAATGGTATTATAAAAGTGCCGGTCATCCGAAAGATTACCAATTCCGTAGTTACGGAGCAGGAACATCCAAGGAGTTTCCAAAAGACATTATAGCAAACGTATGGAACTGGGATAAGAACTGGAAAGTAGAATGGCTGGAAAACGGGAAAGTAATGGGAGCAATGACTCAATATACAGGAGTCGACCCTTATGCACACAAAGTATGTACGGATAAGAAAAGAACCATGCAAAGCTGGATATCAGCAGCAAACACCGGTCACATGTTTCGTGCCACTCCTGAAAATCCGAGAGCTAACATAGAAATTAAAGTAACAGACCGCTTCGGTAATGTTTACCTGCAAACAATTTCTAAATAAGAAACAATGAAATATCTAAGATATTACTTATGGATTATTTGCCTGTTATTCCCATTGGGAATACAGGCAAAAGTCAGGCTAACTTCCATTTGGGGAGACAACATGGTGTTGCAGCAACAATCGGAAGTAATCTTTAGGGGAAAAGCATCCGCCAATAAACAAATCGTTGCGATTGCATCATGGAATCAGCATAAAGTAACGACCCGGAGTGATCAGGAAGGTAACTGGAAGCTAAAGCTTCTCACTCCTGCCGCAGGCGGTCCTTATACAATCTCCTTTTCGGATGGCGAAAAACTGACGCTGAATAATATTCTGATTGGCGAAGTCTGGTTTTGCTCGGGACAATCTAATATGGAAATGCCCGTCAGGGGATTTCGCGGACAACCGGTGTACGGTTCGCAACCTTATATTGTAACCGCCGATCCTAAGCGGGAACTACGCCTGTTTACCGTCAAGAGAGATTGGAGTACAACTCCTAAAGAAGAGGGCGTCACAGGTCATTGGTCGGAGTTGTCTCCCAAAGAAGTCGGAGATTTTAGTGCTGTCGCTTATTTCTTCGGTGACTTGTTACAGCATTCATTAGATGTCCCTGTCGGTCTCATTCATTGTTCATGGAGTGCTTCGAAAATAGAAACCTGGATGGATAAAGAAACTTTGCAACACTTTCCTGAAGTCCAGTTGCCGGATATCAACCAAGCCGAGTTTGAATGGCCTGCAGGTACCCCTACCTTGTTATGGAATGCAATGGTAAATCCTTGGAAAGGATTCCCGGTCAAAGGGGTTATCTGGTATCAGGGAGAGTCGAACTCTCCCAATCCGACTCTTTATAAGAAACTGTTTCCTGCCATGGTGGCACAGTGGAGAGAATTTTTCAATAATCCCGGAATGCCCTTATATTATGTGCAAATCACTCCTTGGCAGGCAGAAGGGAAAGATAAGCTGGACCGGGCATGGTTTCGTCAGTGTCAGTTGGAACTTATGTACGAAGTTCCCAATGTAGGGATGGTGACAACGACCGATGCAGGAAGTGAAAAGTTTATTCATCCTCCTTATAAAATCAAGGTCGGTGAGCGGCTGGCATATTGGGCGCTGGCAAAAACCTATGGCAAAGAAGGTTTCCTATATGCAGGGCCTTTCTATAAAAGCTGTCAACTGAAAGGAAATGTGGTAGAAATCACTTTTGAGAACGGCAATGAAGGACTTATTCCCGAAAACCAAAGACTGAAAGGATTCGAACTGGTAGATAAGAATGGAAGGATTGTGCCGGCAGAAGCAGAAATTATAAATGGCTCCGCACGTGTAAAAGTATGGAATGATTCCATATCCCATCCTGTCGAAGTGCGCTATTGTTTCCGCAATTATATGGAAGGTGATCTTTTTAATAATGCGGAGATACCGGCTTCACCATTCCGAATCGTAGTACAACAATAAAAAAATAAATATGAACAGTAATATACGAGCTTCTTCTTTGGATGCCCTCCGAGGATATGCAATTCTTACGATGGTGCTTTCCGGAAGTATCGCTTGGGGAGTACTCCCCGGCTGGATGTATCATGCCCAGGTAGGACCTCGTTCTAATTTTGTATTCGATGGTTCTATATATGGCATCACGTGGGTAGACCTCGTGTTTCCCTTTTTCTTGTTTGCTATGGGAGCTGCCTTCCCTTTTTCAATAGGTAACAAATACAGAAAAGGCAGCTCCCGCTGGAAGATTGTATACGATAGTGTACTGCGAGGTTTTCGTCTGACTTTTTTTGCTATTTACATTCAACATATCTATCCTTGGGTGGTATCTTCTCCACAGGATATCCGGTCATGGCTGATTGCGTTAGCCGGTTTTGCATTGATGTTTCCCATGTTTATGAGAATCCCGTTCAAGATGCCGGAATACGTGAGATTACTGATTAAAATAGCTGCTTATTCCATCGGTGTCATCATGTTGCTGAACATCACGTATGCCGATGGGCGGACCTTTAGTTTAGGATATAGCAATATCATCATTCTGGTATTAGCCAATATGGCAATCTTCGGTTCGTTAATCTATACTTTTACAATCAATAAGCCGTGGATTCGTATCGGCATACTGCCATTTATCATGGCAGTATTTCTGGGGAAAGAGAATCCGGAATCATGGAATCATGCTGTGATGACATTCTCTCCGTTACCATGGATGTATCAGTTTGCCTACCTGAAATATCTGTTTATCGTAATTCCCGGTACGATTGCCGGAGAGTATCTGTACGGATGGCTGCAGAGCAAACAGACAACGCCATCTATAGCTTCCAACAATGACGAGTATAAAAGAATGCCCTGGATACTCCTGCTTACTATCGGACTTATTATTTTGAATTTGTACGGTTTGTATATGCGGTATTTGCTTCTCAACTTGGCAGGAAGTATCATTATCCTAAGCATTTTGTACGTTTTGCTACAGATTGAAGGGAAAAATGCCAATTATTGGTACAGGCTATTTAAAGCAGGTGCTTATCTGGTACTACTGGGACTGGCTTTTGAAGCCTACGAAGGAGGCATCCGGAAAGATCCTTCTACCTACAGCTACTATTTTCTGTCAGCTGGACTTGCATTTATGGCTATGATTGCCTTTTCCATCATGTGTGATATCTACTCATGGAGAAGACTGACACGACCACTGGAATACGCAGGTCAGAATCCTATGATTGCTTATGTATCCACTCAACTGGTCGTATTGCCGATATTAAACCTCGCAGGACTGGGAACTTACCTGTCTTATCTGGATCAAAATGCATGGCTTGGCTTTTTGAGAGGAGTCATTGTAACTTCTCTGGCTTTACTTATAACGATATTATTTACCAAACTAAAATGTTTTTGGAGGACATGATTATGATAATCAAACGATTGTATTTTATAGCAACAGTTTTATTTGCTTTTTCCGTATGTTCATGTGGAGGAGAGAACTATCCGGATCACCCGTGGGAATGGGATCAAGATATCGAAGAAGAAGAACCGAATCCTGATATTATAGAACAAGGATGGACGGCTGTCGATAATCTCGGCAAACTTCCCGATTATATTCAAGTATACAAATCTCCAGAGAATTTAGCCGGGAAAAAGGCTATTGCATATATAGCCGTTGCCGATATGACTAAAGCTAAATTCGAAGTTCTGGGAGATATTGCCTTTTCACAAGAAGCTAATGGATATGGAGGAAAGGCATTGAATACTCCTTCGGAATTTTATGAATCTTCTAAAGATCCTATCGTTGTTAATGGCGGATTGTTCTTCGCTAGCGGCGGGTTCTATTATTCACAGAATCTGGTAATTCGTAATGGGCAATTACTAGCTCCTAATCAGAATTATTATTCAGAGGACTGGGTTACGATGTGGTATCCGACTTTAGGAGCTTTCTGTCAGATGAAAGATGGAACATTTCAAACCACATGGACTTATCAGGGTTCCGATGGAATCAATTACTGTTACCCTGCCCCTGCTGACAATGATATAAAAAAGGACCCGCTTCCGGCACCGTCATCTACTTTTCCCAGTGGTGCGAAGGCATTGGAAGCAACCACCGGTATCGGAGGAGTAACAGTTTTACTGCGTGGAGGTGAAATCAAAAATACCTATGTACAGGAGATGTTGAATATTTCTGCTGCATCTAATCAACCTCGTACCGCCATTGGATATACAAATAATAAAAAAATGATTATCTTTGTATGCGAAGGCAGAAACATGACAGAAGGAGTAGCAGGATTAACTACTGCCAATGTAGCCACAGTTATGAAGGATCTGGGTTGTACAGAGGCTTTAAATTTAGATGGAGGCGGCTCGTCATGTATGCTGGTCAACGGAAAAGAAACAATTAAAGGCAGTGACGGCAAGCAACGGAAAGTGTTGACTGCTGTCGGAATTAAGTAAATGATGAAACATTTTTTTATTCTTACTATGTTGTGCTTGTTTGGATTCGACCTGCAAGCACAACTGACGTATCATGAAGCGTCACAATTCCCTCTTCTTGGGAAAGCCACTGAAGCTACCGGAACTCGTTATGAAAGATTTCCGGATTCATTGAAGAACGTATCTCGCGAACGGTTGTGGAATTTAAGCCGTAACTCCGCAGGTCTGGCAATACGTTTTCGGAGTAACTCCACCCAAATAGCGGTAAAATGGGAGGCTCTTTTTAATAATCATATGAATCATATGACGGATGTAGGAACCAAAGGACTCGACCTTTATTGCCTTCAGGAAAACGGTGACTGGCGTTTTGTCAACAGTGCCCGCCCTACTGCTAAAACGAACAGTGCAACGATTATTGCAAACATGCAGCCCAAAGAAAGGGAATACATGCTCTATCTGCCTTTATATGACGGAGTCGCCTCCCTGTCTATCGGAGTAGACTCATTGTCAACTATTGACCAACCTTTAGTTGACAGTCCGGTCCGCAAAAAGCCTGTTGCTTTTTACGGTACCAGTATCTTGCAAGGAGGATGTGCAGCGCGTCCGGGAATGGCACATACTAACATCATTTCACGACGCCTCAACCGAGAGTGTATTAATCTAGGGTTCAGTGGCAATGCATTGCTCGATCTGGAAGTAGCAAAAATAATGTCAGAAGTAGATGCCAGTGTCTTTGTGCTGGATTTTGTACCCAATGCTTCCGTTGAACAAATGGGGGAACGGATGGAAACTTTCTACCGAATCATCCGGGATAAGCACCCTGATACGCCCATTGTGTTTATAGAAGACCCTGTCTTCACTCACACATTATTCGACCAAAGAATAGACCGTGAAGTGAAAAGGAAAAATCAGACCTTAAATGAGATATTTAATTCACTAAAGAAACAAGGTGAAAAGAAGATATACTTGATTCATTCGAAAAACATGATAGGTAATGACGGGGAAGCAACAGTGGATGGTATTCATTTTACAGACTTAGGAATGATGAGGTATGCAGATCTGGTGACTCCAATCATTAAAAAATTAATGAAGTAGTAAAACCTATGAATTTACAGATCGAATTTTATTTCGTGTGTAAATAAAGAAAGATAAATATTCATGGTTGATTCTTCAGTATTAGTAATCTTCGGCATCATAGCAGCGTCGGCTACAGACATCAAAGAAATTCTCAGATTTGAATTAAAATAAAGATAGAAGTCATGACGAAACGTTTATTTTTTGCATTCATATCTCCGTACACGGCTTTCGGGCGGTGAATTGTCTCTGAAAGTATCAGATACAGGCATCAATTATTACAACGTCTTTATTGACAGTCTTTTGCATAAGATTGTAAAAGTTACCGGCAAGGACACTCTGATTAATTTTATATCCGGCATTGACAAGGGAGTACATCGCGTATTGATTCAGAAACGCACTGAAGGAGAATGGGGCAAAACAACGATTCATCAATTTGTGCTTCCTGCCGGAGGAAAACTTGAAAAGGAAACGGACCGTCCATCCAGACATATCGAGTTTATCGGTAATTCACTGACGTGTGGTTATGGAGTTGAAGGAAAAGATCGTAGTGAACCCTACAAAGCTGAAACTGAAAACTGCAATTTGTCTTATGCCACGATTATTGCCCGCTACTTTGATGCGGACTACACACTTATAGCACACTCAGGAAGAGGAGTAGTACGCAATTATGGTGATTCTGTCCGGGTATCTGCCGTGACAATGAAAGACCGTATGCTGAATACATTTGATATGGATCTGGATAAAAAGTGGGATTTTAAAACATACAAGCCGGATCTGGTCGTTATCAATTTAGGGAGCAATGACTTCTCAACCGGATTATATCCATTGGAAGATGAGTTTATTCGTGCTTATACACTACTGATCAATCGTCTCCGTGAGAATTATGGAGATATCCCTGTGCTATGTATCAGTCCGGCTATTGCCCAACGACAGATCGTTGAATACATGGAACGTATGCGCAAAGAACTGAATGACAAGAAAGTTTATATAGCCGTTCTTCCCGAAGGACTTTTTAATGTTACTACAGACTTAGGAGCAGTATGGCATCCCAACTATAAAGGACAGACAAAAATGGCTACATCATTGATTCCCTATATATCAACGATTACAGATTGGCCATTAAAACCAGAATCATTTTATTAAGGACAGATAACAAATTAGCAAAATGGCATTTTGTCATTTTGCTAATTTAAAGTGTCGTGCCTTGTCTCTTTCCACACTTGGGGGCGAATAAAGAAAAAAAACGCATAGAATTGCCGTTACGATAAATCAGAATGTCGTCAATAATACAGGAAAGCAATCATTTTATTCCTGTTATCCCTATAAATCCACAACAAGAGTGCATCTAGGCGTTTTATGTATCAAATCGGCGCATTCCTTCCACTTGAGAAACATTGTCTGATAATTGCCGTACCCTCCTTTTATAAGCTAAATATCCTCACTTTACAACCTATGTGATGTTGGTTTTAAACCAATGGTATGTTTCATTAAAAGCAATGGTATGTTTGGTATAAAGCAACCTTATCTTTTATGACAATCAACCTTATGTTTTTCCTCTATAATACGGTTGTTTTTATGCAAACGACCGCTCTTTTATGCACAATTACGTATATTAATTCCTTCTTTCATCCCATTACTCTTCTGGTTACGTCTCTTTCTCACAAACAAGAAATAGCATAATCAAGAAAATAAGAGAATAATGGTCTTGATTATGCTATTTTACGATCTTTCTGATAGATGAAAGTTATCGGAAACCGAATACTCTTCAAATTTAAGTTCTCCAGAACCACTTGATTTTCGTAAAGAACATGGTTGCCAAAACAGATATACCGGTCAATATCACTCCTTGAAGAAACCCCAGCCATGCATTCTGCTGAAAATAAGAAAGTAATGGAGCTATCCCCACTATGTTTGCCAAAGGCAGGATAAATAAGTCACCAACTACATAAGCAATCATCGGATTCTGCCCGGACATAACAAGAAAGCGGGTACTTCGTACACATCGGAAATAATCGCAAACGATACTTAAGAATAAAAGTGCCATAAATGCCAGCCCGGAAGTCACGAAGAAATAGCTAAAGGTGGCAGGATCTTTCTTTATTCCTTCCTGAAAAGGCTCAAAACACAAGCCTAAAAGAAGCAGATAAGCTCCCGCATTAAATAACTTTTTCCATAACAGAGCAATCCCGTCCGTTGGACGTAAAAACAGATATTTGCCGGCCAGTAATAAAATGAGCGTCACCGATAAGTTTATTGCTAACATGCGTGTATAAAGTCCGTAAAGATTGAAAATGATGAGCACTATAGTTAATGGAACCAATACAATACTCAGTTTGCGGTATTGCAGTGAATCCGAATGGTCAGTATCTTTGAGATTCTTCATCCATTCCATCAGATATTCTCCTGCAATGCTGCCGGGGATTACAATAAACAGATATTTCAGATAATCGAAACGATACATCCAAGGCAAAGGAGTGTAATTAAATACCGCCTGTGTCCATGAGTTTTCTGCGGTGCTTCCCAATATAATTGCCATCAATAGCAATAGAACACCCATGCGTATCCAGCGATTATGCATCGAAAAGATGTAAAGAATGGAACCGAAAATCGCCATATTAGCCAGCAACAAAATAATCACATTGCTAAAATACAGGCTGAACGTTCTTCCGTCTGCATAAGAAGTGGTTACCATCAGTATCACAGCTACTCCATAAGCAAGAAGCTTGATGCACGTATGCGCCCATTCCGGCATTTTGAGAGGAATACGCATAAACATCGGAAACAAGATGGCAAAGCAGAGAATTGCCAGCAGCCATGACCGGATATCCTGTGGTGAACTCAACACATAGGGGTAGAAGTGCTGAATGAATATAGCAAAGAAAGTCAGTTGAACACCCCGCTTAATAGCTTCATACACCAGTTTGAGTTTGGAATCACCTTTCTCTGCACGTTTTCCGATTGAGAAAGGGAAAGCTGCTCCCATAGCAAACAGGAAGAAGGGAAATACGAGATCGACCCAAGTAATTCCAGGCAGCATAGGGTTGAATGCATGATCCGGCGGCGGTGTCTGTGCATGACTCATCCAGCCGGGAAGCACATGCGTTACGATGGTAGCCGAAAGTACCATTGTAATAATCGCATATCCCCGCAAAGCATCTAGTGCCAGAGCTCTGTTATTCATAAGCTTCCTCCGTTTTTCATCCCTTCCTCTACCTCCTTCCAGAGATTCTTGGAAATGATATGTACGATATCAAATACCATCAAACCATCCGAACGACGGAGATTCATTTCTATTGTTTCCGACAGTTTGGCGGGATTATCATAGAACTGGTCAACTAAAATACCTCCTATAAATTTGTTTCCCTTCAGAATATGACGCAAATGCCGGCAAGAACCTTCTACACAATACCAAGTGCCGGATTGTGCTTGTGAATCGGTTTCATTCCAGATACTGCGGTTTGTCTTCTTGTATTCCTCAATTGTGATGTCGGTATAATAATTGCCGGTTGCATAGAGATCAAGCAACTCTGCGTATCCATAATTTTTGTATTCGGGAGTAGCCCAACTGAAATCTTTGCCGGGATCATAGTTTTTACTGGCAAAGTTTACTCCTACCTCATAGTAAGATGGATACCAGGCTCCGGTATAGGTTCCGAAAGAAACTCTTGGATTGGCAGCCTTTACCTCCTTGCGTGCCAAAGCCATGAAATCTGTTATATTCTTTGTGCGCCATTCGAGCCACTTTGGGAAATACCTACCCGGTTGTGGTACATATTTTCCGTCTGCATTTTTCTTCCAGGTGAAGATGTCTTCCGGAAATTTAGACAACTTCTTGCCGGTATACGCTTCAAATTTCTCACGCGAGAGCGGTGAGAAGTCAGCCGTGATGCCATCGTAGCGTACACGGTCGAGCATCAATCCGTCTATATCCGGGTACTTGGTTACAACTTCTTTCAATACATTCAATATATGAGTACGATATTCTTCGTTGACAGGATTAATCATAGCTCCATATTTGTGTTTTTCTTCCGTGATCGGAATAATCCCCTTATCGGGAGTATACACCATAGATGCCCACTCCGGATGTCCGCTATATACCATTCCACGATCGAAGTAATTATGTCCGGCGCAGAAGACATTTAATGATGCATGTACTTCCAGTCCCAACTCATGCCCTTTCTTGATAAAATATCCCAGATAGTCGAAATCTCCGGCTTTCGCTCCTTTCCATTCTTTCATCTGAGGAGCGAAATCGCTCTTGTATAACACTTCCCCGGTAATCGGGCGGATATCTACGATAGCATGTGTGAATCCCAGCGTTTTGATCTTGTTCAAATAATAATCAATTGAATCCTTATGGCTGAAACGTTCGAAATTGGCTTCTGCGTCAATCCACATGAGAGCAGGCTTCTTCTTTATCACTATCCGAAACGGAGATGCCGGCAGACCGGCATTATTGCATAACTCTCCCTGTACATAATTACGAAAGCAATAACGTACTTCCATCGGATCATTTACGGAATCGTTCCAAACCTTGACTACCGACGAACCATTGATGATTTCGGCCTTTGCAGGACGGAATACACCGTCTTCGCCTACTATCTCAAAACCTTTCACGTTTTGATTTTCCGGAGTCAGACCGTCTTCACCATAGTCAAAGTCAATCTCTACCGCATTTCCTTTTACCTGATAAGCCTTGTATATGGGACCGGAATATTGGAATCCTTTACGATTGTATGTCTTAGCCAGAGCCCAGTAAGCCAATCGTTCGCCGACTTTTATCTTATAGGGTGAGTGGATAAAGTTTTCGCTTCCGGCATCTCCGGTCGTCACCATTCCCACATTGGGCACTTCTTTCATTAATTCCAGTTGACACTGACGGAACCATGCCCAGTCCAGTTTATCATTACCTTCAGACTTCCAAGGAGCTATTTGTACATAGTAGAAAGGCATTTCGGGATTATGAAAGAAATCTCTCCATTGAGAAACCATGGCCGGAAATAGCTCCTTGTATAGCTTCGGATCGGGAGTATTGGCTTCTCCCTGATACCATATCACACCTTTTACAGGAAAGCCTTTCCACGGATTGACCATAGCATTCCACAATAAAGTAGGAGTTCCGGCAGCCCATCCGAATTCCTTCTGACTGGCGTCCGGCAAAGTGACTCCCGGAAATTCGGACAAAGCTTCTTTATTCATCCATGCCTCGATCTTCGACATACTCCAGGAGCAGTGTATCAGACCGACCGGAATATCCAGAGATTGCTGTAACTGATGGCCGAAGAAGTAGGCTGTGGCACTAAAACCGGCAACTTCTTCGGGCGAAGATTCACTCCATTTGCCTTCTATCCCATTTTCTTTCGGAGTGGTACTCCAAGCATTCTTTACAGTATAAAGGCGGAGCGGACGTTTCGGATGAGCGGAAACAATATATGGCTGCGAACCGAATACCGGTTGCCCGCGAAATCCTTTCACCGGCATTTCCATGTTCGATTGTCCCGAACAGAACCATACCTCGCCAATCAGAATGTTTTTCAACATGAGTTCTTCTCCATCAGAAAAAGTGATTGTGTAAGGGCCTCCTGCCTCGGGGGTAGGCAGAACCAGTTCCCATCGTCCGTCCTGATTGCTGACAGTCGAAATCTTACGGTTATTCCAGGAGGCGGATACATACACACGTTTTCCGGGAGACGCCTTTCCGTAAAAGGTTACCTCCGATTGCTGCTGCAATACCATGTTATCGCCCCAAATGGAGGTCAGCGTTACCTTCGCTTCCGCCTTCAGAAAGAACAACGAACATATCAGTAATAAAAAGTATTTGGTTTTAAGTTTCATATCATTATTTATTTTCAATGGTTTGAGTATATACATTGCCAAAACGATCGGTAACTTTGACTTCGATCTTTGCATTCTTATCGTGAGGGGCAGCGTGGAACAGATGGCCGGTAAGGACAGGAGAAATCCAGTCGTATTTCACCTTTTCCTTATCAGAGCAAATAGCCTTTGCCATCGGGTCATATCCTTGATACTGCTGCATGTCTCCCATTCGCTGCCCATTTTCGTACCATTCTACTTTCCACAAGTCGTCCCAGTTCCATACATTGGCTATAATATCGGAAGGATACTCTTCCGATGCTCCTGCCGGATAAGCGCGAAATTGGTATTCCAGCGGATAACCGGCGCTTTTATATACCCATTTCAGCCGATTTCCTTTCACTTCATAGATTCCGTATCCTCTGGGAGTTCCATCCACATTTACATCTGCACGCCACCATGTTCCGCATACGGCTGCCGTGTTATGCTCCATCAATGAATCATTGAAACAGACATTCGTGTTAAAATGAGTGTGCCCGGAGATAATATGCGCATCATATCCCTTTAGTAGCTCATATAATGCGGCTGTATTGACCGTCTCATCCTGATCCAGGGTGTTATATCTCAGCTTTTTCTGAAGGCTGGAAGGTATGTGCATCACTACAAATATCAACTTGTCTTTGGGTACGTATGACAAGTCTTTTTCCAGCCATTTGAAGGTACGTTCGTCAATGTATCCGATGTATTGGTAATCACGATTCACATAAAAACAGTTATCGAGTACAATGTAGTGCGCTTCTCCTTTATTGAAAGAATAGTAAATGGGACCGAAGTAGCTTTCGAAAGTACGGTACGAATATTCGAAAGTACGACCGCCGTAAGTCATATCATGATTTCCGATAGTCCGGTAAATGGGAAAATTTAAAGAAGAAACTGCATCTATATACGATGGATACAAAGAAGGTGTATCGCCTACAATATCTCCACAATCTATACCAAACACATCTTTCTTACCGGTATAAGGTTGTACATGCTGTTTCATGTCTTTCAGGAATTCAGCGTATGCCCTTACATCATCTTCAGAAGTAACCTGTGCATCTGCCTGTACCAGAAAAATATGGTCTGTATCATTCCGGGGATTCTTTATTAACTCAAAATTGTATGTATTCCGTTTTTCAGGATTTACTTCCTGATAAAACAAGGGAATAGTTTTTTTCGTTTGTGGCAAATATCCGGCAGGAACCGACATCTGGACAAAACGGACATCTCTGTTGGGGTAAAGGGCATAATTTCCCTGTTTGTCGGTCAACGTGCAATCGATACCGTCTGTGACAACTACTCCCTGGACACCTTTACCGTTGCAGGTCACTTTTCCACGGATGCTGTCGGAGAAGTTTTGAGCTTGCAAGTTTACCCCGAAGCTCATCAACAAAAACAAGTGTAATAAATATATTTTCATGGTTATTGTTCTTTATGGATGCTTCTATTAAAAGAAGTCTGAGACCTGAGCCTCAGACTTGCTATACTGATTAAAACGAATCGTAATAGTCAGCGCATTCCATCCTCAATTATCTATTGAGGAATGGATGCCAGATATTTGTCAAAGCCTGTCTTAAACGCATTCCAGTAATCATACTTTTTGATATGGCAAAGATCGAATGCAAAGAAGCCGTCGCTGTTGTTGATACATGCGTCAATGGCGTCAGGTATCTTTGCGGATTGTCCTCCATCAGTCCAGCCGGTGCTATTGCCAATATCCGGACCTCCTGCATAAGGAACATCGCCTTTCAGCAATTCACGACCATTTTTGCAGAATCCTTCCATTGTCCATTCACCACTGCCATAGATTTTATCTACAGAGGCATAAGCTCCCAAGAATATATAATCCAGATGGTCGGCATAACCGTAGTTTTTATAGTCCGCAGTAGCCCATTTGGGGTAATAAACCGAAGTATCATATTTCGGACTGGCCCAGTTTACTCCCGAAGTATAATAAGAAGAGTACCAAGCGCCTACATAAACTCCAAAGTTTATTTTGGTATTGACAGACTTGACTTTCTCGCGTGCTTTCACAATGAAATCATGAATCACTTTTACACGGAATTCCAACCATTTCTTAAAATAGGCAGGCTGGGAAGAAGGCAGTGATTGAGTACCCGGCGCCATAATATCTCCCGGGAAGTTGGTCACTGTCTCACCTATATATTCTTCAAATTTTTGTTTGGATACAGTCGAGAAATCACTTTCCAAGCCATAATCATCATAACGGCAACGGTCCAGAATGATTCCGTCCAGATCATATTTAGCAAGGTCGCCCAGCAACTGCAAAACAAAGTTCTGTACTTCATCATTAGCCGGGTTCATGAATTTTGCTCCGGAGTCTGTTTCGTCATTCAATAAATCCATTGTATTGGTCAAGCCATCTTCCAAATTGGCCACACTTGCCCATTCCTTCTTAGAGTCGTCACGGAACAACATGCCGTCCGATCCAAGATTGTAAGGGCACAAATAGCCGCCAACAAACGTATTAATGGAAGCATGTACCTTCAACTCCTGATTGCGAGCCTCATCTATAAAAGCCTGCAAATAATCCCATGTTTCCGTACGTTCATAATAAACATAACCCGAATTTCCCCATACATCCATCCGCTTCACCTGGTCTACTGCATCAGTCTTAAATAACACGTCTCCTGTGGTCGGGCGTACATCAACAATAATATCAGTAAAGCCGGCAGCTTTTATTTTCACCATATCTTTGGCAATATTCTCTTTACTATTTGCATAATCCGGGAAATTAGCGGCTGCATCGATCCACACATAACGTGGTTTCGCCTCTGTAACATCCGGATCGTCCGGCTCTTCCGTCGAATTGTCATTCCATGGCCATTCTGGAATTCCATCCGAGTCATCTTTACAGGAAGTAAATATAGCTACTCCGCAAAATATCAATATCAAAATTTTAAAAAGTTTTTTCATATCCTACCTCTTTATTATTATACTATTTGTCAATACAATCGGCTACATAGGCTCCGATGACACTACTATTATTATCATAGTAATAAATGTACAGCTTAAAGCCGTCGGCTGTCGGAGCTATCAATACATCACCGGATGCTGTGCCTGCAGTGGCAGACTGGAACCAAGCTATCGAATTATTTGAGAGAACCAACGCAGGAGCAGAAGTTATATCTCCGGTCAGCTTACTCTTGTCATTCACATCATACAAGTAGAGTTCCGGGCCAGTACCCCAATGCGGGAAATGGCTAACGATAAACAGTGCAACATAGTTTGCATTATTGAACTGTTTAGAATCCAGACAGTTCTGATTTTGTGCCCAACTACTGCCTGAAGGATTGTTCAACTGAGTAGCAATGGTATTCGAACCATTCAGGTATGTAAATATATTCGGATCGTAATAAGAGAGGAAGTTTCCGTCATTTACATCATTGGATGCAGGTACAACAGTCGTATTGTTGACTGGAGCTGCTCCCCATGACAAGCCGGTAGCACTGATATCTATAACTTCCGGTGTCTGTATTACTCCATCCTTCACAACAATGCGAGTGAATTTACTTGAAGAAGTTACATTGGTGATGCCTTCATTGGTAATAATGATAATAGCATCCTTCTTCACATCCCCTGTCACCTTCATTTTGGCTCCCATCGGTACACCGGCATTGTTGGTGAATGAGTAGAACAAAGTTGGAGCCTGAGTAACTGATGAGGTAATATAGATGTTACATTTTTCTCCGCTTTCCGGATGGTTGCAGATCAACAGATGATTAGCTTCATCACTAGTCACACTGGCTGCTTTGGCTGAGCCAAGGTTGATCGTACCTTGTTTTACTCCGGTAATCCGGTTAAAATACATCGGAGTAGTACCATCACCCATACAAACGACTAGATTATTATTGATTGCTCCCATAGTCGGCGCGTTAGTGGTTGCCCATGGAATACCTAATATAGCAGTCGGATCAAGATTAAATAACAGCTCTACACTTGTAGCATTAAAGCCATATGGTATTTTGGCCGGTATATTCTTCTTGACTGTATACACCTGTTTGTCAACGCCATTATGAGCTGTAACCGTCAGTTCTACCGGTTCATTATAATTCAGAGCTGTAGTGCTCGGGTCCGGAGAAATAGTAGCATGAGCGGAAACCTCGAAATCAGCCAGACAAGAAGATAAATCATCGGCACTGATAAGCGAAATTGTTTTGGATGCCTGATCAATCACTCCGGTCAGTTCAGGATTCTGCAAACTAAATGTAATCATCTGGCATGCAACAGATTTAGTACGCTGTCCTGTAATACAGATTTCCCGCTTTGATCCATCCGGAGCAGTCAGAGTAAAATAATTATCTTTTGTCAAGTCCAGAATGGTAATACTGGGCGTAATGATATAATTATTGTTCAGCTCCGCTTTTACACGCATTGCCGTCATATACTGTTCGGTCTCATTATCACTCGTCTCCGGGAAGAACCAGGGAACCGGGATGACAAAACGGTCTGAAGTATATTCATCTGCAAAAATCTTATGACTGACTGCTTCCGACTCTTTGTACGGCCCGGAAGTAAAGATTGCCGTAAGGCTGGTTATTCCCTGTCTGGAAGTGTCTACGCCAACTCCTTCAGGATCTTGACATGAAGTAAAGAAGGCAGATATTCCTATTAATAAGTATAATAAATTCTTTTTCATAATCATTTTTCTTTAAAGGTTATTGCCATTCCGGATATTGACTCACTGACTGATTGCCGTTTATTTCGCTCGACGGCAGCGGACAACGATACATTTTACTCGGGAAGCTAAGATCTTTATGATCTACTTCGACATACGTATACTTGAATGTGCCGTTTGCATTCTTCTCAATCTTCAGACCATGGCGGCGCGTTGCGCTAAATGTGCTTTGAGCCAGTTTCCAACGACGCATATCCCAGTAATAAAATCCTTCACATGCAAGTTCTACTTTACGTTCCTGACGGATGGCTGCCATCAATGCGTCTCCACTCTTATCCGAATAAGGAAGTCCAACTCTTGAACGTATTTCTCTTACTGCATTGTTCGCATTAGTCGCATCATTGGTACGATAGCAAGCCTCGGCATAATTCAACAATACTTCGGCATAACGAATGGCAATCCAAGGGGCTACACTGTATTGAGAAGTTGAGAAACTATGATTTTCGTCTACAAGCTTACGCAGGAAATAACCTGTTGCAGTACGTCCATTACCGTCTTTCTCTACAAGCCATTGCATCCAGCCATCATTACCTCCGACAAATGGTTCTATCGTACGACCTTTCCATGTGGCTCCATTATAGAGTATAGAAGCTTGAAAGCGTGGTTCCAGTTTGCTGTATGGAGGATTTTCTTCCGTACTTTCTGTTGTATGCCATGCAGACCAATCAGGGAAACCTCCCGTAGTAGCATATTCATAAGATTCAACCATTTCTTGAGTCGGATTTGCCAAACCTCCAACCTGATTGTTGCCGTCAAATTTCTTGTCGCCGCCAGGAGCATAGAAATTATCCCATGAGTGATATACTTTATTGGTAGCATTGTAATCATATTCCCAGATAGCTTCGTTGCTATTTGACTTGAATGCATCAACATAATTATCCTTCACCAGTGAATACAGTTTGGAGTTAATCACTTCTTCAGCAGCAGCTTTCGCTTTAGCCCAACGTTCTGCATAGAGCATGGCACGTGATAATAATGCGTATGCAGCACCACTCGTTACACGACCATTGGAAGTCGCACTTTTCTTCAGATGTTCTCCTGCAAAGTTCAGGTCGGATTCCACAAAGTCCCATCCTTGTTCTTCCGTACTCAACGGCATGTTAGGCTGAATTTTGGCAAGGTCTTTATCGTAGATGATTACTTCTTTATAGCGTTTTACCAGATCAAAATACAGCATTCCACGGAAGAAACGTAATTCTGCTTCAAGACGGGTGACATCGTCCGGAGCAAAGTTTCCATATTTATCCAGGTTATAAAGCGCTTCATTCACACGACGAACATATTCGTAGACTTTGGCCCAGTTTCCTAAATAAGTTGCCACATAGTTGGCATCAACTACCGATGTTTCTCCATAAGAGAGTTCATTGGGGACATAACGATAGGCATTATAATTGGCGTCTCCATATTTGATCAGGTCTGTTAAACCTTCGGTCATACCAGCTTTACATTGGCCTTCGTTATAGTTTCCAAAATATGCAGTGTAATGATAAAAGCTATTCACAGCCAGCTCTGCATTCGTTACCGAGTTCCAGACGGTCTTGTCAGAGACTTCATTCGTAGGTGTCATATCCAGGTAATCACTACAGGAAGAAAAACCGAGTGATGTACAGAGAATACCAACGCTTATTAAATATTTTGTTTTCATATCTTATCGATTTTATAGGTTTAGAAAGTTAAAGTAATGCCTCCCATAATAGTACGCTGTTGTGGATAATAGCCATTATTAACTCCCGGAGACTCAGGGTCAATTCCATCAGGAAGTCCGGAAATAGTGAACAGGTTTGATCCTTGTACATACAGTCTCAGGTTTTCAATACCCACCTTATCCATCCATACTCTGGGGAGTGTATATCCCAACTGTGCGGATTTCAAACGAATATATTTACCATTGCGCAACCAGAAGGTTGAAGATAATCCATTATCACCTCCATGAGTAAGTCCTCCAGCTGTAATGCGCGGGAAAGTTCCGTTCGGATTGTACTCACTTACAGCATTCTCAACCAAATATAACGGTGAGTTGGCTCCATCCTTAAATGTCTTTGTCCAGACAGTATTGTCATCATTATCATTATAATAAGTGCCTGTCAGAGAAACATCGAATAGTGCTCCGCCCGTGAACTGTGCATTGAAATCAAAACCATTCCAGCTTGCATTGAGTGTCAAACCATAGGTCACAGCCGGACGATTATTGCGTCCGATACGAGCTCTGTCGCTCCAGTCAATCTTACCATCACCATTCAAATCTCTATATTTGATATCACCGATATTAGGACGGCTGCCATACCATGCGGATTTATCGATTTCTTCTTCCGTCCGGTACAAACCTTCTGCAATCCATCCGTAATTTGCATACACATTATCACCAGTTACTCTAAACCACATCTGCTGGTTAGCATAATCAGAAGCATAGCGCAACCAACGATTCTTAGCCCATGTAACACTGGCTGATACGCCGTAATTGAAAGGTTTTGATGCAATGGAGAACTTATTACGATGTGATACTACAACATCAATACCTTTGGCATCCATCTTGTTATAATTGGCATATGTATTGTAATACTCACCCATAGAAGCAGGATATGCGTTACTACTCATCGAAGTCAGCATATCATAAGTATAATTGTAGAATGCGTCAAAATCGACTCCCAGTAAACCATTCCACATTGTAAAATCGAATCCTACATTATATGAGAGTGTGTTTTCCCATGTCAGAGTTGCATTAGGTACAGCTGCCGTGTACATGCTCGGATAAGAATTGCCACCAATCATTACTTTATCTCCATAAGCATATGTACTCAAGAAGCGATAGGGAGTAATGGCGTCAGCTCCCAGCAGACCTGCAGAAGCACGGACTTTCAAATCGTCAATAAAGGTCAGATCTTCCATGAAGCTTTCTTTGGATATTCTCCAGGCTACTGAACCGGAAGGGAAGAATCCCCAACGCTTTCCACTCACATTTCCTGCAAATTTATAAGAACCATCATAACGTCCGGTAAACTCAGCCAAGTATTTGTTGTCATAGTCGTATTTCAAACGGAATACGTATCCAATGCTTCTCTTTGCATCACTTCCGCCTGATATCGGGTTTGATTTGGCCGGGTTTCCAAAGTCAAGTTCGGGAAGTTCTACAAAAGGAATATCAGTGGCGTATGCCGAGAATTCATTCTGTTTCCAATCCTGTACTTCAGCCAAGGCCAGGAAGTCAACATTGTGCTTTCCGAAAGTATTGGCATAGTGGATACTTCCCTGACCAACAAGCTGACGAGTAGTAGTCTGCCCTTCGCCTAACTGATTAGTAGTATTGCCGCGCGGGTCTAATGTATTGGCATATTTCAATTCGGTAATATTGGTGGTAGGCATTGTTATCATCTCTGTATAATAAGGTATATCCAGATTCTTATTATGAGAAGTAACATAGTCATAAGATCCGTTTACTTTCAGACTCAGTCCTTTTACCCAGGGTACATTGTACTGCAAAGAAATATTAGTCTGCGCTTCTGTTGTACGTGTCACTTTATAACCTGATTCATAAATTGCAGCAAGAGGGCTGTTGGCCTGTCCGCTACCATTGGCTGTCGCTGTATAAAGCCCATTATAACTTTCCTGTACATATGGATGCATACGAAGAGTCTGGTTTGCTACGGACATCCATCCCTGTTCTCCTAACTCCGAATTAGAATCAGTACCTCCGGATGCAAAGCCCGGTGTATGGCGTTTGCTCGATCTGCCTGCGATACCCACTGTCATAGTAAAGTCTCTGGCTACTTGCGCTTCGATATTAGTACGTATATTATAGCGGTTATAGTAGAAATTATCAATATTACCTTTTTGTCCCATATAGCCGGCAGAGGCATAATAACGCATTTTATCGGTCCCTCCCTGAATGGAAACATTATGTTTCTGATTGAAACCTGTACCAAATACCTTATCGATATAGTTAACATTACCCCAGCCATTAGAACCTGTCAGCATGTCTTCCACATTCTGTTTGGAGAAGACCGGAGTATATTCGTTTACATCTGTAATGACCCCGTTAGCCATTTTATCCATCATATCACCCAAATTATAATAGTAAGCGAATTGAGGACCATTCATGAATTTTGGGAAATTAGCATTCATAGAAGCACCGAAAGAAGCGTCATAAGTAACTTTGGATTTACCTTCCGTACCTTTCTTCGTTGTTACAATAATAACACCACCGGCAGCTTTCAGACCATATACAGCTGCCGAAGCTGCGTCTTTCAAAACAGAAATACTCTCTATATCATTGGGATCGATGTCGGTAATCGAACGGGGGAATCCGTCTACAATATAGACAGCATCATAAACAGAGCCGCGAATACGCAAGGAAGCATTATCCAATCCCGGTTCACCGGATTCCTGCACAGAAGAAATGCCGGCCAATTTACCTGCTAACATTTGAGTTACATTGGTTGAAGGAGCCTTTAATAATTCATCTCCTTTCATTGCCGATACCGCTCCGGTCAATGACTGCTTTTTCTGAACACCGTAACCTACGACGATAACTTCATCCAACGCAGCAACATCATCTTTCATTACAATATTTATAACTGTCCGACCGGCGACTTTTATATCTTGATTAGTCATTCCGATATAAGAAAATGATAAAATATCTTTAGCCGCAGCTTGAATACTGTATTTTCCATCCATGTCTGTAACTGTACCGTTTGTCGTTCCCTTCACAACAATACTCACACCCGGTAAAGGTTCACCTGTGCCATCAGTAACAGTTCCTTTTACTAAACTCTGCGCATGACTATTAATAGCACATGCAAAAAGTGCACATATCGAAAACAGAAATATCTTCAATATGCGAGAGTTCTGCTTGATTTTTGAGTTAAACTCTGTCATAGAATTAATTTTTAGATTATTAAAAAGATTGGTTAACATAATTCTTTATTTGCTATAGCTGTTCCAGTACTTTCCAGCACTGATACAGCCCTCTCGGTACGTGGAAGCATCCTTTCCATTTTCCG
>OKTH01000286.1_pt1 | contig 36616 bp, 24 predicted proteins | sample 1606361 | NCBI WGS metagenome assembly OKTH01 (sample SAMEA3879575, study PRJEB24766) | human gut metagenome | biome: human-associated habitat; feature: feces | place: USA | collected 1985/1987 | reverse complement strand
CCGCCACTGACCACCCTGCGCCTTGTGGCAGGTGACGGCGTAGGCGAACTTCACCTGAACGGCATTAAAGTGCGGATTCTCACGAATTTCTTTGAATCGCTTGAGCTTGCTCTTGATGTCGAGATAATCCTTTTCCACCTCGCAAAAGAGCCGGTTGCTCTCCTCACGGGTCAGCGACGGGGACTCCGAGGCAATGGTATCGAGCAGGATCTTGCACTCCAGCTCGGCGTCGTTGTAGTCCGCGAACGAAAGCACGGCCGTAGCGAAGCGGAAGCCGTAAAAATCCTCGAAACGCCTCAGGCGACGCAGTTCGGCTATATCGCCGTTGGCCAGGAAATTCATAGGGCAATCTTCGGTGCGTTCCGTAAAATGGTAGTTGTTCTTGACGACCATCAGCAGATCGCCGCTCTCGATCTCCTCCTCGGCGCCCAGCACGTAACGGCGAATACCGTCGTTGTAGCGGTTCGCCCGTTTGTTGGAACGGGTGATGACGATGGTTTCGTCGCGTCCGTAACGGTCGTAGCAATCCTGTAACTTCTCCATGAACTCACCGCCTTCGACCGCCTCGATATCGGGAAAATCCATTCGAAAACGCGGTACTTCACAGATACCGTTCTCCAACATGCAGCGTACCAGGGTAGCATTGAACAGAATACCCGATTCGGCCTCCTGACGCACCACTTCATCCAGCGACGTGTAAATCACCTCTCCATAGACGGACAGGGCTTTCGGATCGAGTGCCGGGGAGTAATCCGCCCCGATCGGAGGAAGCTGCGCATCGTCGCCCACGAGGATCAACCGGCAGTCCCTGCCGCCGCGCACGTAACTCACCAGATCGTCGAGCAATGCTCCGCTGCCGAAGATCGCCCCGTCCGAAGAACCGTTTGCCAGCATCGAAGCCTCGTCCACAATGAATACGGCACCCCGCTCCTGGTTGATGTTGAGCGAAAATTTCGACTCGTAGTCGGCATTGGTGCGCTGGCGGTAGATCCGCTTGTGAATGGTCAGGGCCGGTTCTCCCGAATAACGGGACAACACCTTGGCCGCCCGTCCCGTCGGAGCCAGCAGCACGGGTTTGATGCCGCAATCCTTGAGTGCCCCGACCAGAGCGGCGATCAACGTCGTCTTTCCGGTACCCGCGTAACCGTTCAGCACGAAAATGGCCGCAGGATCGCTCTCGGCCAAATACTCCGAAAGCGATTCGATGATTTTTTTTTGACCAGATGTTGTATTAAAACAAATTTTAGCGTAAATTTGGGTCGCAATATGAGTCTTTAGCATCTTCGGATCGGTAAAGGACGGCGGTATTGCCGACGGATTTTGATACAAACTTACTAGAAATAACTTAAAAATGACAAAAAGAATCATCCAAATCGTACTTGCCGTAGTTATCGTATGCCTGATATACGTTATCTACAAACAGATTTCGACTCCGATTATCTTCGCCAAGGAGAAGGCGGCCCGCGAAGCACGCGTCATCGACCGCATCAAGGACATCCGTACTGCGGAGCGCAGCTTCAAAACGAAGTACAACCGGTTCACCGGCGATTTCGACACGCTGATCAATTTTGTGCTGACCGACTCGCTGGAGTTCGAGCGCAAGATCGTCGATGAGGATGACTCGGTGGCAATGGCCCAGTTGAAAAAGAGCGGCCGCAAGAACAGCGAAAAGGTATGGGTACACGTGATCGACACGATCTTCACGCCGAAAAAGCTCACCGCAGAACAGGTTCGCAACCTGCGTTACGTGCCCGGCACGAACAACCAGACGGAATTCGAATTGGAAGCAGGTCTTGTGACCACCGAATCGAAAGTGGTCATCCCCGTCGTAGAGTGCCGCATACCTTATAAAATGTTCCTCGACACGGTACGCTTCCGTCAGGAGGTAATCAACCTGGTGGACGATCAGGAGAATAACTTCAGCAACTACGGAGGCATCAAGTTCGGCTCCATGGAGAAAGGTAACAATGAAGCAGGTAACTGGGGCGACGAATAACAAGCCCGAAATCAAGAATGTGTCCATCCGGCTCAGGCTGGATGGACACTCTTTTTCTGAAGAGAAGCTCGACATACCGGCCAAAGAGAAAAAAACGGTCGAAATAGAGGTATTGACGGGCAAAACCATGCTGGTTCCCCGGGAAGTGTTCGACGCGAAGGCCGCTCCCGCCCTGATGCGTATAAACGGAATGGAACCGACGGAGAAGGAGTGTATTCTCACCTCCGATCCGCAACAGCCCGTCATCGCTTTGATGGCTGCCGACAAAGCCTCCGTAGAGAAAGTCCGTGCCCGGCTGAAGGAGAAGATACGCTGGACCTCCCCGTTGCTACGTACCGGGGAATTCACGGCATCCTGCCTCTGGATATTCCGTTATGAAGAGCTGGCCTACCTGAAAGTATGGGAACGGCAAACCCTGCGGCTGGCGGAGACATTCATCGCCCCCACGGGGGAAGATCTGCTCTTCTACGTCCGGGAGCTGACGCAGGAGCTGCAGATCGAAAACTGCGAGATCCGGCTGGAAGGAAACCCGACCAAACAGGACGGACGCCTGTTGCGTGAATATTTCAAACACGTCGCCATATGCGAATAGTCAGCGGAAAATATCGGGGACGGGCAATCAACCCGCCCAAGAATCTGCGGGCACGCCCGACGACCGACTTCGCCAAGGAGAACCTGTTCAATGTACTGGGAAACCTGGTCGATTTCGAGGAGTGCGACGTGTTGGACCTATTCGCCGGGACGGGGTCGATCAGCTACGAATTCGCTTCGCGGGGCGTGCACAGCGTCACTTCGGTCGAAATCAATCCCGTACACTATAACTTCATCAAAAAAACGGCCGCCGACCTGGGAATCGACAATCTGTTCGCCGTCAAAGCCAATGTATTCCTCTACCTGAAAAGCTGTGCGAAGCAGTTCGACCTGATCTTTTCGGACGCGCCCTACGATCTGGAGGGCAGCGAAGAGGTCATCCGGCTGGTACTGGAACGCGATTTACTCAAACCGGATGGGTTTCTCGTTTTCGAACATTCGAAAAACATAAATTTTTCGTCCGACCCTCACTTTTGGCAATCAAGAAGTTACGGAAGCGTGCAATTTTCTTTCTTCAAAAAGTGAGAAAAAAGTTTGGAGATACAGATTTTTGTACTACCTTTGCATTCGCAATCAGCAAACGGTGTGGTAGTTCAGCTGGTTAGAATACCTGCCTGTCACGCAGGGGGTCGCGGGTTCGAGTCCCGTCCATACCGCAAAATATCGAAGCAAATGATTGCAAAGCCTTGTAAAGTATATTTACAAGGCTTTTTTCTTTTTCTGTATCCTAAAAAAGGTTCGAAATGCTCTCCAAAAGCAGCTAATAATCAGAGGAAGAGCCCCCCCTATTTTGTGCTCGAAGCATTCAGCTACTGTACTTTGAATCTTACCAGCCATAGACTTTTAGAGTAAGTTCGTAACTAAAAAGATATATTATGGAAAGACCTCTTTCAGCGTTTTATTCTACCTGTGTAAAACAAAGACAAATCGTAATGGTGAAGTTCCTATCACATTACGACTCACAGTAAATGGAGAAAGAAAAGAGATGCGTATCCATCGGTTTATCGATCCGAAACAACGGGACGCAGCAAAAAGGGGAGCAAATAGGAGTTGCAAAGCGCTCAACTTATCCCTCGATACCATAAATCTGCGTCGCTTCGCACATATCGAGAGCTGGATAAGGCAGGGAAACACGTTATCGCTCAAACGGGATCGGATCGTTATCTGGAACAAAATGTTCCGAATGCCATTCCTTAACTGAAACATTCAAAGCACACAATCAAAAATCAATACGATAATTATATATCTGCCGGTTTCAAAGGTCTTCGAAGAAAGAATCAGGTATTGCAAAACGACAAGTGAAGAGCATTCAAGTCCCGAAAAAAGCACCAAGAAGATTTCATGATAGCTATAAAATTCCAATGGCAAATATATTTTCGTACCCAATGATAAAATTCGATATGAGTTTGAAACAGTTTCAAAAACCTATATCATAGGACAAAAGACTTGTATTAATTCTAATGACTTATTCCGCGACTCGTTAAAAACTGTGAAAATTATGTTTGAGACTAAAGCAACAATACTCCGATCGTCCAAGCACTTCGAATAACAATTCGGATCGCTTTGCAGGCAAAAATCAGGTATGGCCCCCCCTTGACAAGGCAACAAACCGACAAATCTTATAAAAACAAAAAAGAGAGCGATATCTTAATTCGGATACCGCTCTCTCAAATTCAAATCCCGAAAAGTTATCGGACATTATCAACGTTTCACACTGAACACCTCACGAGGAGTATTCGCCTGCCGCACACTCTGCAGTGCATTCAACAGCCCGGCAACGTCGGCATCCGGTTCTTCGGTATCGGGCAGTTGCAACACAAGACCGTCCGCCACATCCTTTCTTATCAAATAATAAGGACCAACCGGATCTTCATATTTGTTATTAAGCAGTTTGTCTTGCTCGACATCTCCCGTAGAACTGATTCCATACGGCCACATAGACATTATATAAGCACCTTCATTGTTCCCATCCATATAATACAGCGGACAAATCTTAATCACAGTCTTATTGAGATTTCCCATAAAACCGATGAATCCTTTCGACCACGAAGGCATATTCTCATACATTTTATCATCATAAGGCAAATAAGTATACACTTTTTCGTCACCGACAGTTCCGACAAAATTGTACCAGGAAACATACTTCCATACAATATCCCCCTCCGTCTCTATGTCCTGAGGAAAAGATATACCTATCTTATGATAATTGTCTTCCGCCGGTTCGAAATCCATTTTTATCGCAAAATCCCGGAATTTGTTTCGATCCCCGCCCCATCCCTTGAGATAAAACGATTTCTTATCATCAGCAGGAGAAATGGTAACCGGAAATTCTTCACCCACTTCCTGTACATCGAGTGATCCATTCTCCTCCTTTACAGTACCGGATGTCTGCAACAGCCACTCTCCGGCAAACTGTTCGTAAGTCGATTCATGCAGCATCTGCACTTCCCGAGCCTCGTACCAAAATCTATAACTACGAGAAACCTCGCCACTGACGACTATTTCGGAAAGATTTTTTCCAACCGGCGCAACAATAAAATAATAATGATCGTAACCGGTAAAAGCAAAAGGAACACTTTCGGCATCACCTTTCAAAATCAATTTATCCGCCACAAGATCGTCCCAAGTTTTGCCCAACTCCATATAATAATCGATATCCTCCTGCATCCACTCCTTCGGATCTCGTTCGCTATTGGAAGGAATAGCACTTACCCAATAATATACCTCGGAATCGGAAGGTTTCACTTCGGCGTAAGGATAAATAAACGCATTCTCAATATAGCGCTCATAAGGTGTAACGGTAAATGTTACGCTTTCACCTCCTAAAGTCCTTACAGTTCCGGAAAACCAATCCGAAATGGTCTTTCCTTCGGCCTTTGCAACCACTCGGACCGAATAATCCGTAGCAGGCAGAAGCCCGTCCAAAGAAAAAGTCGTCGTCTCGGTGTTCTGTGCAGCTACAGCAACGACTTGGCCGTCTTTCTCATACGAAACCTCATATCTGTATGAATCCGCTGTTTCCAAGGCATTCCACCCGGCAGTAAAAGAGACACCGGTAATCGCGCTGAATGTCACTTCCGGTGCCGGAAATTTATTATCATCTCCTTTCGTACCGTCGTCGTCACTATCGCATGCCACAGTAATACAGGAAATACAGGCGACGAAAAATAACATAATTTTTTTCATACCAAAATATTTAAAATTTAAAATCAGCCATAGCCCGGAATTTGTATTTCATCCCCTTATCCAGTTCCTGAGGAATCTCGATCATGGCTCCGGATGCCATATCGAACGCATAAGCCATCCGCGCCGAGCATTCGGCGGAAGTCCAATAGACTGCATCGGACAACGGGACACCGCCCTTCTCCTTGAGAGTGTCGTTAAACTGCTGCTTGTTCTTCCTTATTTTGTCGTCAGACAGGCTGCCTCCTCCTCTCACTCCGGAATAAGCCTCGTACAAAAGCCCTAACTCTCTCTGATCCGGCACATACCAGTTTTTAACTCCCATAACATCCTTTTCACTGCACCACAGGAACCCGGGATAATTCTCCCGCCATCCTTCCATATTATATACACAATCCGTATTATATCGCCCCGTCTGTGGGAAAGAAGCCATTGGTTCTTCGTATTTGTAAGACCATACGGCTTCAGTTTCATCAAGCGAAACCACAGTTCCACTCTTACCCTCCGAATCAATATATATCACGATTCCTTTTACAAAGCCGTTCTCGTAATAATCCCCTATTTCGTAAGTCGTCGTCACGGGAGGAATCGGATCACCCGGATCTTCCGGTTTTGTAGGAGTCTCCTCGGAATCCTTGCCGCAACCGGTCATAAGACCGGCTGCAACAAGCATCATCAAAAATAAGATTTTAGTTCTCATAAAAACATCACTATTCGGACAACTCCTCGATGTCCACTGTTATTGTTCCTCCTGTTATATTATTGAAACCGTCTCCGGTATCCGCAGGGCTTGTATGCCAAAGTTTATAGACTTTCGTGGGAATTCCCGCCTCGTCATAAGCGACGGAATAGCCATACCAAGTCTGTCCGAATTGTGCGTCCACTTTGTATGAGCTTGAACTGGGCCACTTGGACGCTTTGAGCAGCTCCCTCACTTCGGAAGCCGTCTTGCCAGCCCACTCGTCCTCTCCGACAAACGACTGAAAATAGTGCTCTTTCGAATTATTCGCATACGTCCAAACCCTATACATATCCCGGTTCTCCTCCGGATAGCCGTACGACATTACGATGAACTCCAGGGAAGCCAGGGTCACCTGATCCGCAACGGTAGTGAATTGGGTCGTAACCGGCTCTGTCGTATAGGTACCGTCGGCCTTGAGTCCAAAAACATACAGATAATACGTAGTACCAGGAGTAAGCCCGCCGATCTCTATCGGCACAAACAGATCCTCCTTGCCGTTCATGAGAGCACGAGAAAGGAACTCTTTACGCGTCATCACGCCCGAATTCGGATGAGAATCGTTCCAATCTTTCACTCTGGCATCGATAAATGCGTCCATATGAGCCTTCAGACCGGCAGTCTTGTCCCCCGAAATAGCGTCGTATTCGGCTTTCGTGATATAATTGAAAAGGAATGTTTCATTTTCATAATTACCGTCAGCCCTTACCGTAACCATCGCATCGATCTTGGCTATGCTCGATACGCTAAGTTCGTATTGGACCGAGGACATCGCTGCCGGCGACGTATTGACCTCGACTTTCTTGAGATTTATCTTGTCGTCGAGTTTCGGCGATCCGTCCGGATTGCATGCAAAGATCAAAAGATAATATTTGTCGTTGGGAATAAGGCCTCCGAACGAAACATTCGCAACATCCGCATAAAGATATTTGGTAATATTCTGGTTATAAGCATCGTAAATCGTCTGAATGATTTCGGCATCCGATTTGGCGTCGGCAAAATACTCCTGAAGCTCCATCATAACGGCAAAAGCCTCACTCTGCTCTGCCGTGACTACAGCCGAATAAGCGACATCGGTAACGACTTCGGAGGATACCGTATAAGAATTTTTAGGAGATTCGCTCGTCCTAATAGTTTCTACCGTAGCCTCCGAAATACAGGTTCCGTCATTGGCCACACAGACTGCGAAGGCATAATAAGTTCCCTCCGGCAGAAGATTTTCAAACGAGGAATCGGAAGTTTTGCCGCTAACAGTCACTTCAGCAATGAATTCCGGCAACGTGTAAGTCGCATACTGCTCGGTTTTTTTCCACTCTGCAAGATAGTTCTCGACAAAAGCCGGTAAATTTGCCGGATCACCTCCACAGTAATCCATATATACGGCAGGGAGAAGAATGTCGTAATAATATACGCAATCCGTTCGGTCCGGCTCGACATTCAGCGTAAACGACGTCGGCGTCACGTCCGAAGCCGTAATCTTGAAATTCACCTCTACTTGCTCGACGACCAATGTCTTGAATTCATAAGTATTGACAGTCGTAAGAATCTCCAATTCGGTCGATAATCCATAGGCGTAAAAGACATAATCGGTCTCCGGAACAAGCGTATTATATTTCCACTCCTGCTCTCCTTTAAGCAATGCCTCCAGCAAGAACTCCTCGACCCCGACTCCATTAGCCTCCGCGAGGGCTTTTATATTTTCGATGTTTGCTGCCTGCAAACTCTCAAGATTTTCAAACTGGCTGAAATCCGACTTTTCGAGCACTCCGAAAAAGTAAGTCATATTCTTGTCTTCGGGAGTTATCTTCACCTTGAACGAACCTTGCGTCAGCTCCAAAGTCTCGAATTGAAAGTCAGACGTCGGCTCTGGCCCCGTTCCCTCGGTATCATCGTCGCTACAACCGACCAAAGGAAGCAGGCAAACCGCTCCCATGAACAAAAAACGTAAAAACAAGTTCATAACAATAATAATTTAAAATTAAACAACCTTCGAAGAGATCCTTTAGAAGCAATTTCTCCTTTTCGAAATTTAAATTATAAAAAAGGTCATGGAAATCCAAGCTCAATTTCCCCCCCCCGAAAAAAGCAACAAATAGAAAAGTAAAAACAACAAAACAGACAAAAATCATCCGATCAAATTCTATTTATTTTTGAAAAAAACAAATATTAGACATACACGTACTATAATACTCAAAATCCCTGCGATCTTTTTAATTTCAATGAATATCAGAAAAACCAAAATACTCCTTTATTATCTGCAGCAAAACATCTTTAAGCCGCAGATTTCTCATCTTTTAACCGAACACTCCGACTTATAGCCCGACCGATCCTCGTTAGGAATAATTATTGCATAATAATTAAGATAAGATTCGAAATGACGAATCCACACACGACAAACTTCGATTTTTCCAACCGTTTATGAATACAAACGACTTTGCATTGACCATCCTGTTCGGAATCAAAAAATTCCTCGCCTGGATCGGCATTCCGTCCCATATGCTCGACAAAATGGACGAACTCCTGTTTCTGATCGTAATCGTGATTATCGCATTCATCGTCGCGGGAATCGTCCACGCCGTATTGGTGCATCTGGCGAAAAAGATTCTGAAACGCAAACGCGTCGGATTCTTCGAATCGATGTTCAAATACGGCGTATTTCGGAAGCTGACGGCCATCATTCCGCCACTGATGGTTTCCGCCCTGCTGCCATTCGCTTTCAGCAAAGATTCCGCCTGGTTCATCCTGAGCGAGAAGATCACCTGGATCTATTTTTTCATCGCCCTGATTATCTCCGTAAATGCCATACTGAACACGGTCGGAGATGAGCTTAAAAAGAACAAGCAACTGAAAAACCGCCCGATGAAGGGCTTTATCCAGATATTCCGCGTGGTTTTCTACTGCGTCGTCGTGATCGTTATCATTTCGATCCTGATCAACAAATCGCCGCTCAACCTGATTACGGGACTGGGTGCTTTCACAGCCGTATTGATGCTGGTGTTCAAGGATACTATTCTGGGACTGGTCGCAGGCGTGATGATCTCCGAAGACGACATGCTGCGCATCGGCGACTGGATCGAAATGCCGCAGAACAACATAAACGGCACCGTTACCGACATATCCCTGGATGTCGTGAAGGTTCAGAACTTCGACAACACGATCGTGACTGTTCCACCCTATTCGCTGGTTTCGGGTTCGTTCATCAACTGGCGGGGCATGAGCGACTCGGGCGGACGGCGCATCATGCGCGAATATACCCTGAAACTCGATTACATCAAACCGTGCACACCGGAATTTCTGGAGAAAATGAAAGCCTTCGACAAAGAACTGGCACAATTCATAACCGAAAAACAGAAGCAGGCAGCCGATGGAAAAGTCGCCAATACGGATAATCCCGAAGGTCTGGTGAACGGAACTATCGACACGAATCTCGGTCTGTTCCGGGCCTACATGGTGATGTATCTGCGGCGCCATCCTTTCGTCAGCAAAGAACTGCTGCTGATGGTGCGGACACTGCCGCCGGTAGCCAACGGCCTTCCGGTTCAGATCTACTGTTTCTCCTCGAACAAAAACTGGCCGAGTTACGAATCCATCCAGGCAGAAATCATGGAACACTTCGTTTCCGTATTGCCGGCGTTCGAACTCTATCCGTTCCAAAACGCAGACGCCCGCGATATGATCCTGAGCAGCTACATCGAATCCGCCAAAGTCGATCTATCGACACTGATCGGAATCCCCTGGCATACGACCGTCACGCAAAGCAACCCGTTCGATGTAGAAAAACAGGAGGCGCAAGACTCATCTCCGAAAGCATAACCGATTCGGGATTTCACCCGCTACCGACAAGGCAATATCGGGATAAGCGAACTTCGGGAACAGGCATAGGTTCGCCGAGGTTACAACAGCCGGACGGACCCGCCCCCGACCGATTAGGACCAAACGAGAAACACCCTGCCGGAATCGGCAGGGTGTTTCTCGTTACTCGCAGGGCAACGTCCGGTAAAAACCGCATTTTCACCCCCCCTTCTCGACACGCTTCTCCGTTTATATGGTCATGGCGAAAATCTGCCCGCCATAAAACAGACCGCCCCTCGTCGGCTGCTCTTCCGTCAGACGATGCTGGCACCGCCATCGACGACCACGTGCTGACCGGTGACATAACTCGAAGCGTCGGACGAAAAATAGAGGATCGTACCGTTCAGTTCGCCCCGGCGACCGGGACGGCTCATCGGATCGGTGAAATTGTACATCCTCATGAACTCCTCGTTTTTGAAAAGCGTATCTTCGGTCATCTCGCTCTCGAAAAGTCCGGGGCAAACAGCATTCACCGTAATACCATCGACGCCGTACGAAGCGGCCATTCCGATCGTCAATCCCAAAACCGCCGCCTTCGATGCGTTGTAAACATGTCGGGCCAGCAACGGACTCTTGTCCGCGATCAGTGCGTTCACGGAAGAGATATTGACGATCTTGCCGTAACGGCGTTCGCGCATGTGAGGTACGACGTATTTGCAGACCAGATAAGCACCCCGCACGTTGGTATTCATCTCTTTGTCCCATTCATCGGTGGTCAGTTGCTCGACAGTACCCGGCACGGCGACACCCGCATTGTTGAGCAGAATGTCGATCTTTCCAAAGCGAGCCACGACCTGCCCGATCGCTTTGCGGACCTGCTCCTCGTCGGTCACGTCGCACCCCACGACAAGCACTTTACGCCCCGTTGCGGCTATTTCGTCGGCTACGGTCTTCAGTTTCTCGACCCTGCGAGCCAACAGCGCCACGTCAGCTCCCTGACCGGCATAAGCCCGGGCTGCATCCGCCCCCAGACCGCTCGACGCACCGGTTACGACAGCAACCCGTCCCGTCAAATCAAACAAATTATCCATATTGCATTCGATATTAGTACAACAATTCCCGCTTCGTATCTTCTCCGTACCCGAACGCCGACCGACGCAGCTCCCCCTGCCGACTACTCACGAACGCCGCCCGTCAAAACCGTTTGGTGTAACGATGACAGTACGGCTGCGTACCTTTACGGTTGTAGTAGTTCTGGTGGTATTGTTCAGCCGGCCAGAAGCGGGAAGCCGGAGTTACGTCGGTCACCACGCTATATCCTTTCTCCTTCAGGATACGGATCAGCCGCTCGGCAACCTCCTTCTGTTCGGGGGTGGTATAGAAAATCTCCGACCGATACTGATCGCCCAAATCGGGCCCCTGTCCATCGAGCTGGGTCGGATCGTGTATCTCGAAAAAGAGCCTGGCAAGAGTTTCGTAAGAGACTTTCGAAGGATCGAACTCGACTTCGACGGCCTCGGCATGGCCCGTTTTATGGCTGCACACCTGCTCGTAGGTGGGATTCTCGGTATGGCCGCCGATATAGCCCGAACGAATGCTCTTCACTCCGTCCACCTTACCCAGCATATACTCCACGCCCCAGAAACAACCGCCGGCGAAAATAGCCCGTTCGGTTTGCACCGATTTCGGCGGCTCGACTGACGAGGTATTTTCAGGCTTTTCGGCAGAAGCCGCTGCCGGTTCCGCGACCGGCATGGTCGGAATGGCCGCCGGTACGAAATCGAGGGAGAGGGAATTCACGCAATGGCGCGTATTTTTAGCGGTGAATCCTTCGCCCGTAAAGACATGGCCCAAATGGGCTCCGCACCTGGCACAGAGAATCTCCGTACGGCGTCCGTCGGCATCCGGTTCGCGGCGCACGGCACCCGGAATTTCATCATCGAAGCTGGGCCAGCCGCAGCCGGCATCGAATTTATCCTGCGAACGGTACAACGGAGCACCGCACCGGCGGCAGCGGTAGGTGCCGTCTTCGTCGTGGAGGTAATATTTACCGGAAAAGGGAGCTTCGGTTCCTTTTCGAACGATCACCCGCTCTTCTTCGGGAGTCAATGGTTTCATATTCTGTGCATTTAAAGTTATTGCCATGCCCGTAAGCACGGTCGCAATCGACAAACAGCGTATCATATTTTTCTTTCCTGCAAAAAATACACCGAAATTGTCCGAAAACGTATTCATCCATACGTAAGATAACGACCTCTTCCATACAACCGGAAATCCGTCCGATATCAGCGAAGAATGAGCGTAAAAAGAACAAAAAGCCGGAGCAGAATACCCTGCCCCGGCTTCGAACGATATATCGGCCAATTACTTCACCTCTTGCCCCCGGAGGAATACCCGGTGGATAAGCGGAGAAGTATAGGCATACGGCAGATATGCCACCGAAGGAATCTTCGTCGTGAGGAAGAAGTTCGCCTTCTTGCCTACGGTGATCGAACCGTACTCGCTGCTCAAGCCCATGGCGTAAGCACCGTTCAGTGTCGCGGCGTTGATCGCTTCGGCCGGCGTCATACGCATCTTGATGCAGGCCAGCGAAACGATCATCTTCATACTGCCCGAAGGCGACGAGCCGGGGTTGAAATCCGAAGCCAGAGCCACGCTCAAACCGCCCTCGATCATTGCCCGTGCAGGAGGATACGGCATCTCCAGGAAGAAAGCGGCACCCGGCAGCATCGTCGGCATCGTACCGGACGTGCGCAGCACTTCGATCTCCTCGGCCCCCATGCGCTCCAGGTGATCGACGGACAGCGCCTTGTTGCGGACACCGACCTGCACACCGCCCGAAACGGCCAGCTCATTGGCATGGATCTTCGGCACGAGACCGTACTCGGCGCCCGCACGCAAAATCTGTTCCGTCTCTTCGACGGTGAAGAACCCCTGGTCGCAGAAAACATCGACGAACTCGGCGAGTTTCTCCCTGCCGACGGCAGGGATCATCTCCCGACAGATCAGATCGACATACTCCTGCTGGCGGCCTTTATAGGCCCGACCTACGGCATGAGCTCCGAGGAAAGTGGCACGGACGGTGATCGGCGAAGTTTCGCGGATACGGCGGATCACCCGCAGCATCTTGAGTTCATCCTCGGTCGTAAGACCGTAGCCGCTCTTGATCTCGACGCAGCCCGTACCCATTGCGATGATCTCGTGGATACGTTCCATCGCCTGCTCGTAAAGCTCGTCCTCGGAAGTTTCGTGCAAGCGGTCGGCAGAATTCAAGATGCCGCCGCCCCGCTTGGCGATCTCTTCGTAGCTCAAGCCGTTGATCTTGTCGAGGAACTCCTGTTCGCGGCTTCCGGCATAAACCAGATGGGTATGCGAATCGCAGAACGAAGGGAAAAGCATGCCCTCCTCCGCATCGACGACTTCCGTGTCGGGAGCCACCTCCGGCATCTTGTCCATCGTGCCGTATGCAGCGATACGATCGCCGTCGGCCAGCAGCCAGGCGTTGTCGATCTCGCCGAGTACATTCATGTCGCGCCCCTTGACCCGAAGACGGCCGCTCTCGTCCACGCCGACGATCTTGGCTATGTTCTTAACGAGTAACATTACAATTTCTCGGTTTGAAGGAATTTCACCGAAGCGTCGATCAACGTGTACATCACCTGATCGTTCTCGACGAACGGCACATGCTTACGGTAAGCTGCCAGCAGATCCTCGATGGGCTTCGAAGAACGCAGCGGACGGCGGAACTCGAGGGCCTGTGCCGCATTGAGCAGCTCGATAGCCAGCACACGCTCGGTGTTCAGCACCACACGGTAGAGCTTCGTGGCAGCGTTGGAACCCATGCTGACGTGGTCCTCCTGACCCTGCGACGAAGGAATCGAGTCGCACGAAGCGGGCCAGCAAAGCCCCTTGCTCTGGCTCACGATCGAAGCGGCCGCATACTGCGGAATCATGAAACCGCTGTTCAGACCCGGCTTGGCCACCAGGAACGAGGGCAGCTCGCGTGCACCCGAAATCAGCTTGTAAATACGACGCTCGGAGATGTTGCCCAACTCCGCAACGGCAATAGCCAGGAAATCCATCGCCAGAGCGATCGGCTGTCCGTGGAAATTACCGGCCGAAACGATGATATCCTTCTCGGGGAAGATCGTCGGGTTATCCGTAGGGCTGTTGATCTCGGTTTCGAGAACACCGCCTACATAGTCGATCGTATCTTTCGACGCACCGTGTACCTGGGGAATGCAACGGAACGAATAGGGATCCTGCACGTGCTTCTTCGGACGGGCGATCATCTCGCTGCCTTCGAGCAGGCGGCGGAAATTGCGAGCCGTAGTGAGCTGTCCCTTGTGGGCACGGATCTCATGCACCTCGTCGATGAACGGGTTGATGCGTCCGTCGAATGCGTCGAGCGACATCGCGCCGATCAGGTCGGCCCACTCGCTCAAGCGACGAGCCTTGATAAGCGAATATACGCCGAAAGCCGACATGAACTGCGTACCGTTCAGCAGGGCGAGGCCCTCCTTCGATTGCAGCGAAATAGGCTTCCAGCCGAATTCCTTGAGAACTTCGTCCGAAGGACGCCGTGCCCCCTTGTACTCCACTTCGCCGAGGCCCAGCAGCGGCAGGCACATGTTGGCCAGCGGAGCCAGGTCGCCCGAAGCGCCCAGCGATCCCTGCTGGAACACGACCGGCAGCACGTCGTTGTTGAAGAAATCGACCAGACGCTGTACGGTTTCGAGCTGCACGCCCGAATTGCCGTACGAAAGGGACTGGATCTTGAGCAGCAGCATCAGCTTCACGATCTCGGCAGGAACGCGCTCGCCCGTACCGCAGGCATGCGACATCACCAGGTTCTTCTGCAACTGCGAAAGCTGGTCCTTGTCGATCGAAATATTGCAGAGCGAACCGAAGCCGGTCGTAATACCGTAGATGGGCTCTTTCTGGGTTTCCATCTTGTTATCCAGGTATTCGCGACAACGCACGATGCGTTTTTTCGCATCTTCGCTCAAGTCGATTTTGATATTGTTTTCCAGAATTTCGCGGACACGATCGACCGTAAGATGCTCCGCGCTGATATGATGAATCATCGTTGTATTTCTTATTAAAGGTTAATACTCAAAAATAAGTCGAATTGTTTTTCGGTGCTCTCGACGTCCGGCACACAGGGAATCCCCTCCGCTTCAGCCAATCGAAAGCATTCTCTCCGTCCGGCAGCAACCGAACGGAGAGAAGACCGATCTATTATTTCACTTCGTCGATAGCCTTGCGAACCAGCTTGTCGTCCGCCAGGTTGGGAAGGGTCACCTTCAGGCCCGGGGTACGCTCCATCTCGCGTTTGATAGCGAACATCGCGCCCTCGTTGCGGGCCCAGCTGCGGCGTGCGATACCGTTGTTCACGTCCCAGAGAAGCATCTCCTTGATATGACGCGCGGAATCCTCCGATCCGTCGATCACCATACCGAAGCCGCCGTTGATTACCTCGCCCCAGCCTACGCCGCCGCCGTTGTGGATCGAAACCCAGGTAGCGCCGCGGAACGAGTCGCCGATAACGTTCTGCACAGCCATATCAGCCGTACGGTTCGAACCGTCGTAGATGTTCGAGGTTTCACGGTACGGAGAATCGGTACCCGACACGTCGTGGTGGTCACGACCCAATACGACAGGTGCGGAAATTTCGCCGCGTGCGATAGCGTCGTTGAACGCGAGCGCGATCTTGGTGCGGCCCTCGCTGTCGGCATACAGGATACGTGCCTGCGAACCTACGACCAGCTTGTTCTTGCCAGCCTCCTTGATCCAGTGGATATTGTCGTCGAGCTGTCCGGCGATCTCCTTCGGAGCGGTCTTGCGAATCTCTTCGAGCACTTCGGTAGCCAGACGGTCTGTAGTAGCCAGGTCTTCGGGTTTGCCCGACGTACATACCCAGCGGAAGGGACCGAAGCCGTAGTCGAAGAACATCGGCCCCATGATATCCTGCACATAGGAAGGATAGCGGAAACGACCGCCCTCGCCCATGATGTCGGCACCGGCACGCGAAGACTCCAACAGGAAGGCATTGCCGTAATCGAAGAAATACATACCCTTGGCGGTCAGCTTGTTGATCGCAGCCACCTGGCGGCGCAGCGACTCCTGAACACGCTTCTTGAACTCCTCGGGATCCTCTGCCATCATGCGGTTGGACTCTTCGTAGCTCAAGCCGACGGGATAGTAACCGCCTGCCCAGGGGTTGTGCAGCGACGTCTGGTCGGAACCCAGATCGACATTGACGTTCTCGGCAGCCAGACGCTCCCAAAGATCGACCACGTTGCCCTGGTAAGCCAGCGACACGGCCTCCTTGTTCTCCTGTGCCTTCTTCGCACGGGCCAGCAACTCGTCGAGCGAGGTGTACACCTCATCGACCCAGCCCTGCGAATGACGCGTATGCACCGCTTTGGGGTTGATCTCGGCCGTGATGCTCACCACACCGGAGATATTACCCGCCTTCGGCTGCGCACCCGACATACCGCCCAGACCGGCCGTCACGAAGAGCATGCCGCGAATGTCTTTCTTACCCTCGGTAAGACGTTTGCGGGCTGCGTTGAGCACCGTGATCGTCGTGCCGTGCACGATACCCTGCGGGCCAATATACATATAGGAGCCGGCGGTCATCTGACCGTACTGCGAAACGCCGAGCGCATTGAAACGCTCCCAATCGTCCGGTTTCGAATAGTTCGGAATCACCATACCGTTGGTTACGATCACGCGCGGAGCGTCGGGATGCGACGGGAACAGGCCCATCGGGTGTCCCGAATACATCACCAGCGTCTGATCGTCGGTCATCTGGGACAGATACTGCATCGTAAGCAGATACTGCGCCCAGTTCTGGAACACGGCACCGTTACCGCCGTAGGTAATCAGCTCGTGGGGATGCTGCGCCACAGCCTTGTCCAGGTTGTTCTGGATCATCACCATAATCGCAGCGGCCTGACGCGACTTGTGGGGATACTCCTCGATCGGACGGGCATACATCTCATAATCGGGACGGAAACGATACATATAGATACGACCGTACTTGTGCAACTCCTCGGCGAACTCGCGGGCCAACACTTCGTGGTGCTTGGCCGGGAAGTAGCGCAGGGCATTGCGGATGGCCAGCACGCGCTCCTCCTCGGTGAGTATCTCCTTACGCTTGGGCGCGTGGTTGATGGTGGGATCGTACGGTTTCGGTGCGGGCAGCACATCGGGGATACCCGCCTTGATCTGCTCCTGAAATTCCTTTACAGTCATTGTTTTATATGTATTAAATTATTTAATCTTGCTCTCGACGATTTCCAGAATCTCACGCTCGGCTTTCTCCGCATCGGCGACGATCCGGTTGGCCTGGCCGATCAGGTCATCGGCGACGGCACGGTCTTTCAGACCGGCGGCATTGATCTTCACGTTCAGACACGCACCCAGCACGGCGCTGCGGGCAGCCAGCGCTCCGACGCCGGCGTCGGTTACCGAATTGGGATTTCCCTGTTCGGCCATCGCCTTCACGATTTCGAACACCTTGAACGAGGTCTGCATCGTACGCAGAGGCACCTGCGTAGCGTAGAGCGTAGCCTCCTGCAATGCGGCGCTACGGGCAGCTTTCTCCTCGTCGGTACCCTTCGGCATCGAGAATACGTTCATGATCCGGTTGAACGCTTCGGTATCCTCATCGACCAGGTGCAGCAACTCGGTCATCAGCTTCTGGCCTTTGTCCGCCCAGTCGGAGAACTCCTCCCAACGTGCGTCCCAGCCGGGTTTGTGCGACGACAGGTTGGCGACCATCGTACCCAGGGCAGCGCCCAGCGCACCCATGTAAGCGGAAATCGAACCGCCGCCCGGAGCCGGGGACTCGCTGGCGGTCTCCTCTGCGAAGCCGGTGCAGGTCAGATCGACCAGTTTCTTCTTCTTATTGTCCGCTTCGATCAGGTATTCGATCACCTTCTCTTCCGGTTTGAACGGCTTCAACTCGTCCAGACCCATCGACTTGATGGCGATACGGATGATCTCCTCCTCGGAAATACCGGTCGAACGCTCCTGCTTCTTCAGGAAATAGCGGCCCGCCTCGATCAACGTGCGCTTCGGAATCAGGCCGACGATCTCGGTACCGGTCACACGCACACCGCGTGCGTTGGCGGCGCGGCAAACCTCGTCGAAAGCCACGTGGAGCGGCGTAACGGAAATATTGGTGATATTCATCGAAACCTGGGCGATCTGGTACTCGTCGATGAACCAGCCGATCGCCTTGGTAGCCTTCAGCGTACCGGGCTTCATGATGGTCTTGCCGTTCTCGTCCTTCAAGGGTTTGCCTACGGGCGAATTGCCTTCGCGTACCGGACGGCCCTTTTCGCGCACGTCGAACGCGATGGCGTTGGCGCGACGCGTCGAAGTGGTGTTCAGGTTGTAGTTCACGGCGATCAGGAAGTCGCGTGCACCTACGGCGGTGGCACCCGTGCGTGCTACGCCCTCGTCGAAGGGACGGTCGCCGAAATCGGGAGCTTTGCCTTCGTGATTCATCTTCTCGGGCAGCGCCTCGTACTCACCGGCACGACATACGGCCAGGTTGCGGCGCTCCGGCGTAAAGGCAGCCGCCTCGTAGCAATAGGTCGGCACATGCAACTCGTCGGCGATGCGCTTGGCCAACTGACGGGCCAGCTCGGCGCACTCCTCGAGCGTAATACCCGCGATCGGGATGAGCGGACATACGTCCGTGGCACCCATACGGGGATGCGCTCCCTTATGATTACGCATATCGATAACCTCGGCAGCTTTCTTGACGCCCTGGAAAGCCGCTTCCAGCACGGCTTCGGGTTCTCCGACGAAGGTAACCACCGTACGGTTGGTCGCTTCACCCGGATCGACGTCGAGCAACTTGACTCCGTCAACCGCCTCGATTGCGGAAGTAATCTGCTGAATAACAGCCTTGTTACGGCCCTCGCTAAAGTTGGGCACGCATTCAATAATACGTTTTTCCATGTATTTTAGAGTATGTTAAGAATTTGTATTCGCTTCAGAATTAGCCCGTAAAACAGACCTACAAATATACGAAATAAATAAATATCCCTCCAAAGAAAGTTACAAATCTTTTATCGAAACGGACTATACGGTTACAAACTATCACGTATTCCACGGCCGAATCTCACAATACGACACTTTTCGCAACGATAAAACGGGCCGGGATTCGATCCCGGCCCGCCGCAAACAAACTTTTCCGGACATTACCCGATCGTCACGACGATACCGCCCGAAAACCAGACGCCGGGCATCTCCAACCCGCCGAAATCAAAATAACGGGTATCGGTCATGTTCATCACGTCGAAATAGAGTTTCCACCCCTTCTTTTCCCACGACAGACGGCCGTCCAACAGGAAATAAGGCTTGAAGTCACGCACTTCGGTCATCATCTTGCCGTCGGGATCCAACATCAGGGAACCGTCCGCATTACGCAAATAATAGGTATAGCTGCCGTTGCGGTCATATACCGCACCGGTCAGCGTGAGCGAACAGTTACGCAGAAAACGGAATTCGACCGTCGCCGCCGCTTTGTGCTTCATATAATCCAGCGCACTGGAAGTGATGACCCGATCGACTTTGCTCGTATGGATATAGCCGTATGAAACCGAAATCCGGTGCAGAAACCCGGTCGTCGTATAACCGCCCGAAACCTCCAGTCCATAGGTGTCGAGCTTGCTCTCCTGCTCGGAGTGCCACTTGCCCAGCTCCTCGCGCCAAACCCAGTCGATGATGTCGCGCCCCTGCCGGTAGTAAGTAAACAGCGAAGCATTCCACCCGCTGCGGGCGTAATCCGCCGCGAAACGATAGGTAATCGCATGTTCAGGCTTCAAATCCAGATTATTGAGCTGTGCAGGGGATGTGTAATAAAGATCGGTGAAGGTAGGCAGTCGCATCGACTGGGCCGCACCGACCTCGAGCCGCAGCCCACGCACCGGACGATAGCCTCCCGAAAGACTCCACAGGGCCGAAGTCCCATAAGGCGTGAAGCTCACCCCGGCCGAACCGGAAACGTCGAAACGCTCCCACTGTTTGACATGCCGCAGCCAGAGATTTCCCACGTGACGGTCCTTGGCATGGGTATATTTGCCGTGCGGAGTCGGAAGCGGCTCGCCGAGATTGGTGCTGTAAATGTGGTTGTAGGTGTAATCGCCTCCCAGGGAGGTCACACCGCCCTTCCACGTACAGTCGGCCCAGAACTCGGCTCCCGCATTGTCCGTATTGTGATGATTCATCGGCGTACCGCGCGTCCAGTCGTAACGGTCGAAATTCTTGCGGTAGCTGACCGACGAATTGAGCGTGAAACGCCCGACGGATTTCACCCATCGCAGCGAAGAGAGCACCGTCGAAGTATGCTCGAACTGATCGGGATTGTACGCGGCATAGAAACCGTTCGAACCGAACGACCGGTTCTGATAACCGGCCTGGAAATCGAAAAATCCGGCCTTTTCACTGTCGTAGTTCATCCGCAAGTAACCGTTGTAGTTCTCGAAATCGGTGTTGTGGATATACCCGTCGCTGCGACGGTACGACCCGGCGGCAAAAAGGGAAAAACGTCCCTTGGTCACGGCCCCCGAGAGATTGCCGTACGCATAGCCGTCGTCGCCGCCCGCCGCCTCGATGCGCAGATAGCGGGATTTGAGAGGCATCGTGCGGATATTCAGGGCCCCTGCATACGCACCGACGCCCGATACGCCGTCGATCAGATCGATTCCCGCGATGCAATCTATGTCGATCGGCAGCGAATGCGACTGATGACCCGTTCGGGCATCCGTAAAGTTAATACCGTTGAGCATGACCATCGTCTGGTCGAAGGAACCTCCCCGGATCATAATGTCCGCCTGCGTTCCCCTGCCGCTCCGTTCCCGAAGATCGATCGCAGGGCTCAAACGCAGCACAGACTCGAGGGTCTGGACCGGCGCCGAAGCACCCGCCTTTCGATCGAAAACGGAGGTGGACGACATCGTACTGCGCGTGGGGGTAGCTTTCACCCCCGTCACCTCGACCTTTTCGATCTCCAGCTCTCTGGCGATCGTAAGCGAATCGACGGTCTGCGCCTGCACGGGCGTCGTCGTGGACAGGAGAATGGTGGACATCGAAACAGAGAGGACTCCGATGGTAACCTGGCGCCGAAGGCTCGCGAAAGCGGCGTACCCCTTGCGACACCAGCGCCTGAAGCGCGGAGTACGCTTTGTTTGGATCTCTTTCATCCTGTAAAAATTAAAGTGATTAATAATATCGGCCTCGGTTCCTCTGCAGCGGAACTTCGGCCTGTCGGGGTGCAAAGATAATCCATTTGTCCGGACACACAAACGAAAAGGCCGGCCCTATGGCTGGCCGGCCTCTCTTTTCCATTCTATTTTTTATTACCACTCTTTCACCTTTTCGGATGCCTTATCGACCAATTCCCTGGTCTTGTCGAGCACTTTGCCTGCCTGCTCCTTGGCCTGTCCTTTCAGTTGCTGCGCCTGCTGGCGGGCGCTTTCCTTGACCTGGCCGGCTTTCGCTACGACCTGTTCTTTCACCTGACCGGCTTTCGCGGCCACATGCTCTTTCACATCCTGTACCGTATCGGACAGATCCGCCTTCAGACGCTCTTTGTCCGCATTCAATTTCTCATTCATACGAATAATTTTTTAGTCTATCTTTTTCTCTTTTTTATTGCCTACGGCAGCTACGATCCACAACAATACGATAGCACCGACTACCGAAGTGACGATACTGCCGATGGTTCCTACGGCGAAAAGTCCGAACAGCGAGAAGATCCAGCCGCCGAGCACCCCGCCGACGATGCCGACAACTAAATTGACGATCAGGCCGGACCCCCGCCCTTTCACGATCAGGTTGGCGAGCCATCCGGCAACCAAACCTATCAATAAATACCACAAGAAAAACATAATCGATAATTTTTTAAGTTCTTTCGATACTGCTTGTACAAAATCTCCGCCAAACCCGAAAAACGACCGGACTTTATCGCAACCGCCCCAACGCCACCTCCGGCCGGACAAAAATCAAGGGACCGCTCCGCAAACCGAACGGAAGATCCGGGAAACAGCTCAGGAATCCGACAGACGGGCAAGCTCACCACATTTGACTACCTCTCGCCTCCGAAATACCTAAAACGGGTGATTGCCCGCCCGTTTCATCCCCCCTACTTTTGCAAACGAATAAAACCAAAAGCCCATGATTAAAAATATCTGCACTGTCATCCTATTATTATTGTCCGTCCTGCCCGCAGCGGGACAAAACCGGGTAAAGGTCAAAATCTCGGGCAATGTCATCACCACAGACGGCGCTCCGGCCGAATACATCACGGTTTCGCTGAAAAATACGGTATTCGGCGGGATGTCCGACGGGGACGGCAATTTCGAATTTGCGGCTCCCCCGGGCGAATATACGATGGTCGTCCAATCCGTAACCGCCCACCGCAAGGAGTTTCCGGTCACCATCGAAACCGGTCGGGAAAACGTATTCCCGAACATCGAAGTCAAGGAAGATATCAACCAGTTGGAGGAGGTGGTCGTCACCGGACAGTTCTCGCCGCAATCCATGAAAAACTCCTTATATAAGGTACGGTCGGTAAACAGCGATCAGATCCGGCAAAAGGCACCCCTGGATGTACAGTCGCTGCTCAACACCGAAATCGGCATCCGCCTCTCGAACGACATGGCGCTCGGAGAAACGGACTTCGAGCTGATGGGTATGAGCGGCAACAACGTCAAAATCCTCATGGACGGTATTCCGATGATCGACCGAGGCTCGACCAAACAGAGCCTCAGCCAACTCGACGTAAACCGGATCGAACGGGTCGAAATCGTCGAAGGTCCGATGTCGGTAGTCTATGGCACGGACGCCCTTGCGGGAGTCATCAACATCATCACCAAAAAGGGACCGGGCTATTCCGGCGAAAGCACCTGGCGCGTGGGCGCCCGCATCCAGGAAGAAACGATGGGCAAGGAATACCAGTTCTTCAACGGCGAAGGTCTTCACAACGAAAGCATCGACCTCGGATTCAATCTTAAAAACGGACTCTACTTCAACGGCGGCTACACCCGCAACGACAACGGCGGCTGGCAGGGCGACCTGACCGGACGCGAAAAGCGCTGGCATCCCAAAGACCAGTCGCTGGCCAACGGTATGATAGGGTTCCAGCGACGCAACCTGAACGTCTGGTACCGGCTGGATTTCCTCGACGAGAAAATCTTCGGTCCTCTGAACGGTACCGCCATCGAACCGGAGAAGGTTTCCGACAAGGACTATCTGACCAAACGATACACCCATCAGTTACAGGCAGACTGGAGACTGGACAACCGGTTGAGCGTCAATCTCGCCCTCTCCTACCAGGACTACAAGCGCCGCACGCAGACCACCTGGACAGACCTCTCGACCGGAGAGAAATGGCTCTCGGCCGAAGATGCCAGTCAGGATGTCACCCAGTACAAAGCCTGGATCGCACGGGCGACGGCAACCTGGAATATCGGCCCGAAGATCAGCCTTCAGCCCGGTTTGGAATACCAATGGACCGAAGGCAAGGGCGGACGCATCGACGGCACCCCCACGATCTCCGATCTGGCATTCTTCATCTCGGCCGAATACAAACCCTGGAGCTGGATGAGCGTACGCCCCGGCGTTCGGGCTTTCCTGATGGCCGACTACGAAGCTCCTGTGGCCGTACCTTCGATTTTAACGAAGTTCGATCTGACACCCGATATGGACATCCGCCTCTCCTATGCCTACGGCTTCCGTACGCCGACCCTGCAGGAGCTCTACTTCTCGTTCCACAACGACAACCACGACATCGACGGCAACCCGGACCTGAAAGCCGAATATTCGAACAATGTCACGGGATCGTTCACCTACCGCATCCTGCATAACGCGCGGATCCGGCTCACCACCACGTTGAGCGGTTTCTACAACGTCTTCAAGGACAAGATCAGCCTGGCGCAGAACGTCGATATTCCCAACTACAACACCTACTACAACATCGGCCGCTACAAAACCCTGGGCGGGGCACTGGAAACCTCGCTGGCATGGGGCGGATTACGCGTGAACGTCAATGCTTCGCTGATCGGACGCTACAACAAATATGCCTCCGACGATAAAAGCCTGCCCCAGTTCCGCTATTCGCCCGAAGTGAGTACGACCATCAGTTACCATATCGCCAAGTCGGGAACGGACATCAGTTTCTTCTACAAATACACCGGCCAGCGCAAGGAGTACTATTACCACGAATACACGACCCCGGACAACAAGAAAGAGAGCGAAATTTACCTGAGGGGACTCCCCTCCTACCACTACGGGGACATCACCGTCACGCAGAAGCTGACCTCGTTCCTGAGCCTGAACGTAGGTGTCAAAAACCTCTTCAACCTGACCGACATACGCACGATCGTAGAATCCGCGAACGACACCCCTTCGGTCAGCTATCTCGGCTGCGGACGCAGCTACTTCATCGGACTGAACTTGATGCTGAACGGAAAATTCAAAAAATAACAAATTCAATATTAACTAATTAAAACCATTCTATGAAAAGATTACTTTACTTACTGTCAGCCTGTCTGATGACCTTCGGATTCTCGGCATGCAACGACGATGACGACAACCTGAAGTTGCAGGACATTTCGGTCGAATTCGCCGTATCGGAAGCCGGCATGGACGGCGAAACCGTCAGCCTCGGCCTGAAACTCAGCCGCGCTACGACCGAGAGCTTGGACGTAACGATGGAAATGACCTCTTCGGACGTATCCGACGCGGACATCACGACGACCCCGGCCATGACCGACGGCAAGATCACGGTCAATATTCCGGCCGGACAGTCCACGGGCACTTTCACCGTAGCCAAAGCGACGGGTAAAAACCCCGAGGGAACGGCGAAATTCCAGATTCTCTCCCTCTCGCTGACCGAAGGCTACAAGATCGGCACGACCAAGGAGATGACCCTCTCGTTCACTCCGATCGTCTCCACGGGCGGCACGATGACGCTCGAAGGGAAAGTCGGTGACCAGAACTACGCCAACATGGTCTATGTCGATCTGAGTAATAACAGCCAGATGCAGATCGACCGCAAGAGCTGGAACCTGGGCTTCTACTGCGGCGATGAGTTCCGCGTGGTACTCAACTCTTCATACGCAACGGTAGCGGCCGCTTCCGAGAAAACGGACTTCGCAGCCGTAACCCTCGAAGATGCGCAGAGCGCACCCAACATCGCCGCAGGCAGCATGTCCGAAGACTTCAAGGCGGAATGGATCGACGACGTCACGGGCGACCTGTCGAAGACCGCATTCGGCGAAATATCGGCTACGGATGCGAACAACAAGGTATTTTTCGTGGCCTCGGCCGACAACAAGACCAATACCGACGGTACGGAAAACCGGAGCCTCTGGTACAAAGTGAAAGTCACCCGCAGCGGCAACGGCTACAAGGTAGAGTACGGCAAGGTGGAAGATACGACCCCAAAAACCGTCGAAATCACGAAAGACCCGATTTACAGCTTCATCGGACTCTCGCTCGAAACCGGCGAACAGGTGCTCCAGCCCGCCAAGAGCAAATGGGACATCATGTGGGCCTACGCCGCCTCTTCGACCATGATGGCATCGGGACCGGTGATCTCGTTCACGCAGGATGTAATCACGATCAACAACCTGGGCGGCGCGGAAACAGCGATCGTCATGACGGACACCAAGTCGTATGCCGACTTCAAACGTGCGGACGTGGCATCTGCGGAGTTCCAGACGGAAGCGAACACGATCGGCACCAACTGGCGCACCCCCGCGATGCCGGGCGTGGAGAATCCGGGTGTCAAGGCAGACCGTTTCTTCGTCATCAAGGACTGTGCGGAAAACTACTACAAGCTCCGGTTCCTCAAATTCGGTTCGGGCGACGACGGTGAGCGCGGACGTCCGCAACTGGAGTACGAGTTGCTGAAATAGACGAAATGATGCGATCGGATTGGCTGGCAGCACCGGAACTACGGGACTGCCGGCCAAACCACGCAAAAAGAGTCCGTTTTCAAGATACGGCCCGTCCGGTATGGATCCGGACGCCGGCAATCCTCAAGAATCTTAACAATTTACACTTCGAATAATGGCAAAAAACAAGAAATGGATCCTCGCGGCCGTCGCCGTACTCGCAGTGGTCCTGTGCTGCTGGGCGGCGTGGAGCAAATGGGCATCCACGACCCGGATCGGACTGGTGAACTTCCAGAACTATCAGACGGCCAGCCTCGTCAAATCCAACGAAGACAACTTCATCGAATACGAAGAAATACCGCTCGACCGGCTCGACCGGCTCGGACGTTACGACCTGGTGCTGGGATTCGGCATGGGTCTGAAAATCACTGAAGAACAACGGGCGCAGATCCTCGCGGCAGCCGACGAAGGCACCCCTATCTACATTTACGCCGCCACCAATCCGGAAAACGACATCTGTAGCCTCGACAGCCTCACCAAGGCCGGAATCTCGGCCTACATCGGCAACGGCAACAAGCGGAATTACCGGAATATGGCCCGCTACGTCCGCCAGCATATCGACGCGAAGCGCCTCTTCGTCACACCGGCTGAAGAAGCTGTCGAGAGCGCTTCGGACGTGCTCTACCACTTGGACGAAGACCTCTCATTCAAAACCGTCGCGGACTATGAGAAATACCTCCGGGAACAGGGAATTTATCGGGAGAAAGCCCCCAAAATCGCAATCGTAGGCGGTCTGAACGACCCCTTCAGCGGCAACCGGGCCAACATCGACAGCTTGATCGTATCGCTGCAAAACGCAGGAATGAACGTCTATCCCGTTTCGTCGTACCGCCAGCGTCTGACGTTCCTGCGGGAAATCGGCCCCGACGCGGTCATCCACTTCGCGCACGGGCGCATGGTCATGGGCCAGGCCGACGCAGCCGTGGAGTGGCTGAAGGAGCGGAACATCCCGATCTTCTCGCCGCTCTCCATGCTGGAAACGCAGGAGGAGTGGGAAAGCGACCCGATGGGGATGTTCGGGGGATTCATGTCCCAGAGTATCGTCGTACCCGAACTGGACGGCGCGATCTACCCCTACGTGCTGAACGATCAGGAACTGGACGAAGAGGGAATCTACCTCTTCAAGGCCATTCCCGAACGGCTGAAGAATTTCACCCGGATCATCGGCAACTTCATCTCGCTGAAACGGAAGCCGAATGCTGAAAAGAAAGTAGCGATCTACTACTTCAAAGGCGCCGGACAATCCTCGCTGACGGCCCAGGGACTGGAAACGGTGCCGTCGCTCTATAATCTTCTGAAACGGCTCAAGGCCGAAGGCTACACGGTGAAAAACCTGCCTGCGACCGAAAAAGAGTTCGAAAAGCTGCTGATGACGCAGGGTGCCGTATTGAGCACCTATGCCGAAGGAGCTTTCGACGACTTCCTGAAAAACGGCCGTCCGGCACTGGTCGGAAAGTCGGAATACGAATCCTGGGTGCAGGACGCCCTGCCCGAAGAGCTCTATGCCGACGTCGTGCAACTGTACGGCGAAGCGCCGGGCCGCTATATGAGTACGGTCCGGGAGGGCGAGCCGTGCCTGGCCGTAGCCCGCATCGATCTGGGCAACGTCGTGCTGCTGCCGCAGCCCATGGCTGCGGTCGGCGACGACGCTTTCGCCATCGTACACGGCGCCAAAACCGCTCCGCCCCACCCCTACATCGGCGCCTACCTCTGGGCGCAATACGGCTTCGGAGCCGACGCGATGATTCACTTCGGCACACACGGCAGCCTGGAGTTCACGCCCCGGAAACAGGTGGCGCTCTGCCGCTACGACTGGCCCGACCGTCTGGTGGGCACCATTCCCCACTTCTATTACTACACCATCGGCAACGTCGGCGAAAGCATGATGGCCAAACGCCGCTCGTACGCTACGACGTTCACGGAGAGCAAGACCCGGGGACAGTACAAGGAGCTGATGAACAAAATCGAAGCGTACTACAAGACCGACGAGGCCCGCCAGCCGGAGGTATCGATCGCCGTGAAAAAGATCGCCGTGAAGATGGGCCTGCACCGCGACCTGCGGCTGGACAGCCTGCTCACGCAGCCCTACACTGCCGAGGAGATCGCCCGCATCGAAAACTTCGCCGAGGAGATCGCCAACGAAAAGATGACCGGGCAGCTCTATACGACCGGCGTTCCCTACTCGCCGGAGAAGATCCGTTCGTCGGTAATGGCCATGAGCGCCGACCCGATCGCATACAGCGTAGCGGCCCTCGACCGCCAGCGCGGAAAGGTAACCGACACGCAGCTCAAGAGTCAGGCATTCTTCACGCAGCACTATCTGGAGCCGGCCAAACAACTGGTCCGCCAGGTACTCGGCGGACAGAAAGCCGACGACGCACTGGTCTGCCGCGTAGCGGGAATCACCCCGGAGAAGCTCGCCGAAGCGCACACGATCCTCACTCCGCCCCGGCGAGGTATGATGATGGGCCGCGCAGCTACTCCTGCGGAATATACGGCCGATCAAAAACGCGAAGCGCAGGCCATCGCCGAAGTGGAGCGTACCGTGACGAATATCCAGAACTACAAACGGGCGCTGGAGGAGAGTCCGGAAATGGAGATGCGCTCGATTCTGAACGCTCTGGCGGGCGGATACGTCGCACCAACTTCGGGCGGCGATGCCGTGGCCAATCCGCAGGCGGTGCCTACGGGCCGCAACCTTTATGCTGTGAACGCAGAGACCACCCCGTCCGAACAGGCCTGGGCCAAGGGCAAGGAGCTGGCGGAGAATACGCTCGCACAATACAAGAAAACGCACGGCGACTATCCGCGCAAAGTCAGCTACACCTTCTGGAGTAGTGAATTTATCGAGAGCGAAGGTGCGACGATCGCCCAGGTGCTCTACATGCTGGGCGTAGAGCCGGTACGCGACGCCTACGGCCGCGTGTCCGACCTGCGGCTGATCCCTTCCGAGCAGTTGGGCCGGCCCCGCGTGGACGTAATCGTGCAGACCTCGGGGCAGTTCCGCGACCTGGCGGCATCTCGCCTGGCACTGATTTCGCGGGCCGTCGAGATGGCGGCGGCAGCGACCGACGACCGGTACGGCAACCGCGTGGCGGAAAGCACGGTGGAGACCGAACGCCTGCTAGTCGAGCAGGGCGTATCCCCGAAAGACGCGCGTGAAATGTCCACGCAGCGGGTATTCGGAGGTGTGAACGGCATGTACGGAACCGGCATCCAGGACATGATCACCAGCGGCGACAAGTGGACCGACGAACAGGAGATCGCCGACGCCTACATCAACAACATGGGCGCCGTGTACGGCAGCGACGAAGAGTGGGGAGAGATGAAGGCCGGACTGCTGCGGGCCGTGCTCCACAACACGGACGCCGTCGTACAGCCCCGTCAGAGCAACACCTGGGGCGCGTTGAGCCTCGATCACGTCTATGAGTTCATGGGCGGGATGAACCTGGCCGTGCGCAATGTCACGGGCAAGGACCCCGACGCCTATTTCGCCGACTACCGCAACCGCAACAACGTCAAAATGCAGGAGCTCAAGGAGGCTATCGGCGTGGAATCCCGCGCCACGATCTTCAATCCGGAATACGTCAAGGAGGTGATGAAGGGCGGCGCATCGAGCGCATCGCAGATCACCGAGGTCGTGACCAACACCTACGGATGGAACGTCACCAAACCCGATGTCATCGACAAGGAGATGTGGGACCGGATCTACGACGTGTATGTCCAGGACAGCTACGGCCTGGGAACCGAACAGTTCTTCCGTCAGCAGAATCCGGCAGCCCTGCAGGAAATCACGGCCGTAATGCTGGAAACTGCCCGCAAGGGAATGTGGAAAGCCTCGGAGCAACAGCTCAACACACTGGCGAGCCTGCACACGGAGCTGGTCGAAGAGTTCGGCTCGACAGGCAGCGGATTCTCGGGCGGCAACGCCAAATTGCAGGAGTTCATCGCCGGACGGGTCGCTCCGCAGCATGCGGCGGCCTACAAACAGCAGATCCAGACCATGAAGACCGTACAAAGCCCGGATAACAAGAACGGGATGGTACTCAAGAAAGACGAAGTGTCCAGCGGTGAACAAGGTCGGAAAAACGCCCTGAACGGCGTATGGATCGCCGGCGGAGTACTGGTGTTGTTCGTCGTCCTGCTGCTGGTGCTCCGCAAAAAGAGAAAAGACAACTAATACGATACTATGCAACTAATCATCAGCGTACTCATCCTGTTCATCCTCATCAACTGCGTGCTCAAACTCAGTTTCTGGAGGATCTGGCAGGCCGCTCTGTTCGGAGCGGTGTGCGGCGCCTTCGTCATCGCGACCTACCCGTACGCCATTCTGCAATCGAAGACACAGTTGGCCGACTACCTGCAAAACACGACGGCTCTGCAAAATATGGCCGTTATCATCACGCTCGAATCGGTCGTCTGCTTCGCCTACTGCATCGCCGTGCTGCGGGGTTGGTTCGGACAACAGGAACGGTGGTGGGTGAAACCCCTGAAGTGGTACCCCAGCCTACTCGTCTTCCCCGTGCTGTTCTACCTGCAGACCGAATTGGTGTTCAGTTTTCCCGGAACGTCGTTCTCGGCGATCTCCTATGCGTTCGCCGCAGCCGTCGTCGTGCTGTTCCCGCTGCTCTGCCACCTTTTCCGGCTCCTGCTGCCGGAAAAGGAGATGCGGCTGGAGACGCACTTTCTGGTGAGTCTCTTCGTCTGCATCATCGGCCTGCTGACCACCGTCAACGGCAATGTAACCTATCCGGCGGTCGATGAGCCGACGAACTGGCGGGCACTGGGATTCGCCTTCGGACTGTTCCTGGTTCTCTTCGTGCTTGGGGCGCTCTGGAACCGCATCAAATGGATCGTCCTGCAAAAGCGAAACGCCCGCAAAAAACATTCGGCACAACCCCGAACCGTCATAAATTCCAAGAAATCGTAAAACAAATAAACTTATATGGAAACCATTTCACAAGTACTTTTCTGGGTGGCCAACAGCCTGCTTATCCCGGATATTCTGCTGCTGTTGCTGCTGTTCATCCGCGCCCTGCTGCTCGTGGGCGGCATCTACAACCAATACATGGCCAAACGCAAGAACGACAAGCGACTGAACGACCTGATCAAAAACCTGACACCGGACAAGGTGGACGACCTGCGCAAAGCGCTGCCCGCGAAAGACAACTCGCTCTACATCCGCTATCTGCGCGACCTGCTGACCAACCCGGCCAGCCAGGATTACGCAGACTACCTGATCTCGAATTTCGAGAACGACGCCGAGAAGGACGTGATCCTGTCCAAACTTCTCACCAAGATCGGCCCCGTACTGGGTCTGATCGGCACGCTGATCGCCATGAGCCCGGCGCTCGTGGGACTCTCGACGGGCGACATCGCAGGTATGTCCTACAATATGCAGGTCGTATTCGCCACGACGGTCGTGGGCCTCGTGATCAGCGGCGTGGGCCTGGTATCCCTGCAATTCAAGCAGCGCTGGTATGCCAAGGATGTCAATAACCTGGACTACGTATCACGGAAACTGATCGAAAAAAACACGGAAGCATGAAACCGACCCGCAGAAAAAGCAAGTTCGCCGTACAGGAAGACTCCGATCCGCTGAGCGTGGTGGTCAATCTGTTCGACGTGGCGATGGTCTTCGCCGTAGCGCTGATGGTCGCCATGGTAATGCATATGAACATGACCGAAGTATTCACGCAGGAAGACTTCACCGTAGTGAAAAACCCCGGCAAGGAAAATATGGAGATCATCATGAAGGAGGGAAACAAGATCAACAAATACACCCCCTCCGAACAGCAGGGTTCCGGTGCGAAGGGCAAGCGCGTCGGCATCGCCTACGAACTGGAAAACGGAGAAATCATTTATGTACCAGAATAATAAACAGAACGGAAAATGAAAAAGATCCTCGTATCGTTGATCTGCTGCCTGACCGCAACGCTCGGTTGGGCACAGGAGAAAAATGCCTACACGCTGTTCGACGCCCAGGGCAATCGGGTCGATTACACGCAGATGATGGACGTGCTCGAACGGCAGGATGTCGTATTCATCGGCGAAATCCACAACTGCCCCATCGCCCACTGGATGGAATACGAAATCGTCAAAGACCTTTACGACCGGCACGGCGACCGGCTGATGATCGGCGCCGAAATGTTCGAGCGGGACAATCAGCTGATCCTCGACGAATACCTGGCCGGAATGATTACCCCCGAACGGTTCAACGCCGAAGCCAAGCTCTGGCCCAACTACAAGACCGACTACTCTCCGATCGTCGAATTCGCCAAAGAGCACAAGATTCCCTTCGTCGCCACGAACGTAGCACGCCGCTACGCCAACATGGTCGCCAAAGGCGGATTCGAGGCGCTGGACGGGCTTTCGGACGAAGCGAAACGGTATGTCGCACCGCTGCCCCTGAATTATGTGCCCAACAAGAGCGTGGACGAATATTTCGGGGCCATGAAAATGCCCGGGATGAAACAGAGCGCCGCAGAAAACCTTTCGAAGGCACAGGCGGTCAAAGACGCTACGATGGCCTGGTCGATCGCCGAACGGATGCAGTCGAAACTCGTCCACATGAACGGCAACTTCCACTCGACGGACCACAGCGGCATCATCACCTACCTCAACCAGTACCGTCCCGGTCTGAAGATCGGCACGGTGGAGGTCATCCGGCAGGAAAATACCGACAAGCTCGATCCCGAAGCACTCGGTAAGGCCGATTTCTTCATCTGCGTACCCAAAGACATGACCTCGACGTTCTGATCGCAGACAAACGAAAAAAGAGGGGACGATACGGAAAATCGTCCCCTCTTTTTTTGTCGCGCCGGCCTTTTCGGATCGTCCGGACGCTATTTTATGCGAACAGGGCTTCCGTTTTGGCGATCACCTCCTCCGGGTCGGGATCGATCGGGAAAACATGATCGGGCTTCAGGTACCACAGCGTTTTATCCTCCTTGAAATGGAGTTCGCCGCCGCCCGTAATATTCAGCATCACCACGGCATCTTTGGCGATCTTGCCCTCTTCTACAGCCTTGATGAGCGATGCGGTGGCGATGCCGGCCGCCGAATAGATATCGACGCCTTCCAACTCGAGGAACAGACGCCGCGCTTTGCGGGCGTGGGCATTGGTCAGCGCGAACATCTCGCCGTCGGTGGCTTTCAGCGCATCGTAAAGACCGCCGGCGATACTATAAGGCGGTTTGCGGTTCGACAGCACCTTGGCGTCGATGATCTCCACGTCACGGCGGGCTTTGTCATCGTCGTAATGGAGCATGTCGCGCGAATCCTCCCGCCAGGCGTTATACATCGGCACGAACGGCGCGTTCTGCGAAACCATCAGCTTCATCAGGTGACTACCGAAACGGCCGTCCTCGATAAGGCGCATATTGGCTTCCCAGGCGGCAATAGCACCCGTACCGCTGCCGACGGCCTGGAAATAGTAATCGGGGATCCGACCGATAGTCGTCGCTGCCGACAGTACGGTAGTGGCCATACCGTCGCGGCGTGCCACGTTCTTCGCACCGCCCTCGGCATAAAACTTATCGCTCTTGAGTGCCAGGTTGCTCAAATGGATCGCATCGAAATAATCTCCGCCCTTCTCCGAACAGATCAGTTTCACGCAAGGATCCAGCGGTCCGTCGAACCACAGGGCATCGAGGTTGTCGGCAGGCACCGACAAGAGCAGCGGAATCCGGTTGTCGGAGCAGACCTTGGCGAAGGCGCGGGCCGTATTGCCGGCCGACGCCACGACAAGCACCCGCTTCTCGTTCTCGTCGATACGGGCACAGACGCTGTAAGCCTCCGTTTCCTTGAACGAACAGGTAGTCATGTGCGCCCCGATAGCCGGGTAATAGCCGTTGAAGGTAATGTAGAGATTTTCCAGCCCGAGGTGCGCAGCCAACCCTTTACTTTTGTAGGTCACCGGAGCCTTCGAATTTTCCAGCATTCGCCGAACAGGCAACCAGTCGGCGAACTTGTAGAACCCGTATTCATCGGATTTGAGTTCGAGCTGCTTTTTTGCATAACGAGTACGGATCAACGAAGGACACTTGCACTGGGCATCGTCCAGCGTCCACCCTTCGTCCGGAAACTCCCGGCCGGTAGCGACACACTCCAGCGTGTAGAAAGTAGGGGTAAAATCTTTCATCTATTGCGGTTTAATGATTACGACATACGGGACTTGAAATCCTCGTAGCCGAATTCTCTGATTATTTCTATTGCTCCATCGCGGCGCACGATGGCGATCGCAGGATGCGCCACGCCGTTGAACATCGTGGTCTTGACCATCGTATAGTGAATCATATCCTCGAACACGATGCGATCGCCGACCCGCAGATCGCGGTCGAAGATCCAATCCCCGTAGTAATCCCCGGCCAGACAACTGTTGCCGCCCATACGCCAGCCCTTCTCTCCCGGTTCCGGATCGCGGGCCCCCAGGATCGCCGGTTTATAGGGCATCTCCAGGCAGTCGGGCATGTGGCAGGCGAACGACACGTCGAGCATCGCCGTACGCACGCCGCCGTTCTCAACGATGTCCTCCACGGTCGAAACCAGGTAACCCGTCCGCCAAGTGAAGGCGCTGCCGGGCTCCAGGATCAAGCGCAGGTTCGGATATTTCGCCTTGAACTCCTGCAAAATGCGGATCAGCTCATCGCAATCGTAATCCTTGTGGGTCATCAGGTGTCCGCCGCCCATATTGAGCCATTTGATCCGGTCGAGGAAACGACCGAAACGCTCTTCGACGGCATCGAGCGCCAAGCGCAAATGTTCGGGGCGGGACTCGCACAGCACGTGGAAATGCAATCCTTCGACCCCGGCGGGCAGCTCCTTCAGCTCCCCGGCGGGAATACCCAGCCGCGAACCGGGCACGCAAGGGTTATAGAGATCGGTTTCTACCGGCGAATAGCCGGGGTTGATCCGCAGGCCGCACGAAATACCGCGCAGCAGGGCCATCTGTCCGAACCGTTCGAACTGCGCAACGGAATTGAAGGTGATGTGATCGCTGCAATCGAGAATCTCTTCGATATTCCGGTCGGTATACACCGGAGCGTACGTATGCGCCGGACGGCCGAACTCCTCGAAAACCAGCCTCGCCTCGGCCAGCGACGAAGCGGTGGCTCCGTCGGAATGTTGCGCAAGCTCCGGGAAAATACTCCACATGGCACAGGCCTTCAGAGCGACGATCACTTCGGCACCGCTCTCCCGGCGAACGCGGTCGATGACCGCCAAATTCCGATCGAGCAACTGCTCATCCAGCACGAAGCAGGGAGAAGGTAATTTTTGAAAATCGATCATGGATTTCCGATGCTGTTTCAAATTCACGCAAAAATAGAAAAAACCTCCCAACCGGGATTCAAAATTCCCGGCTATTTGGAATAAATAAGTATTTATACCTACCTCTTTTCACACCAATACAGACCGATAAAAAAGTCCGGACGGTACATACCATCCGGACTTTCAAACCAATTATCGAAACCCGATCAGACTTCCAGATCGACGTCGAATTTCTCGACCCAGGGCAATCCCTGCGGTCCCAGTTCGGCCAGGAACGGATCGGGATCGAACTCCTCGACGTTGAACACGCCCGCACCGCGCCAAAGCCCCTTGGCCCACATCGAAGCGCCCAGCGCCGCCGGAACGCCCGTAGTAAAGCTCACGGCCTGCGTACCGGTCTCCTGGAACGCCTTCTCGTGGTCGCAGTTGTTGTAAATATAATACGTACGCTCCTTGCCGTCCTTGATACCCCGGATGCGGCAGCCGATCGAAGTCTGGCCGTGATAGTTCGCACCCAGCGACTTGGGATCGGGCAGCACGGCCTTCAGGAACTGAATCGGCACGATCTCCACACCGTTGTAAATGATCGGATCGATACGGGCCATGCCGATATTCTGAATCACGCGCAGGTGGGTCAGGTACTCCTGTCCGAAAGTCATCCAAAAGCGGGCTCGCTTGATCGTCGGATAGTTCTTTACCAGCGACTCCAGCTCCTCGTGGTAGATCACATAAGATTCGCGCTCGCCGATTTCAGGATAATGAAGCGACTTGTGTATCTCGTGCGGTTCGGTCACCACCCACTTGCCGTTCTCGTAGTAACGGCCTTTTTGAGTCACTTCGCGGATATTGATTTCCGGATTGAAATTCGTGGCGAAAGCCATGCCGTGATTACCGGCGTTGCAATCCACGATATCGAGGTAGTGAATCTCGTCGAAATGGTGTTTAGCAGCATAGGCGGTGAAAATAGCTGTCACTCCCGGATCGAAGCCGCAGCCCAGAATAGCCGTCAGCCCTTTCTCCTTGAAGCGCTCCTGATAGGCCCACTGCCACGAATACTCG
>OKTH01000259.1_pt1 | contig 39444 bp, 32 predicted proteins | sample 1606361 | NCBI WGS metagenome assembly OKTH01 (sample SAMEA3879575, study PRJEB24766) | human gut metagenome | biome: human-associated habitat; feature: feces | place: USA | collected 1985/1987 | reverse complement strand
GCCAGAGGCTCCCCTCGGTAGGGGAGCTGTCGAGCGAATGCGAGACTGAGAGGTTTATACTTATAAGGAGTTTACCATGAAAAAAAGATTCCTCGCATTCCTGCTGGCCGTCTGCGTGGCGGTTTCCATGCTGGTGCTGCCCGCCTCGGCGGTCGGCTCCAACGCGGCAGTCCAGACGGCGACGGCGCTGGGCGGTCTGACCGCAGAGCAGTCCGCTTCTCTGGGCGCGCCCCTCACCCGTGGGCAGGCGGCCCGTCTCCTGACGGCTTTCTCGGCCTACCGCGACACCGCCGCAGCACAGGGCCGCACCGGCCGTCTGTACAGCGACGTGGACAGTGACTCGCCCTACGCCGTCTACATCCGCACCGCCGTCCAGAACGGCTGGATGACCGGCTACTCCGATGGCAGCTTCCGCCCGGACAATGCCGTTACGCTGGAGGAGGCCTGCACCATGGCCCTCCGCCTGCTGGGCTACGATGTGGCGAGCCTCGGCGGCACCTTCCCCTCGGCCCAGCTCAATAAGGCAAGCGCACTGGGCCTGCGCAATGACATCAGCGCCCGTCAGGGCGAAGTGCTGACCCTCGAGCAGGGCACCGTGCTCTTCTACAATGCCCTCACGGCCATGAACGGCAGCGGTCAGGTCTACGCCTCCACGCTGGGCTTTGCGGTGAGCAACGGTCAGGTGGACATCTCCTCCGTCCTGCTGGACAACGTCAAAGGCCCCTTCGTGGCCGATGCGGCCGCGGCCCTGCCCTTTGCCCCGGCGGCCATCTACCGCAACGACGAAGTCACCACCTCTGCGGCCCTCTCTCCCTATGATGTCTACTATTATAATGAGAGCGCCCGCACCCTGTGGATCTACAATAAGCGTGCCGCAGGCCGTGTAACGGCGGTCTCGCCCTCGGCCAGCGCCCCGACCTCTGTGACTGTGGCCGGGGTCAGCTACACTATCGCCTCGCCCTCTGTGGCCTACCAGCTCTCCTCCCTGTCCGGCGGCGGCGTGGGTCAGGTGGTCACGCTGCTGCTGGGCATGAACGACGCCGCAGTCTCCGTCCTCACCGGGGACGAGGCCGACGCCGTCTTTTACGGCGTGGTGCAGTCCTCATCCCGCACCCTCGTGGAGACCAACGGCGCCGAGGTGCAGCAGGCCGTCTCCATCATGTGCACCGACGGCACGGCCCGCACCGTCAACGTAAACAATAAGCTCAATTTCCCGGCGGGCAAGCTGGTGGAGGTCCGCGTGGACGAGGGCGGCGAGAGCGTTAAGTCCATCTCGCCCCGCCCGGTCAGCGGCACCATCCGCGCCGACGGCACCGCGCTGGGCGACACCCCGTTTGCAGACAACGTGCAGATCCTTGATACGACGTCGGAGGGTGTGGCTGGGGCAATTCGCCCCAGCCGCCTATCGGGGGTAACGCTGAGTGAGAACGACGTCCGCTACTACACCACCAACGCCGCCGGTGAGATCGACCGGGTCATCCTCAACGATGTGACCGGCGACCTGTGGGAGTATGCCGCGCTGGATTCCGTCCGCCGCCTGACGGACGAAGCCGCCAAGAAGATCGACGAGAAGATCAGCGAGAAGGCGCAGGACGCCGCAAAGGAGGCCGCAGGCCTCCCCACGACGACAACGACCACCACCACAGTGAAGAAGACCGACGAGGAGACCTTTCAGGACGTGAAGAACATTCTGGTGCCCAGCACCAGCGATGTGCTCTACGGCCTCATCGACGGCAGCATCGTCAGCTCTACCTGGAACACCCTCACCGGCAAGACGGATCAGCTCTTCAGCTATGTGCTCCGCCGCACCGGCGACAGCGTGGGCGGCACGCTGGGCGATTTCCTCAACTATCTGGGTGAGGGCGCCACCTACGTCTGCTACACCGGCGGCAAGCAGGTGGCCTACAGCACCGCCACCAAGTATCCCATCGTGGCAGGCGGCATCGCCATCGGCCGCTCTGCCGACGGCAAAGCCATCAACCGGATGCTCCAGCTCTCGCCGGTGGTCATCGACAGGCTGGGTGCGGCTTCGGTCATGAGCGGGGACAAGCGGTATGAGACCGCCGACGATATGCAGGTCTATCTGTGGTCGAACGGCCAGTATTTCGCCACCTCGCTGCCCAAGGTCAACACCGAGGACTACAAGCTCATCGGCTGGTACGACAACTTTGGCTGCGCAGGCGGAAAGAAGATCCGCATCCTAGTGGCCGTCAAGACGAACTGAGATCTTTCCTGAAAGAACAAAGCAGCAGCCTCACTCTGAGTTCGGTGAGGCTGCTGCTTTTGTGTTTAGCTGTTAGACTGGGGGACGCGGCAGAAAAAGGATCTTCCCATTTGCCACCGGCCAAGTTTCGTGTTACAATAAAAACCAGAGAAATTGCGGAAAAAGGAGGTGCGGCAATGATACGCATCGCTCTGGTGGAGGACGAGGCAGAGGTGCGGGCGCAGCTGCAAGGCTATGTGCAGCGGCACACCCGGCAGTATGGCACCGAGTTTGCTGTGACGGAGTTTGCCGACGGGATGGAGCTGCTGGATGATTACCGCCCGGTGTACGATGTCCTGTTTCTGGACGTGGAGATGAAGCATCTGGATGGGATGGAGACAGCCCGGCGGGTGCGGGAGCTGGACAAGGACGTCATCATCGTCTTTATCACGAATATGGCCCAGTACGCCATCGGCGGGTACGCGGTGGGTGCGCTGGACTATGTGCTCAAACCGGTGCCCTACTTTGCCTTTTCGCAGCAGCTCCGGAAGGTGGAGGAGCAGCTGCGCCGCCGGGTGCGGCACTATCTGGCCCTGCCGGTGGAGGGCGGGCTTCGGCGGCTGGACTCCTCCCTCATCTATTATCTGGAAAGCGAGGGCCACCGCGTCCACTTCTACACCGAGGAGGGGGACTTCGCGGCGGCGGGCACCCTGAAAGCCTTCGAGGAAAAGCTGGCGGAGCGGCCCTTTGCCCGCTGCAACAGCGGCTACCTCGTCAATCTGGCGCAGGTGAAGGGGGTGCAGCAGGGGATGGTGCAGGTAGGACCTTATGAATTGCAGCTGAGCCGGCCCCGGCGGAAAGCCTTCCTCGCGGCGCTGGCCGACCACATCGGAGGTGGAGGCGCATGACGGCGCTGCCCAATATCCCGCGCCTCTACACGGCGCTGGCCGAGTGTCTGGCCGTGGGCATCTACGCCCTGCCGCTGGGCCTCCGCTTCGGCCCGAAAGCCACCCTCGCCGTCAGCGCGGCATGGGCGCTGGTTCTCTGCGCTTTTTTGCAGGCCACGGGCAGCGTCCCGCTGGCGTGGTGGATCCCCTGCATGGCGGCGGCGGTGGCGATGCAGTACCTCTACCTCTGGCTCACCCGCACCATCTCGCTGCTGGAGGCCGGGTATGTCTGCGCCCGGGCCTTTGTTCTGGCCGAGCTGGCCGCCAGCGCCGAGTGGCAGCTGCACTGTTTCCTCTGGCCCCAGCGCAGCGGAGCCGATGGCCTGTCGCTGGCGCTGCTGGCGGTGGTCTACAGCGGGGTCTTTGGCTGCATCTGGCTGCTGGAGCACAAGCACGCCAGCCCCAAGGGCCGCATCGTCATCAGCGGAAAAGCGGCCCTCGTGGCCGTCGTCATGGCGGCGATGGTCTTCGCGGTGAGCAACCTGCTGTTCTTGGGCGACCGCGAGGTGGATATGAGCGTCTACTACATCCGCACGCTGGTGGACATCTGCGGCGTCCTCATCCTGACCGTCCAGCACGAGCAGCTGCGGGAAGCGGCCCTCCACAGCGAGCTTGCGGCGATGGACGAGGTGCTCCACCGCCAGTATGAGCAGTACAAGCGGAGCAAAGAGGGCATCCGGCTCATCAACAGCCGCTACCATGAGTTGAAAATTCAGATCGCAGACATCCGTGCCGAGCGCGACCGGGCCAAGCAGGACGCCGCGCTGGCCCGGATGGAAAGCGGCATCCGCCGGTATGAGGCCGAGAACAAGACCGGCAATCCGGTGCTGGACACCCTGCTCACCGCAAAGAGCATGGACTGCCAGCAGCGGGGCATCAACATGACCAGCGTAGCCGATGGCAGCAAGCTGGGGTTCCTGACGACCCGTGAGCTGTGCACCCTCGTGGGCGCGCCGCTGGACAACGCCATCGAGTGTGTCGCGGCAGAGCCGGACCCCGAAAAGCGGCTGCTGCGGGTGGCCGTCTATGACCAGAGCGGCTGTGTGATGCTCCGCTTCGAGAATTACTGCGCCCAGCCCGTGGAACTGGGCGCAGACGGCCTGCCCCGCCACAACACCCACGGCGGCTACGACCTGCGGGGCGTGCAGGCGGCAGCGCAGGACCACGACGGCACCATGACCCTCCATTGGGCCGACGGCTGGTTCACGCTGCGGATCCTGCTGCCGATCCCGGAATAAAGAAAAACCTCTCCGTCATTGCTTCGCAATGCCGGAGAGGTTTTTTCTGTTTTGCACAATAAAACCGGGCTTGTATTTGTGGATAAGCACAATAAAATTTGGAACCAAAATGAAACTTCTGCAAAATATGCCTCGGAAATGACAGGTTGTGAAAATCTTTGTAAATTTTCATTGAATTCCTTTATAATGGATGCCGACAGTCCGGGAGCTGTGCCCGGGAAATATGAATTCAGAATAAGGAGGAAGAATTATGTTGTCCGTCAATATGGATGATGTAATGCAGGTGGTTTCCAACATCCAGAACTACCTGATCGCCTTCGGCGTCGTGGTCGTGGTCGCACTCGTTGCGATGTTTGCGGCCAAGAAGCTGCCGAAAGCCAAGAAGAAGATGGTCCGTGCGCAGTCTGGTGTCGCCATTCTGCTGGCACTGGTCATCGTTGTCAACCTCATCTGCACCGGCCCCATGTCCACCATGCTGGATCTGGTCTCCGGTGAAGGCTCCATCAGCGAGGAAACCTCCGCAGAGGCGACCGAGCTGGTGAACGAGATCACGCAGGAGGGCATCGTTCTGGCACAGAACGATGACAACATCCTGCCTGTGGCCTCCGGCTCCAAGCTGAACGTCTTTGGCTGGGCCTCCACCAGCCCCTGCTACGGCGGCACCGGCTCCGGCGCGCTGAACGACGCCTATCCCGTCACCGACCTGCTCACCGGCCTGCACGATGCGGGCATCGAGACCAACGACGAGCTGAGCAAGTTCTACACCGACTACTGCGCTACCCGTCCCAGCGTCGGCATGGCACAGCAGGACTGGACCCTGCCCGAGCCGACCGTCAGCCTGTACACCGACGAGATGATGGCAAATGCCAAGGAATACTCTGACACCGCCATGGTGGTCATCACCCGCGTCGGCGGCGAGGGCGCAGACCTTCCCACCGATATGGCTGCTGTCGTGGACGGCAGCTGGGTCCGCCGTGTGGCAGACTACCGCGGCTCTCAGCGCGGCGCTGGCTACTACAACGGCTCTTATGACGACACCCTGAACGAGGGCAACGACTGGGATGCAGGCGACCACTTCCTGCAGCTGTCCAACCGCGAGGAAGAGCTGATCGATCTGGTCACTTCCAACTTCGACAATGTCATCGTCGTCTACAACGGCGCAAACGCATTCGAGATGGGCTGGGTCAAGGATTACCCCCAGATCAAGGGCGTTCTGCTCTGCCCCGGCACCGGCCAGTCCGGCTTTGAGGGCTTTGGCCGCGTGGTCGCCGGTGAGGTCAACCCCTCCGGCCGCACCGCAGATACCTATGTCACCGACCTGACCGCCTCTCCGTGGTGGAACAACTTCGGCGACTTCAAGTACACCAACGCTTCCGAGTTCAACTCCAATGCAAGTATGTTCGATCCCGAGGGCACCACTCCCTCCTTCGTCAACTACGTCGAGGGCATCTACGTCGGCTACAAGTTCTATGAGACGGCTGCCGATGAGGGCCTCATCGACTACGACAAGGAAGTGGTCTATCCCTTCGGCTACGGCCTGAGCTACACCACCTTCACCCAGAAGATGAGCGACATCACCAACGATGGCGCAGACCTGAAGTTCTCCGTCACTGTCACCAACACCGGCTCTGTTGCCGGCAAGGATGTTGTCGAGATCTACAGCGATCCTCCGTATACCAACGGCGGCATCGAGAAGGCCTCCGCAAACCTGCTGGACTTCGCCAAGACCGACGAGCTGGCTCCCGGCGAGAGCGAGACCATCGACTTCACCATCCCGGTGGAGGAGCTGGCTTCCTACGATTACCAGAACAACGGCTGCTATGTGCTGGAGGCTGGCGATTACGTCATCAGCACCAACGCAGACTCCCACACCGCTCTGGATTCCAAGACCTGCACCTTCGCTTCGGACATCGTCTACAACGAGTCCAACAAGCGCGGGAGCGATGAGGTCGTGGCCACCAACCAGTTCGATTTCGCTGAGGGCGGGATCACCTATCTGTCCCGTGCAGACGGCTTCGCAAACTACGATGAAGCCACTGCCGCTCCTGCCACCTACGAGATGAGCGACGAGGTCAAGGCTGGCTTCGAGAACTGCTTCACCTACACCGAGTCCGGCTACGAGAAGGACGAGGACCCCAACGCAGAGGACATTACCACCGGCGCAAAGAACGGCCTCAAGCTGGCTGACCTGCGCGGCGTGGATTACAACGACTCCAAGTGGGATGACCTGCTGGACGAGATGAGCATCGACGACCTGCAGCAGTCCATCGGCTTCGGCGGCTATCAGACCGCAGCGGTGGACAGCGTCGGCAAGGTGCGCACCAACGACTGCGATGGCCCCGCCTCCATCAACAACAACTTCACCGGCGTCGGCTCGGTCGGCTTCCCGGCTGCTACCCTCATCGGCATGACCTGGAGCAAGGATCTGGCCCATGACTTCGGCGACAGCATCGGCAAGATGGCCAACGAGATGAACACCTCCGGCTGGTACGGCCCGGCCATGAACATCCACCGCACCGCATTCTCCGGCCGCAATTTTGAGTATTACTCGGAGGACGGCGTCCTGTCCGGTGCAATGGCCGCAAGTGCCATCGCAGGCGCACAGGAGCACGGCGTCTACGCTTACATGAAGCACTTTGCCCTGAACGATCAGGAGGGCAACCGCAACTGCATGGCGGCCACCTGGTCCAACGAGCAGGCCATCCGTGAGATCTACCTCAAGCCCTTCGAAATGTCGGTCAAGGATGCAGACTGCCACGCAGTCATGTCCTCCTTCAACTACATCGGCAATCGCTGGGCCGGCGGCTGCTCTGAGCTGCTGCAGAACGTCCTGCGCGGCGAGTGGGGCTTCCTCGGTTTCGTCGAGACCGACTACTTCGGCGTCTACGGCTACATGACCGCCGATCAGGCTGTCCGCAACGGCGGCGACCTGATGCTCTGCACCACGGGCAACGATTACAACACCGTGACCGTCCTGACCAACAGCAGCAAGCAGGCCATGCGCACCGCTGCCAAGAACATCCTCTACACCGTGGTCAACAGCCGCGCTTACGATGAGGAGAACCTGAACCCCGGTATGGCAAAGTGGAAGATCGTCCTGATCGGTGCAGACGTCGTCGCCGCACTGCTCATCGTGGGTCTGGAGTACACCGCCATCAAGAACTACAAAAAGCGCAAGGAAGAGGAAGAAGTCTAAGACGTAAGCACTCTCCGTGCAGCACCTGAACAAAACCGATGGCAAAGGCCCGCTGCAGCGAACAGCGGGCCTTTGCCCCGCTCAGGGATCAATGAGGAAAATGCGATGAAGCACACTGACATCATCCGGAAACTGAACCTAGAACAGAAATGTGCCCTGCTCTCGGGCGAGACGGTCTTCACCACCCGCGCCCTGCCCGGCAAGAGCATCCCGTCCATTACCCTGTCGGACGGCCCCAACGGCGTCCGCAAGCAGGCGGGGGCGGCCGACCATCTGGGCCTGAACCCCAGCGTCCCGGCCACCTGCTTCCCGACCTCCTCCGCCACGGCGTGCAGCTGGGACGAGGCCCTCGGCGAGGCCGTGGGCGAGGCACTGGGCGAGGAAGCTGCCGCACAGGAGGTGGCTGTCCTCCTCGGCCCCGGCCTGAACATCCAGCGCAGCCCCCTCTGCGGCCGTGACTTCGAATATTTTTCGGAGGACCCCATCCTTGCGGGCAAAATGGCTGCGGCCTATGTGCGGGGCATCCAGAAAAAAGGCATCGCGGCCTGCCCCAAGCACTTCGCGGTCAACAGTCAGGAGCTGCGCCGGATGGCCTCCGACTCGGTGGTGGACGAGCGCACCCTGCGGGAGCTGTACCTGACCGGCTTCGAGATCGTGGTCAAGGAGGCCCGGCCCAAGACCATCATGACCTCCTACAACCTCGTCAACGGCACCTACGCCAACGAGAACGCCCATCTCCTGCAGGACATCCTGCGGAAGGATTGGGGCTTCGACGGGGCGGTCGTCACCGACTGGGGCGGCTCCAACGACCACGCTCTCGGCGTGAAGAACGGCTCCACCCTCGAGATGCCCTGCCCCGGCGGCGACTCCATCCGGGAGCTGATGAAGGCCGTGAAGGACGGCAAAGTTACCGAGGCCGACCTCGACGCCCGCCTCGACGAGCTGCTGGAGCTGGTGCTTTCCACCCACGCGGCAGTGGAGAAAGCCCCCCGCACCTTTGATGCGGCTGCCCACCACGCACTGGCCCGCCGCGCCGCCGCCGAGAGCATCGTCCTGCTCAAGAACGAGGACGGCATCCTGCCCCTGAAGGCGGGCGAAAAGCTGGCCGTCATCGGCGACTTTGCCCAGACGCCCCGCTATCAGGGCGCAGGCTCCAGCGCCGTCAATGCGCTTCAGGTAGATGCTCTGCTGGACTGCATCAAAGCTGACGACAGCGGCATCTCCTTCGTGGGCTACGCCTCCGGCTTCGACCGTCAGGGAGCCGCAGACCCCAAAAAGCAGGAGGAGGCCGTCTCCCTCGCAAAGCAGGCCGACACCGTCCTGCTCTGCCTTGGCCTCGACGAGCTGCGGGAGAGCGAGGGCCTTGACCGCGCCGATATGGCGCTGGCCGAGAACCAGCAGCAGCTTCTGGACGCAGTGGCCGCCGTCAACCCGAATGTCGTCGTCCTGCTGAGCGCCGGTGCGCCGGTGGAGACCCCGTGGGTGGGCCGGTGCAAGGCGCTGGTCTACGGCGCGCTGGGCGGACAGGCGGGTGCCGGTGCGGCAGCGGACATCCTCACCGGAAAGCTCTGCCCCTGCGGCAAGCTGTCCCAGACGTGGGCAAAGGCCCACGACGACACCCCCGCCAAGGCAAACTTCGGCGGCGAGGGCCGGAACGTGGAGTACCGCGAGGGCCTGTATGTGGGCTACCGCTACTATCAGACCGCCGGTGTGAAGCCTGCCTTCCCCTTCGGCTACGGCCTGAGCTACACCACCTTTGAATACAGCGGCCTCAAGGCCGACGAAACGGGCGTGACCCTTACCGTCACCAACACCGGCAGCGCCGCCGGTGCCGAGATCGTCCAGCTCTACGTCGCAAAGCCGGATGCGAAGGTCTTCCGCCCCGAGCAGGAGCTGAAGGGCTTTGCAAAGGTCTCTCTCGCCCCCGGCGAGAGCAAGACCGTGGCCATCGCGCTGGACGATAAGGCGTTCCGCTACTGGAACGTCAAGACCAACGCATGGGAGGTCGAGGGCGGCAGCTACCAGCTCCGGGTGGGCGCGTCCAGCGTGGACATCCGCCTGACGGCAGACATCACCGTCAAGGGCACCAATGCCCCCGACCCCTACGCGGGCCTGAGCCTGACCCACTACGTCTCCGGTCAGATCACCTATGTGACCGACGCCGAGTTCGAGGCCCTGCTGGGCCATCCCATCCCGGAGGACGTCGTCCGCATCGACCGGAACATGACGCTGGGCGAGATGGACCATGGCCGCAGCCCGCTGGGCTGGCTGGCCCAGAAGGTGCTGCGCAGCCGTCTCGACGCCAGCTTTGCAAAGGGCAAGCCCGACCTGAACACCGTCTTCCAGTACAATATGCCCCTCCGTGCGCTGGCCAAGATGACCAACGGCATGGTCAGCATGGGGATGGTGGACGGCCTCGTCTGGGAGCTGAAGGGCTTCTGGCTGGTGGGCATCGTCCGGGTCATCTACGAATTTATCAAGAACGCCATCCTGAACGCCCAGCTGGAAAAGCGGCTGCGTCAGGGCTGAGAAGGAGGAACGACCGTGAATTTCTGGAATACCTTTGCCCAAAAGCATCCGGCTGCGGCCAAATGGGTGCGGGAGGGCGGACTGTTCGTTATCGTGTCCAACCTCATCACCGTGTTCAAGTACCTGCTGCTGCAATTTCTGCCCAAAGCTTTTGCCGGTCTGCCGGTGGTGGACTTCGGCTGGCCGGGCATCGACATCACCCTCTTCGGGGAGACCTTCAAGTGGAACATCCTCGGCTACGATGCGGCCCACGGCGGCCTGCCCTACTTCTGCGCCTACATGGTGGCCATGATCGTCGGCGAGTGCATCAATTTCCCCATCCAGCGCAGCCTCGTCTTCCGCAGCAAGGGCGATCTGGCAAAACAGATCGGCTGGTACCTGCTGGCCTTCTGTCTCATCACCTGCATCGTCAACTCCATCAACTGCATCTGGGTGGCGGTGGCCGGTCTGCTGGTGCCCGACTTCATCTACAACATCGGCACCACCGTGCTCAACGGCGGCATCTCGATGGTGATCTTCTTCTTCGTGAACAAGATCATCTTCCCCGAGGGCGAGGCCGCAAAATAAGCTGACATCCTCTCTATTTTCATCATTTTCTTCATCCAAACCGGCGGGCCGTCCCCTGAAAAGGGGGCGGCCTGTTGGCATATTGAGCGATTTTGGACGCTGGAAAGGACGAATTTTCGGTCATAGGGGAAGAATCTGTCGGAGAGGGTTGCACTTTGCTGCTTTAGTGTGGTAAAATCGTGCCATGCTTTTATAGAGAAAGCAGCAAAAGGGGAAATGTATATGAGTGAGATCTGTATCATCGTCACCATCATCGTCTATCTTGCGGCCATGCTGCTGGTGGGCTTCGCCTACAGCAAGACCAACAACGACAGCGCCGACTTCTACCTCGGCGGGCGGAAGATGGGCCCGCTGGTCACGGCTATGAGCGCCGAGGCCAGCGATATGTCCAGCTGGCTTCTGATGGGTATGCCGGGTCTGGCCTACCTGAGCGGCATCGCCTCGCCGGGCTGGACGGCCATCGGCCTTGCGCTGGGCACATGGCTCAACTGGCTCATCGTGGCCCGGCGTCTGCGCCGCTACTCGGCCAACCTCGACGCCATCACCGTGCCGCAGTTCTTGTCGCTCCGCTTCCATGACCAGCGCAACCTGCTGAACGCTCTGGGCGCGGTCATCATCATCGTCTTCTTCGTGCCCTACACGGCTTCGGGCTTTGCGGCCTGCGGCAAGCTGTTCCACAGCCTTTTCGGGGTGGACTACATGGCCGCCATGCTGGTGTCGGCCCTCGTCATCGTGGGCTATACCATTCTGGGCGGCTTCCGGGCCGTCACCACCACCGACCTCATCCAGTCGGTGGTCATGTCGCTGGCCCTCGTGGCGGTTCTGGGCTATGGCATCGTCGTGGCCGGAGGCTGGGGCGCTGTGGTGGAGAACGCCCAGAGCCTTTCCGGCTACCTGACCATGACCGCCAGCCACGACGCCGTGACCGGCGGAGCGACGTCCTACAGTCTGCTGGACATCGTCTCCACGATGGCGTGGGGCCTCGGCTACTTTGGAATGCCCCATATCCTGCTCCGCTTCATGGCCATCGAGGACGAGAAGAAGCTGGTGCTCAGCCGCCGCATTGCGACCGTCTGGGTGGTCATCGCCATGGCAGCGTCCATCCTCATCGGCATGGTGGGCCTCGGCATGACCAAGGCCGGTGCGCTGGAATTCCTCAGCGGCTCCACCAGTGAGACCCTCATCGTCCGCGTCGCCAGCCTCATCAGCCAGCACGGCGTGCTGGCGGCCATTCTGGCCGGACTCATCCTTGCAGGCATCCTCGCGGCCACCATGTCCACGGCGGACAGCCAGATGCTGGCCGCTGCGTCCAGCGTGTCCCAGAACATCCTGCAGGAGTTCGCCCACCTCAAGCTGAGCGAGAAGCAGAGCCTCTTCGCCGCCCGCCTGACCATCGTCTGCGTCAGCGTGGTGGGCGTGGTGCTGGCCCGCGACCCCAACTCCAGCGTCTTCGGCATCGTCAGCTTCGCGTGGGCCGGATTCGGCGGCGCCTTCGGCGCGGTCGTCCTCTGCGCTCTGTTCTGGAAGCGCTGCAACTGGCAGGGCGCGCTGGCCGGTATGCTCTCCGGAGGCCTGATGGTCTTCGTCTGGAAGTACCTCGTCAGCCCGCTGGGCGGCGTCTTCGGCATCTATGAGCTGCTGCCCGCCTTCCTCGTCTCGCTGGCTGTCTGCGTGGTGGTCAGCCTTGTGACCCCGGCCCCGGAGGCCGACATCCTCGCCGAGTTCGACGCGGCAAAATAACCGGTAAAAACAAGAGGAGGGCCTGTGCTGAAACCCGGCACAGGCCCTCCTTTTTATGCTTGTGTGACGCTTCCGTGCTCCACCCGGTATACCTTGTCAAACTGCTTCATGAACGCCCCCGAGACGTCGTGGGTGATGGCCACCACCATGCAGGGGAGGGCGAGCAGATTTTCCATGACCTGTCCGCTGGTGTCGGGGTCGAGGCTGGCGGTGATCTCGTCGGCGATGATGAGGTCATACCGGCGAAGCGCCAGCCGTGCAATGCCGATGCGCTGGCGCTGCCCGCCGGAGAGATTCTTGCCGTTCTCGCTGATGAGGGTGTCGAGGCCGTCGGGCAGGGTGCTCACCCAGTCGGTGAGGCCCGCCGTCCCGATGGCGTGGGAAAGCTGAGCCTCGGGGAAGTCTGCGCCGAGGCAGATGTTGCTGCGGAGGGTGTCATTGAAGAGATAGGTTGTCTGGGCAATGTAGCCTACCCGCTGGTAGAGGCTCTGACGGTCGATGTCCCGCAGCTGCTGGCCGTTGAAGAGGATGCTGCCGGTATAGTCTGGGTAGTACTGGAACAGCAGCTTTGCCAGTGTAGACTTGCCGCAGCCGCTTTCGCCCACGAGGACGGCTTTTTCCTGCCCGGAGACCGTCAGCCGGACGCCGCGTAGCACCGGTGCAGCGGCTCCGGGGTAGGCAAAGCCCGTGTCCTTGCACTCGATGCGCTCAAGCTTGCCGATGGCCCGGCCCGCAGAGACTTCTTCCGGGCCGGACATGGCTGCTTCCAACCGCTGACGAATGCCCTTCGAGGATCTGACCTTGGCCCAGCACTGGGCGATCTGATTACAGGGCGTGATGACGAAGTTCGCCATGCTGGCGGCGGTGGAGACGGTGCCCATCGTCAGCCGCCCGTCGAAAGCGAGAAAAAGGCCCACCAGCATGACGATGGGGAAGATGAGGTTGCTGATGAGAGAGGTGTTGACCACCATGGCGTTGAGGCTCTGCTGGTAGGCCTGTTCGCTGTCGCGGGCCTGCCGGGCAGCATCCCGGTGGCGGGCGGCATAGGCGTCCTCCCGCAGAAAGCCCCGGATGACCTCGAACCCGCCCAGAAGCTCCTTGAGCTGCTGGGTGTAGCCCGCCATCTGGAGCGAAAAAGCGTCTCGGGAGGCTTTGAGCTGCTCATTCATCTTCCGGGGCAGGACCAGCGGCGGCACGGTCACAAGCAGGATGGCCGCCAGCATCACCGGGCTGATGTAAAGATACATCCCCAGCGCACAGAGCATGATGCCGCCCCAGAACGCGATGTTGAAGAGGGACATATAATAGTCGTCGTAGAGAGTGCGCAGGTCGGTGGTCAGCAGGGAGAGATAGGCTGCGTCGCCCTCCCGCTGATATTGGGACACCGGGCGGCGCAGCACTCGCTCCATGACCTGCCCCCGTACCTGCTCCACTGCGCCGCAGGCGAGTTTTGTAAAGGAGCGGCGGCTCAGCCGTTCGAAAAACCAGCTGGTAAAGGTGATGAGGAACACCAGCCCCATATAGCCCAGCGCCTCCTGCTTGCTCTTGGAGTCGATGAGCCACTTGAGCTGGAAGTTTTTCAGCGGCGCGAAAAAGGATACCGCCGCTGTAAAGAGCGCGAAGAGCATGAGCTTCATCCAGTGATGCCGGAAGTAGTCGTTGACCGTTGCTTTTTTCATATGCAATATCTCCCTATGTGCTTCCTGCCGCAGGGCAGAAGTTGGGTTCAGTATAACAGATTTTTGAAAAAAAAAATAGGGTCGGTCATTTTTTGGAGAAGAGAGATGCTTGACAAAAAGGGGAGATGCCACTATACTAAAAATAAGGAAAAGGCACTGCCTGCAAAATGGTCAGCTCCTTACCGGCATCTAGTTAAAAAAGATTGACCGATCCGTTGGGGGACAGAGGCGGTCAATCTTTTTTGCTTTTGGAATAATGTTTTGCTCAAGGTCTGTCCCGAAAGACATCCCGTGAGATCATTCACATCGCATTAGAGTATCATAAAACGAGATGAATTACAAGAAAAACCCATCCGACTTCCTTTTTGCGGGAAACCGGATGGGTTTTGATTTTATGGTCTTATGTAAGAGGCGCTGTCAGCTTACAGCTGGGGGCCGGCAGAGACCAGAGCCTTGCCGTGCTCGTTGCCCTCGTACTTTGCGAAGTTCTTGATGAAGCGGCCAGCCAGATCCTTGGCCTTCTCTTCCCACTGAGCGGCATCTGCGTAGGTGTCGCGGGGATCGAGGATGGCGGGGTCAACACCGGGCAGAGCGGTGGGGACCTCAAAGTCGAAGTAGGGGATCTTCTTGGTGGGAGCCTCGTTGATGGCACCGCTCAGGATGGCGTCGATGATGCCGCGGGTATCCTTGATGGAGATGCGCTTGCCGGTGCCGTTCCAGCCGGTGTTGACCAGATAAGCCTTGGCACCGCTCTTCTGCATCTTCTTGACCAGCTCCTCAGCGTACTTGGTGGGGTGCAGCTCGAGGAAGGCCTGACCGAAGCAGGCAGAGAAGGTGGGGGTAGGCTCGGTGATGCCGCGCTCGGTGCCGGCCAGCTTTGCGGTAAAGCCGGACAGGAAGTAGTACTGGGTCTGCTCCGGGGTCAGGATGGAGACCGGGGGCAGGACGCCGAATGCATCCGCAGACAGGAAGATGACGTTCTTGGCAGCGGGAGCAGAAGAGACGGGGCGCACGATGTTCTGGATGTGGTCGATGGGGTAGGAGACGCGGGTGTTCTCGGTCACGCTCTTGTCGGCGAAATCGATGTGGCCCTCGGCGTCCAGAGTGACGTTCTCCAGCAGAGCGTTGCGCTTGATGGCGTTGTAGATGTCAGGCTCGGAGTCCTTGTCCAGATTGATGACCTTTGCGTAGCAGCCGCCCTCGAAGTTGAAGACGCCGTTGTCGTCCCAGCCGTGCTCGTCATCGCCGATGAGCAGGCGCTTGGGGTCGGTGGACAGGGTGGTCTTGCCGGTGCCGGACAGACCGAAGAAGATGGCAGTGTTCTTGCCCTCCATATCGGTGTTGGCAGAGCAGTGCATGGAAGCAATGCCCTTCAGCGGCAGGAAGTAGTTCATCATGGAGAACATGCCCTTCTTCATCTCGCCGCCGTACCAGGTGTTGACGATGACCTGCTCCTTGCTGGTGATGTTGAACAGGACAGCGGTCTCGGAGTTCAGGCCCAGCTCCTTGTAGTTCTCGACCTTGGCCTTGGAAGCGTTGTAGACCACGAAATCAGGCTCGAAGTTTGCCAGCTCCTCAGCGGTGGGCTTGATGAACATATTGGTGACGAAATGTGCCTGCCAGGCCACTTCCATGATGAAGCGGACGGCCATGCGGGTGTCCTTGTTGGCACCGCAGAAAGCATCGACGACGTACAGGCGCTTGTTGGAGAGCTCCTTCTTGGCGATCTCCTTCACGGCCTCCCATGCTTTCTGAGAAGCGGGGTGGTTGTCGTTCTTGTACTCGTCGCTGGTCCACCACACGGTGTCCTTGGAGTTCTCGTCCATGACGATGAACTTATCCTTGGGGGAGCGGCCGGTGTAGATGCCGGTCATGACGTTGACAGCGCCCAGCTCGCTGACCTGACCCTTCTCGTAGCCTTCCAGCTCGGGCTTGGTCTCCTCGTTGAACAGCTGCTCATAAGAGGGGTTGTACACGATCTCGGTCGTGCCGGTGATACCATACTTGCTCAGATCTAACTTTGCCATGATACTTATACCTCTTCTTTCGTTCAGGTCATTGCCCCGCGCGCCTGCGGCAAGCCGCCCTCAGCCAAAAGGGCACCGCAGCGGGACGATGAAAGAAATACAGATGCGTATTCTCCTGTATACCATTATACATAAATTAGGTCTGAAATCAACCGGCAGAGTGATTTTCTTCGGGTAAAAGCAACAAATCTTATTAAGAATCTTTTCCATTTGAGGCGGTTTCGTAAAAAATCCGGCCCCGTCTGGCCGCACAAATTAAAGAAAACCGGCCAAAAACAAATCTTTGATAAAATTTTGTCGATTTGGGATACAAGGGCGGGAAACGAGAGGGCAGCGCGGTGCAATTTTTGGCGGCGGAAGGCCGTATTATAAATAGAGGCACAAATATTGTGTATATTCTGCGATGCATCTGGAAAAAAGACGCGGCCTATGGTATACTGAGCAGACTTGACTCACGGCCATGAGCCGCCAGCATGGAGAAACAACAACGATGAAGACGCTTTACATATTCCTCACCCGCTCCGGGACCCTGCTCTCGAACCTCGTGTACCGCCTTACCGGGGCGCAGTACACCCACATCTCTCTCGCCTTCGACGAGGATCTGAGCACCCTCTACAGCTCTACCCGGAAGAACGGCTACACCATGTTCCCCGCAGGCCCCAGCCGGGAGTATCTGAACCGGGGCGTGTTCCTCATGCGGGAGAACATCCCCTGCGCCCTCTATGCGCTGGAAGTGACCGACGAGGCCTACATCCGGGCCAAGCGCCGCACCCAGCACATGATGCACCACGGCGAGCTGTACCGCTTCAATTCGCTGGGCCTGCTGCTCTGCTGGATGCATATCCGCTGGCAGCGCCGCCGGCATTATTTCTGCTCCCAGTTCGTCAGTGAGGTGCTCCAGAAGAGCGGCGCGCTGGACCTGCCCAAGCCCAGCACCCTTATGCACCCCAGCGATTACGCCGAGCTGCCCCAGCTGCGCTGCCTCTACCGGGGCACGCTGGCCGACCTGCCCCAGCGCCAGAGCATGGAGATGGGCGAGGTGGAGAGCGTCATGGGCCTCTACCTGAGCGTCCTTCTGGGGGCTGTCAGGGGCGGCGTGCGGCATCTGTTCTGATTTTTGAAGAAATTGCCGAAAAAATTGAAAATACCTGTTGACAAAGCGGGGAGGCTGTGCTAAAATAATCGAGTCGGGAACAACACCCGATGCAAATGGTAGTATGGCCCGTTGGTCAAGCGGTTAAGACAGAGGCCTCTCACGCCTTTAACATCGGTTCGATTCCGGTACGGGTCACCATTTTTAGTAATAAAACGGCTGTATGCCGTTTTATATAGATGCCTCTTTAGCTCAGTCGGTTAGAGCACCTGACTGTTAATCAGGGTGTCGCCTGTTCGAGTCAGGCAAGAGGCGCCAGCAAAGCGATGGAAATTTTCCATCGCTTTTTTCTTTTTCCTGTTCCGGCGCGGCTTTTGTTGACAGAAAATGCGGCGGGGGATATACTTATAAAAAACGAACTGCTCAGGCCGCCTGCGGCGTCCAGCTCTCCGGATGGGAGAGCCTTTGGAAAACCGAGAAAAGATAAGCCTGATGAAAAAGGAGAAACGTATGAAACAGATCATTCTGACGGGCGACCGCCCAACGGGCCGTCTCCATGTCGGCCACTATGTCGGCTCTCTGAAGGAGCGTGTCCGGCTGCAGAACTCCGGCAAGTTCGACGAGATCTTTATCATGATCGCCGACGCGCAGGCCCTGACGGACAACGCCGATAACCCGGAGAAGGTGCGCCAGAACGTGCTGCAGGTGGCGCTGGACTATCTGGCTGTGGGCATCGACCCGGCCAAGGCACACATCTTCATCCAGTCGATGGTGCCCCAGCTGACCGAGCTGAGCTTCTATTATATGAACCTCGTCACCGTTTCCCGCCTGCAGCGCAACCCGACCGTCAAGGCCGAGATCCAGCAGAAGAATTTTGAGTCCAGCATCCCGGTGGGCTTCTTCACCTACCCCATCAGTCAGGCCGCTGACATCACCGCTTTCAAGGCGACCACCGTCCCCGCCGGCGAGGATCAGCGCCCCATGATCGAACAGTGCTGCGAGATCGTCCGCAAGTTCAACTCGGTCTACGGCGAGACGCTGGTGGAGCCGGAGATCGTCCTGCCTCAGAACGCCGCCTGCCTGCGTCTGCCCGGCACCGACGGCAAGGCCAAGATGAGCAAGAGCCTCGGCAACTGCATCTACCTCTCCGATGAGCCGGAGGACATCAAGAAGAAGATCATGTCCATGTACACCGACCCGAACCACCTGCGGGTGCAGGACCCCGGTAAGGTGGAGGGCAACCCCGTCTTCATCTATCTGGACGCATTCAGCCGCCCGGAGCACTTTGCAGAGTTCCTGCCCGAGTACCAGAACCTCGATGAGCTGAAGGCCCACTATCAGCGCGGCGGTCTGGGCGACGTGAAGGTGAAAAAGTTCCTGAACGCCGTCATGCAGGCCGAGCTGGAGCCGATCCGCACCCGCCGCAAGGAGTGGGAGCAGCGCCTGCCCGAGGTGGTCGAAATTCTGAAGGAGGGCAGCGCTGTGGCCGAGAAGACCGCCGCCGCCACCCTCGCCGAGGTGCGCAAGTCCATGAAGATCGATTACTTTACGGACGGCAATTTCCTGAAATAACGATTGGTAAATAAAAATGCCCTTGCAGAACGCTTAAAAATAGCTTCGGCAGGGGCATTTTTCATAAGAATTGCGAGCCGGTGACGAGAGAATGACTGGATATAAAAAGCATTTCGACGCGTATTGCAGGGAGCATGGGCTGAATCTGTATTTGTCCTTTGAGATGCCTGCCGGATACGAAACAGCAAAGGGAACATTTGACGCTTCCAGCAGGACTGTGTTTATAAATGCAGAGGGGCTGGACAAAGAGCCTGAGTACGAAAGAATGTTCTATCTTTTTCATGAGCTGCGGCACGCATCCCAGTATCTTGAACCAGAGCGATTTAATGAGACGATAAATCGAAGCATTCAGTATATCATCATGTTCGACGGGACTTGCTATAAGCTGGTGAAAAATCATTATCTGAAATGTAAATTAGAGGGTGGCGAAGGATATTTTACAAGCCTGTATCTCGGACAACCGCATGAAGTCGATGCGAATACATTTGCCTATGAGCAGACCCGAAAAATCTGCGGGGACTCGGCAGGGCTAAAAGAGCTGTTTGATTTCTGGATGCCGCGCCAAGCGATTCCGAACGGTACATATGATAGGATTTTTTCGCTGATTGACGAGAAAACCAAAGGGATGACCTGATTCCAAGGCACAAAAATGCCGCTCTCCTATCAAGGGAAGAGCGGCATTTGTTATTTCCTTAAGTCTTCAAAAAGTTCATCCAAATCGGTGTAGTGCTTTACGTTGGGGTCCTTTGCAATGCGCTCGGCCTCCAACATGGCGGCAATCGTTTCCTTATTCGGACGCTCGACTTCATCAAGATAATCAGGAATCATATCGCTTACAGGCTGCGGTTCTTGATCTCGGCAGTGACCTTTGCGATGAACTCATCCACTTCCATCGTGGTGGTCTCGCCCTTGCGGTCACGGACGGAGACGTTGCCGGCCTCGGCTTCCTTGGCGCCCAGCACCAGCATATAAGGCACGCGGTCCACCTGCTGTGCGGCGCGGATCTTGTAGCCGATCTTCTGGTTGTCGTCGTCCAGAGCCACGCGGACACCGGCCTCCACCAGCTTCTCGGTGATGGCCTCGGCGTACTCGAGGGTCTTCTCGGAGACGGGCAGGACCTTGACCTGCACGGGAGCCAGCCAGGTGGGGAACTTGCCCTTGGTCTCCTCGATGAGATAGGCCATGAAGCGGTCGAGAGAACCCAGAATTGCGCGGTGCAGGACCACGGGGGTCTTCTCGGTGCCGTCCTTGTCCACATAGGTCAGGTGGAACTTTGCGGGCAGGCAGAAGTCCAGCTGGCAGGTGGACAGGGTGTACTCTGCGCCGACGGCGGGCTTGACGTTGACGTCCAGCTTCGGGCCGTAGAAGGCGGCCTCGCCGATCTCCTCGGTGAAGTGGATGCCCAGCTCGGTCAGAACCTCGCGCAGAGCGTTCTCGGCGTGGTTCCACATGGCGTCGTCGTCATGGTACTTCTTCTTATCGGCGGGGTCACGCAGGCTCAGCACGCAGCGGTAGTCGGTGATGTTGAAGTCCTTGTAGGTCTCGAAGATGAGGTTGCAGACGTCGGCGACCTCGCTCTTGATCTGCTCGGGGGTGCAGAACAGGTGGGCGTCGTTCTGGCAGAAGTGACGGCCGCGCTCGATGCCCTTCAGGGTGCCGGAGGACTCATAGCGGAAGTCGTGTGCGATCTCGCCGATGCGCATGGGCAGGTCGCGGTAGGAGTGGGGACGGTTGGCGTAGATCATCATGTGGTGGGGGCAGTTCATCGGGCGCAGGACATAGCTCTCGCCCTCCATCTCCATGGCGGGGAACATATTCTCGCGGTAGTGGTCCCAGTGGCCGGAGGTCTTGTAGAGGTTCACGGTGCCGATGCAGGGGGTCATGACGTGCAGGTAGCCGCGGGCACGCTCCTTCTCCTTGATATAGTTCTCCAGCTCCTGCCAGACGGTGTAGCCTGCGGGCAGGAACATGGGCAGGCCGCGGCCCACGAGGTCGTCGGTCATGAACAGGCCCATCTCCTTGCCGATCTTGCGGTGGTCGCGCTCACGGGCCTCCTGCTGCTCCTTCTCCCAAGCGTCCAGCTCTTCCTGATTACGGAAAGCCACGCCGTTGATGCGGGTCAGCATCTTGTTTTCCTTGTCGTTCTTCCAGTATGCACCGGACTGCTGGGTGATCTTGAAGGCCTTCAGAGCCTTGGTGTAGGTCAGGTGGGGTCCGATGCACATATCGACATATTCGCCCTGCTGGAAGAAGCTGAACTCGGTCTCGTCAGCCAGATCGGCCATGTGCTCGATCTTGTAGTTCTCGTGGCGCTCCTCCATCAGCTTGACGGCCTCGGCGCGGGGCAGGATGAAGGGCTTGATGGCCAGATTCTCCTTGGTGATCTTGCGCATCTCCTTCTCGATGCTGGCGAGGTCTTCGTCGGTCAGCTTGGTGTCGCCGAGGTCAACGTCGTAGTAGAAGCCGTTCTCAGTGGCGGGGCCGAAGGCAAAGTCAGCCTCGGGGTAGAGGCGCTTGATGGCCTGTGCCATGACATGGGCTGCGGTGTGACGGATAACGTGCAGTTCCTGATCCTGCGGGCACTCGTCCACATGACCGTCCTTATAGATGATCTTCATGATATTGCTCCTTTTTGAGATGAAAAATGCGTTTGGGTACGACAAAAAAGACGCTTCACCCCGTATATGCTCTACGGGATGAAGCGCCTTTGAAAGACTCAACTGCGTTCCACGGTTCCACCCGAATTGCGTGCTGCTGCACGCCACTCGCTGTGCTGTAACGGGCGCACCCGGCAGAGGTTCACCTCTGCACTCTGCGGTGGTAGAAAGTCCGGCACATGGCAGGCTGCTTGCAGCGCGTCCTTCCGGACGGCAGCCCTCTCTGCGGCATGGAGAAACGGGACCTCGGTTTGTCCGCATCATCGTTTTAGGACATTTGATTTTGACGCACCGGCGACAGAAACGCCGCACGCTGTGTGCATCACAGGATGAAACTACGAGTAATTGTAGCACGGAGCGCAGAAAAAATCAAGGCCTCATCGCTGGAAAGAAAACGAATCCTTGCGTTTTAAGATGAAATATGATATGGTATAGACGCCGCCTTTGGCGGCGAGGCGCTGACACTACAAACACAGGCGGCTGTTCCTTACCGGTACCTGAGTGCCGGGTAAGGCGATTTTCTTGCAGATTCGCGCTCCCCCGACGCTTAAGGGCGGAAAGGGGGGATAAGAGCCATGAGCATTTTGGAATTTACCGCGTTGCTCTCGCTTCTCGGCGGTGCAATTTATGTGACATTTCAGATAACGTGGACTGTATCTCACAGCGACGATAAAAACAAGAAAAATGACCGCCTCTGAGTTCCCCAACTAGTCGCGGTCATTTTTTCTTGACTTAGAGTATGGTAAGGAGCCAGCCGTTTGCGGGCCAGCGCCTTTTTCTATCCGTAGTATAGCCGGAAATCGAGGATTTGTCAAGGAACGGAGCGTCGTGCTGCCGTTCTTTTTTATTTTTTCAGCCGCTCTCCCCAGCTGGAGGTATACTCCGACAGCAGCTTCTCAGTGACGAAGAGCTGGCTGCTGTAGAGCCCGTGGGTGCCCGAGAGCATATAGCAGACGCCGCAGCCCAGCGCGATCAGCTCGAGGCCTGCCCCGCCGAACAGCTCATAGGCCAGCAGGATGGAGGGAATGAGGGTATTGGTCGCGCCGCAGAAGACCGAGATGAGGCCGACCGCCGCCGCAAACCCGGCGGGCAGGCCCAGCAGAGGGCCGAACATACAGCCGAAGGTCGCACCGATGTAGAAGCTGGGTACGACCTCGCCGCCCTTGAAGCCCGCCGAGAGGGTCAGGGCCGTCAGCAGCATCTTGCAGAGAAAGTCCCACGGCAGGGCCTGCCCCTGCTCGATGGCAGCGGTGATGACGCCCATGCCTGCGCCGTTGTACCGCCCTACTCCCATCAGGTAGGACAGGGCCACCACTGCTACGCCGCCCACGACGGCCCGCACCCACGGGTTGGGCAGACGGCGGGGCATTTCGTGCTCCATCGTGTGGAGGAGCCAGCAGAACCCCCGGGACACCAGCGCACAGGCTGCGCCCAGCACCGCCGCCAGAAGGGCCGTGTCGAGGGAGAGGGCCGGTGCGGTCAGCCCGAAGTGGGTGGGGGCGATGCCGCAGGCCAGCGAGACGCCGTAGGCGATGAGGGCGGCGGCGAAGCCGGGCACAAAGGCCACCGAGAACGCAAGGCCCACGTCCTCCACCATGATGCCGAAGAGGGTCGCCGCCAGCGGCGTGCCGAACAGCGCCGAGAAGAACGCCGCCATGCCGCAGGCCGTGGCCGTGCGGCGGTCATGGTCGGAGAAGCGGAAGAGCTTGGCGATGTTGTAGCCGATGCTGCCGCCCATCTGGAGCGCCGCGCCCTCACGGCCGGCCGAGCCGCCGCAGAGGTGGGTGAGCACAGTGCCCAGAAAGATGGCCGGCACCAGCAGCGGGCTGACGCTCTCACCACTGTGGACGGCCCGGATGACATTGTTGGTGCCCATCCCCTCACAGCCGGTCAGCTTATAAAGGGCCACGATGGCGAGGCCCGCCAACGGCAGCAGCCAGAGCAGCCAGCCGTGTTCGCCCCGCCACTCGGTGACGTGTTCGACCGCAAGATGGAACGCCGTGCCCACGGCGCCGCAGACGAGGCCGGTGGGGACGGCCAGCAGCAGCCAGCGGGCCAGAATGGCCGTCACGGCCCGAAGGGAATAAAGCTCCTTTTTCAGAAAATCTTTCATATTGACACTCCTGTATTTTGTTCCTACTCTCCCAAAGATAGCACGGAGACCGGACGCTGTCAAGAAACGCCAAAGCCCCGCTCCCTTGTGCGAAGGAGCGGGGCTTTGAGCTGTGTTTGGAATTATCAGAAAAAAGGAAAAAGGAGAACAATATCGTCACGCCTCACGGCGGGACAGCGTATGAAGTTTGGGGCAGAACGCTTACTCCACGTCCTGCAGGGCGGCGAAGTCTTCCTCGCCGGTGCGGATCTTGACCACGCGGGTCACATTGTAGACGAAGATCTTGCCGTCGCCGATGTGGCCGGTGTAAAGAGCCTTCTTTGCGGCCTCCACCACGGAGTCCACAGAGATCTTGGAGACGATGACCTCCACCTTGATCTTGGGCAGCAGGGTGCTGTCCACCGGCACGCCGCGGTATTTCTCGGGGGTACCCTTCTGGATGCCGCAGCCCATGACCTGCGTGACCGTCATGCCGGTGACGCCCAGATCGTTCAGGGCGCTCTTGAGCTGGTCGAACTTGGAAAGCTTGGCGATGATGGACACCTTGTGCATACCGGTGTCGTAGATGCCGTCGTGGATGAGCGCAGCCTCACGCACCACCGGCACGGCGGCGTCGATCTGCTTGGCGGAGGCCTTGGAGGCATCGTCCTCGCCGAGGTCGGTGTTCTCGTTGGGGACCATGGCGGCGGAGTTTGCATCGGAGATAGCGAAGCCTGCGTAGGCGGAAGCCAGACCGTGCTCGTGGATGTCCAGACCGTCGATCTCCACCTCAGCGGGGACGCGGAGGCCGATGGTCTTGTCGATGATCTTGAAGATGAGGAACATGACGACGAGGACGTAGGCATCCACCACGACGAGGCCCAGCAGCTGGATGCCCAGCTGGCTCAGACCGCCGCCGTAGAACAGGCCCTTGCCGATGCCGTTGCCGCCGTCAGAGAAGAGGCCGACGGCGATGGTGCCCCAGACGCCGTTTGCAAAGTGGACGGAGACAGCGCCCACGGGGTCGTCGATCTTTGCAACCTTATCGAAGAACTCGACGCTCAGCACCACGAGGATGCCGGCCACAAAGCCGATGAAGAAAGCGCCAAAGGGAGAAACGGTGTCACAGCCTGCGGTGATGGCGACCAGACCGGCCAGAGAGCCGTTCAGGGTCATGGAGACATCCGGCTTGCCGTACCGCTTCCAGGTGAAGAGCATGGTCACGCAGGTGGCCACAGCCGCCGCAAGGTTGGTGTTGAAGCAGACCAGACCGGTCAGGGTCATGGTCTCGTCGGTGGAGAGGCTCAGGGAAGAGCCGCCGTTGAAGCCGAACCAGCAGAACCAGAGGATGAACACGCCCAGAGCACCGGCGGTCAGGTTGTGGCCGGGAATGGCGTGGGGCTTGCCGTCCTTGTCGTACTTGCCGATGCGGGGTCTCAGCAGGGCAGCGCCCAGCATGGCGATGACACCGCCGACGTTGTGGACGGCTGCGGAACCGGCAAAGTCATGGAACCCCATGCTCTGCAGCCAGCCGCCGCCCCACATCCAGTGGCCGCAGATGGGGTAGACCACCAGCGAGATGGCTGCGGAGTAGACGCAGTAGGCTTTGAAGTTGGTGCGCTCGGCCATCGAACCGGAAACGATGGTGGCGGCCGTTGCGCAGAAGACGGTCTGGAACACGATGTACACCCACAGCGGGATGTCGAGGCCCAGATGGGAATAATCGCCCTGAATGAAGGGGTCGAACCCGCCGATGAGAGCGCCGGTGCCGCCGAACATCAGGCCGAAGCCGATGAGCCAGTAGCAGGGCGTGCCGATGCAAAAATCCATCATATTTTTCATGAGGATATTGCCGGTGTTCTTAGCGCGGGTGAAGCCTGCCTCGCAGAGCGCGAAGCCGGCCTGCATGAAGTAGACGAGGAACGCTCCCACGAGCGTCCAACAGGTGTTGATGGAGCTGAACATAACGCAGATACCTCCCCACATATTTTGCCGCCGGGTGCCAGCCCGGCAGCGCATACACACCCGGCTGCTGCGTCCCTCTATCTGCGCAGCAGCGCGGAAAATCCGGAAAAGGAAGCCCTCTATCTCTCCCTTGGCCGCAGGGGACAAGCCTCCCCCGGAAATACAAAAGGCGCTGACCGGATCTTCATCCGTCAGCGCCTTTGCTTTCGATGGCAAAAGTATAGAGCGGTTTGGTCAAAGTGTCAAGAGCAGAACGCTATTTTTGACATTTTACACAAACCGGAAAAGAAGGGAAAAAGAAAACTTTGGCAGACATCATTTTTCCTTGGTGTGGCCCGCCCGCATCTCGACATGGAGCAGCAGGCTCATCAGCGCCCGCAGCGCGAAGGTCGCGGCCAGCGGCACGACCGACTCGAGGTTCTGCAAAAGAAAGGTCTTGGCGATCTCTGCCGACATGAGGAACTCCAGCGCCGTCGTCAGGCCGGTGCTCATCTCGTGGTGGAAGTCGTACCGGTCGTGGAAGAAGGTCGTCCGCACATAGTGATAGGTGGCCCGGGCCAGACTCGTCACGATGATGAACAGGCCGATGGCCTCCGCCAGTCCTGCGATGAGGGGGACGGCGGATTCCAGAAAGCCCTCCAGCAGATGGGCGATGTTCTCGTTCAGGTGATACAGGGCAGTCATCTTCACGTCACCGCTCAGACCAGCAGGCTCTTGACATAGGCGGCCAGCTCCTCGTCCTTGCAGGAGGCAAAGAACAGCTCGCGGAACTTCTCACCGGCGATGGCACCCTTCAGCAGATCCTGATCGATGCTCTTGAGGCACTCGATGAGGGGCTTGAAGGTGGCGGCGCGGACGCCGTCGAGGATCTTCTTGTTCCGCTGCTCCGGCTCGACCCGCTCCTTGGGGTAGCCCTGACCGTGGCCGAAGCCGAACAGCTTCTCAAAGCAGTACTCAAGGTTCAGCTCGCCGCCCCAGCCGAAGCCCTTGGCAAAGGGCATGGCGACCGCGTTGCCGTCGTTGACGTGGGCGAAGGTGTAAGCATCCACAGGGTCCTCCACATGGCCGCAGATGACGCCGGGGAAGCTGTTCAGGGCCAGCATGGCGCCCTCGCCGGTGCCGCAGCCGGTGATGACGTAGTCGGCAGCGCCGCTTTTCAGCAGGATGGCGGCGAGGATGCCGCACTGCACATAGGTCAGCTGGGCGGCGTCATCGGCGGCATACATACCGTAGTTGACCACCTCGTGGCCCATCGGCTCCACGACCTTCTTCAGAGCGGCCTCGATGATGCCGTTCTTTGCGGCCTGACTGTTCTCGTTGATGAGTGCGATCTTCATGGGGAAAATCCTCCTGTTTTTGTAGTATTTCAACTGTCCTCAGTGTAACAGATTTAGGATGAAAAGTCGATATGGAAAATAAAAGCGCCGTGCCCGGCGCCCGGAAGGCAGAGGACACGGCGCGGAATATGCCGGAAGGGGAAAGCTTACTGCGGCTGCTTGCCGATGTAAGCCAGAATGCCGCCGTCAACGTACAGGATGAGGCCGTTGACGAAGTCGGAAGCGGCAGAGGCGAGGAAGACGGCGGGGCCGCCCAGATCCTCAGCTTCGCCCCAGCGGCCTGCGGGGGTCTTGGCGACGATGAAGCTGTCGAAGGGGTGACGGCTGCCGTCGGGCTGACGCTCGCGCAGAGGTGCGGTCTGCGGGGTGGCGATGTAGCCGGGTCCGATGCCGTTGCACTGGATGTTGTAAGCACCGTACTCGGAGGCGATGTTCTTGGTCAGCATCTTCAGGCCGCCCTTGGCAGCAGCGTAGGCGGAGACGGTCTCACGGCCCAGCTCGCTCATCATGGAGCAGATGTTGATGATCTTGCCGCCGCCCTGAGCGATCATGTCGGGGATGACAGCCTTGGAGACGATGAAGGGGGCGTTCAGGTCAACGTCCACCACCTGACGGAACTCGGCAGCGGTCATCTCGGTCATGGGGATGCGCTTGATGATGCCGGCGTTGTTGACCAGAATGTTGATGTGGCCGACTTCCTCGGTGATCTTTGCGACCATTGCGTTGACGGCGTCCTCGTCGCAGACGTTGCAGACGTAGCCGTGAGCCTTGATGCCAGCCTCGGCGTAGGCGGCCACACCCTTATCGACCAGCTCCTGCTTGAGGTCGTTGAAGACGATGGTAGCGCCGTTTGCGGCCATTGCCTTGGCGATGGCCATGCCGATGCCGTAGGATGCGCCGGTGATGAGCGCGACCTTGCCGGTCAGGTCAAAGGATTTGGGAGTACACTGTGCCATGATAAAGTCCTCCAATCAAAATTTTGCTTTGCAGGGCGCTGCGCTGCCGGGCTATACCAATGGCCCATACCTGCCGTCACGGGAAGCGGCGGCGGGCCGTCCGGCCATGCGCCCTCTTGTATACTAGAGTAGCATTATTTATTCCGACTGTCAAGGCATTTTCTTGGTACAATTACTGCAAATTTTTACGCATTTTGCTGCGTTTTCGTGAAATCGTCATAAAAAGGCGGGCTGCAAAGGCTGAGATTGCTGCTTGTTGCACACAATGATCCCTCAGCCCAGTTTTTTCTTCTGTTGGCGGGCGACGATGGGCATGAGAAGGGGCATCGGCACGAGCCGCTGGGCCGCTGTCGCGGCCTGCATGAGGGCCGAGGGCACGATGATGGTCTTGCGGCGGAGCATCCCCCGCATGGCCTCCTCGACGCAAAACTCCGGACGGATGCCCCGCAGCGCAAAGACCACGTCGGCCCGGTCGTTGAACTCCGTGTCCACCGGGCCGGGGCAGAGGGCGCAGACGTAGACGGGGCTGTGCTGCTCCCGCAGCTCTTCCGCCACGCCTCGGGTCAGGCTGACGACGTAGGCCTTTGTGGCATAGTAGCCCGCCATATACGGCCCGCCCGGCAGCAGCCCGGCGGAGGATGCCACATTCAGCACGGTGCCGAAGCCCTGTGCCTCCATCTTCTTCACGGCGAACTTGAACAGCTGGTGCATGGCCAGCACGTTGACCTTCGCCATGGAAAGCTCTTTTTCGCCGCTGGTCTCAAGAAAGCTGCCGCAGACGCCGAAGCCTGCGTTGTTGATGAAAATATCCAGCCGTTCGTCGGCCAGCGCCTCGCAGAGGCGGGCGCACTCGCTCTCCTGCTCGAGGTCGGCGGGCAGGATGCGGCAGAAGGTGTTGTATTTGACGGTCAGCTCTGCGGCCAGCGCCTCGAGCCGGTCGGTGCGGCGGGCGGTGAGGATGAGCCGGAAGCCGAGGCGCGCATACCGGCGGGCGAACTCCCGGCCGATGCCAGAGGATGCGCCAGTGATCCATACAGTTTTAGACATGGTTCCTCCTTATTCTGCAAAGCCGGAGGCCCGGTCGATGGCGTTCGGCTCTTCGTCGGTGAAGCGGGTGTTGTTGAGGGCGGCGGTGTCGCCGAAGTGGTAGGGCAGGGTGGAACAGCGTGCAGAGGATGCAGTGTACATGGCGGGGACTTCCTTTCTTTTGTTTTACCCCATTGTAGCACGGAGGCGCACCGGAATCCATAGAAAAGCACAGCTCTGTCTTGTTGCCCGGCGGGATTTGGAGTATAATAGGGCCGTATTTTGCAAGACACCCTTCGGAGGAGGAGAGAACATATGAACAAACCGGTTCTAGTGGTCATGGCGGCCGGCATGGGCAGCCGCTACGGCGGGATGAAGCAGATCGACCCGGTGGGGCCCTGCGGTCAGGTCATCGTGGACTATTCCCTGTACGACGCCCGCCGCGCAGGCTTTGAGACGGTCATCTTTGTCATCAAGCACGAGATCGAGGACGCCTTCAAGGCCGCCATCGGCGAGCGGGTCTCCAAGGCGATGGACGTGAAGTATGCGTTCCAGCAGCTGGATGAGCTGCCCGAGGGCTACACCATCCCCGAGGGCCGCGTCAAGCCATGGGGCACCTGCCACGCCGTGCTGGCGGCGAAGCCCTATCTCCACGGCCCCTTCGCCGTCATCAATGCGGACGATTACTACGGCCCCGAGGCCTTCAAGGTCATCTACGACTATCTTTCCACCCACACCGACGGCGAGGTCTACGACTACTGCATGGTGAGCTACCTGCTCCGGAACACCGTCTCGGAGAACGGCAGCGTGGCCCGGGGCATCTGTGCCCTCAACGAGGACAGCACCCTCCGCAGCGTCACCGAGCACACCCGCATCGAGACTTACGCCGACGGCATCCACTACACCGAGGACGGCGGCGAGAGCTGGACCGACCTGCCCGGCGACACCCCCGTGAGCATGAATCTCTGGGGCTTCGGCGAGAGCTTCGTGCAGGAGGCTGACCGGCGCTTCGCCCGCTGGCTGGACGAGAATCTGGAAAAGAACCCGCTCAAGTGCGAGTATTTCCTGCCGCTGGTGGTCAGCGAACTCATCGGCGAAAAGAAAGCCGCCGTCAAGGTGCTGCGCAGCACCGACCAGTGGTACGGCGTCACCTACCGCGAGGATAAGCCCGTGGTGGTGGAGGCCATCGCCCGCAAGACAGCGGACGGGCTCTACCCGGAAAACCTCTGGGCCTGAGAATAGAAAAACGGCTGGGACAGCGTGCTTCCCAGCCGTTTTTTGTTGTTTATTGGATGCCGAAGGTGTTGTTGTGGTCGAAATAATCCGGGTATTCCTTCTCGAGCTGCTCGAGGAGGCTGTTGAGGGAGCGGTTGTTCTGGCCATGCTTCAGCTTGGGGTAGGCGCGGAGCATACGGCCTTTGCCCAGCAGATGGGTGCTGCGGCGGGTGCGGGCCTGCATGACCTGTGCCCGTGCGGCCAGCTCGTCCTTGAGCTGCTCCAGCTGCAGCAGCGAGGTGGTCTGCTCGGCTTTGCCCTGTGCGGCCAGTTTGACGGCCTTAGCGGCCTCGGCAGCGTTGAGGCGGGCGGTCTGGGAGGCGCGGCGGGCGGCCTCCATCGCTTCGTCGGCGCGGGCACGCATGGTGGAAGCGGCCTCACGGGGCGACAGCTTGTTGTAGTTGTCCCGGGCCTCGGCGGCGGCCAGCTTGAGCTGCAGCCGGCTCTCGTCCATCTTCTGGTCCATGTCCAGCGCGGTGGTGCCGAGGAGCTCGGTCATGGCGTCGCTGACAGCGTGCATACTGTCGGCCACCTTTTCGAGGGCGTCCAGCTCCCGGGCCAGATCGGAGGCAGAAATGCCGGTGGCGACCACGTCGGCGGCATACACGGCGTAGAGCAGGCACATGAGGATGAAGCCCACCAGCGGCGGCACGATGTCCACCAGCGCGGCGATGGCGGGGTGGACAGCCTTGACCATCAGGAGGGCACCTACGCCCCACAGCAGCGAAAACTCGAGGCAGATATAGCCCCCGATGTTGAAGGGCCTATCGCTGTAATCCCACCACCGGGTGCGGTAGAGCTTATACAGCACCCAGCCGCCCACCAGCTCCAGCACGCTGGGCAGGAGGACGCCGCCGAGATACAGCAAGAGCAGGCTGTCCTCCAGCGGCGTGAGGAAGAAGAGTACTAAAATCATGCCGAAGCCGTAGATGGGGCAGACCGGGCCGTTGAGAAAGCCGCGGTTGACCAGCTGGCCGGTGGTGGCGGCGGCATACACCACCTCGAGGCACCAGCCCAGACAGGAGTAGATGAGAAAAAATGCGAGGATGTGGTAGAGCGAAAAGCCACAGATGGCCGTGTTGAGGAAAAACGACAAGGGAACACCTCCATTCAATTCTGCCTGCGGACGATCTTGTACTCGTCGCCCGGCTCGAAATAAGGACAGGCCGACGTGGTGCGGGAGAGATAGCGGGCCATCTCATCCTCGTCCAGTGCGCCGCCCACGGCGCAGTAATAGCTGCCGTACTCGTCCTGCTGGTTGTTCAGGCAGGCTTCACAGGGGTCAGACATTGGCGTCTCCCTCGGCGGCCTTGGCTTCGGCCTCTGCCTGTGCGGCCAGCTTCTTGAGCACCTTCGGCTCGACCCACGTCACAGAGTCGTCGCCTGCCTTCTTGCGGGCGATGAGGGCCTTTATTTTAATGCCCATCTCGGTGAACATTCCCTCGTGCTCGGTGCGGATGTTCCACTCCGGCTCATTCTCGTGGAGGTCGTAGGTCTGCCAGATGATGTCGTAGCCGGAGGCGGGGAAATAGCTCAGGCTGTCCCGGAACAGGTCGTCGTCGTCGGTCTTGAAGTAGATGTCGCCGCCGTCCTTGAGGAAATCGCGGTACTGGATGAGCTGGCGGGGGTAGGTGAGGCGGTGCTTGTTGGAGGAGGCGTTCTTGCTCCAGGGGTTGCAGAAGTTGATGTAGATGCGGCTGACGGTGTCCTCCGGGGTGATGACGCCCTTGATGCGCTCGATGTCGGTGCTCATGATCTTCACGTTGTCGATGGGGCGGCCTGCGGCGGCGTAGGCGGCTTCGATCTTCCGCTTGGCGAGGATGAGCACCTTGTCGGTGATGTCGATGCCCAGATAGTTGTTCTCCGGGTGGGCGGAGGCCAGCTGGGAGAGGAAGCCGCCCTTGCCGCAGCCCAGCTCCAGCACGAAGGGCTGCTCCGGGCGGGCATACTGGCTGTGCCATTTGCCGCCCCAGACAAAGGGGTCGTGGACGTGAAAATCGGCGGCCATCAGTTCGTCGTGGGCATAGGGCTTGAAACGCATTCTCATAAGATCGTATTCTCCTTGTGACGTAAAAAGTTTGTGCTTACAGAGCTTTCCTCAAAAATTCCTCCACCTGCTCGGGTGTGGCGGTGCAGCTGCCCTGACAGATGCCGGGCTTACCGCCGCCGCGGCCATTGAGGGCGGCGTTGAGGGCTTTGGTGAGGGGGCGGACATCGCCGCCGGAGCGTGCGATGCAGTAGCCGGTGCCCTTCTCGTTGGGGGTCAGAGCGGCGCACAGGCCGGTGGTGGCCTCGCTCAGCCGCGCAGCCAGACGGTGCAGGCCGTCCGGGTCGAGGCCGGGCACGGTCCGGATGGCGGTCTCGTCGGGGCCGAGCTGTGCGGCCATGGCGTCGAACAGCTGCTGACAGAGGCCAAAATGGGCAAATTTCAGGGCCGTGTACTCGTCGTACACCCGGTGGACGGCCACGGCGGTCTGGTCGGCCTTGGCCGAGAGGAGGGCGCCGATGTCGGCCTGACGGCTCCGCATGGCCTGCGCCTCCCGCAAGGCCCGCCCGCCGCAGACCACGCTGAGCCGGACGCCGCCCTTGTAGTTCTCAGAGGCCAGGATCTTGATCTGGCCCACCTGACCGGTGGTGGCGGTGTGGGTGCCGCAGCAGGCGCAGACGTCCGCGCCCGGGATGGTCACGATGCGCACCTGCCCGGCGATCTCCTTCTTGCTGCGGTAGGTCAGAGCCGCCAGCTCTTCGGGGGTGGGGTAGGTGATGACCACCGGCACATCCTCCCAGATGACCCGGTTGGCGGCAGTCTCGGCCTCCCGCAGGCCCTCGGCAGAGATGGGCACGCTGGTGTCCATCCGCACGGCGTCAGAGCCGATGTGGAAGCCGACGTTTTCGGCCCCGAACATCTGGTGCAGGATGCCGGAGAGGATGTGCTCGCCGGTGTGCTGCTGCATCTTGTCGAAGCGCCACGCCCAGTCGATGGCTCCGGTGACGGCGGTGCCGGGCTGTGCCGCCTCGGGCAGGGCATCCACTGTGTGCCAGATGACGCCGCCCGTCTCGTGGACATCGGTAACGTGCAGCACCGTGCCGTCGGCGAGGGTCAGAGTGCCCCGGTCGGCAGGCTGTCCGCCGCCCTCGGGGTAGAACACCGTGCCGTCCAGAGCGATGCGCCCGCCGCCGGTCTTTGCGTCCGCCTCTGCCGCAAGGATGACCCCGGCGGCACTTTTGCGGAATGCGTCTTTCTCGAAATATTTTTCCGTGCGCTGCATGGCACGATACCTCCTGAATCTAAGAACTACTAAGGGCAAGGATGTTTCCCGATAAAATCAAGTATACCACGTTTTTTGCCTGTGGAAAATAGTCTTGGCTTATGTTATGATAGAAAACAGCGAAACCGGAAATTTGAAAAACGAGGAAGGTATCATCATGCGTGAAAGTGGAATCCTGATGCCGGTGTCCAGCCTGCCCGGCCCTTATGGTATTGGCTGCTTTGGCGCCGAGGCGCTCAAGTTCGTGGACTTTCTGGCCGCTGCGGGCCAGCACATCTGGCAGCTGCTGCCCCTCAGCCCCACCGGCTACGGCGACAGCCCCTACCAGAGCTGCTCTGCCTTTGCGGGCAACCCCTATTTTATCGACCTCGACGCGCTCAAGGCCGACGGCCTGCTGACCGCTGCCCAGCTCAAGGCAGAGCCGTGGGGCACCGACCCGCTCTCGGTGGATTACGGCACCCTCTACACCAGCCGCTACAAGGTCCTGCGGGCGGCCTATGCCGCATGGCGGGAGAAGTACGCCGGACGCTTCGGCTGTGCCCACTATTACCCCGACGACTACTATGCGTTCACCCTCACGAATGAGAGCTGGCTGAACGATTACGCGCTGTACATGGCCCTCAAGACCGCCAACGGGATGAAGAGCTGGGCCGAGTGGCCCCGGGAGTACCGTCTGCGGGACGCCGGTGTGCTGGCAGAGTTCGCCGCCGGGCAGGAAGAGGAGATCGGTTTCTGGAAATTCTTGCAGTATGAGTTTGCAGTCCAGTGGAAGAAGGTCAAGGACTATGCAAACGAAAAGGGCATAAAGATCCTCGGCGACATCCCCATCTATGTCTCCGCCGACTCGGTGGATGCATGGGTGGGCGGCGAGCTGTTCGAGCTGGACGCGCAGGGCGGCTTTGCCCGCGTGGCCGGGTGCCCGCCGGATTACTTCTCCGCCGACGGCCAGCTCTGGGGCAACCCGCTGTATAACTGGCCATATCATAAACAGACCGGATATGCATGGTGGGTGCGCCGCGTTCGCCATGCCCTCGGGATCTACGACCTGCTCCGCATCGACCACTTCCGGGGCTTTGACACCTACTGGGCCATCCCGGCAGGCAGCTCCACCGCCCGCACCGGCAAGTGGGAGAACGGCCCCGGCATGGACCTGTTCCGTGCGCTGGAAGCGGCCCTCGGCAAGCTGCCCATCATCGCCGAAGATCTGGGCGATCTCGTGCCCAGTGTCCGCAAGCTGCTGGCCGACAGCACTTTCCCGGGCATGAAGGTCCTTCAGTTCGCTTTCGGCGGCGGCGACAACGAGTATCTGCCCCACAACCACGTCAAGAACAGCGTGGTCTACCCGGGTACTCACGACAACACCACCCTCACCGACTGGTGGGTGAACGCCGCCCCCGCCAAGGAGAAGGCCAACGCTGCCGCCTACCTCCACCTGACCCCCTGCAAGCCCACCGCCAAGGAGGTGGCAGCCGTCAGGACGGATGCCGCCCGCATCGCCCTTCTCCGCGCCGCCCTCGGCTCGGTGGCCGACCGGGCCATCATCCCCATGGCAGATTGGCTGGGGCTGGGCGCGGAGGCCCATTTGAACACCCCCGGCAAGCTGGGCGGCAACTGGGCATGGCGTGCCGCAGAGGGCTTCGATACGGCCCTGCTGGCCGGCCGCATTGAGGCCGAGTGTGCGGTCTACTGCCGCGCCAAGGAGCCGGTCGAAAAAGAAGAGAAGACCTCAAATTGACGGAATTGTAAAAAATCTTTTTGAAAATTGTGCGTTTTGCTGGTAAGCGTCCCGCCATCGTGCTATAATCGAAAGAGACACAGTCGGGTATAAGAACTGTGCAAAGGCAGAGCGCCGGGAAGGAGAACCCGGCACGGAAGATGGGGAGAAACGCATGAAAAAGGAATGGACGGAACAGGACCTGCGGCAATTCGTCGAAAGTTCGCAGCCTGTGTTTCAGGATGTGAGCCTGACGCAGGTGGACGAGGATGCCGCACGCTGCTGGCAGGACGATGGTCTGATGGTGGACTACGAGCTGCGCGGCGGTCAGGTGGACTGTGTGCTGCGCCGCTGCGTCGTGGCAGACGGCAAGGTATGGCAGCTGCAGATGACCGCGCCGCTGGCAGGCAGTGACTTGCCCGAAGACCGGATGACCCCGCGGGAGCGGGAACTGTGCCGCGACGATATGAACCACGATTTCTTGTCGGGGGTGTTCAACCGCCGCTACTATGAGACGGAGTTCTGCACCAAGCTCGACGAATGGACCGACCGCCACCGCTGCGCGGCGCTGGCGCTGGTGTCCATCGACGACGCAGCAGCGCTTTCCGCCCGGGAGAACGACGCGGTCATGGGCCAGCTGGTCTGCTTCGTGGCGAACCAGTGGAAAAAGCACTTCGACCAGCCTGCCGAGCGGGTGGTCTGCCGCCTGAGCGACACCCTGTTTGCCATCGGCTGCGCCGACCGCACCCGCCGCGAGCTGGAAGAGGAGCTGAAAGCCATCTACGCCGGGATGCCCAAGGAGTGTGTGGCCTCGGTGGGACTGATGCGCCGGGTGCCCTTCACCCAGTCCATTGGCGTGGCCGGTACCCGCGAGGTGCGCTGCAAGAACTGGGACGCCCTCTATGACCTGTGCCAAAAGCGGCTGGCCGCTGCGCAGGCCGCAGGCGGCGACCGGGTCTACGACGGCGAATAAGATGCATAAGATCCCCCTTTTGAGAGAGAATAGACTCAAAAGGGGGATTTTTGTATGGAAAACCAGAAAAACGACAACCTCAATATGCTGGAAGCCATCGTGCAGAACACCGAGATGGGAAAGAACACGCTCGACCAGCTGGTGCCGATGGCAGAGAATGAGCAGTTCAAGGCGGAGCTTCTGCGCCAGCGCAACATCTACCGCCAGCTCAATCAGGAGGCCCACGCGGCCATCGACGCCTGCGGCGGCTCGGCACAGGGCCAGAGCGCCATGGCGAAGCTCAACACCAAGGTGAGCATCGGCATGAAGACCATCACCGACAAATCCACCCGCAACCTCGCCGAGATGCTCACGCAGGGCAGCAGCATGGGGGTCGTGGACTGCATCAAATCCCAGAAGGACTATCCCGACGCCGCGCCCGGGTCGAAGCGGCTGATGCAGAAGCTGCAGGATTTTGAGGAGGACAACCGGCTGAAGCTGGAACAGTATCTTTGAGGTTTGGCTGAAACTTCTGATGCAGCGATAGAAAAAGCTCCTGCCGGACAATGCGGCAGGAGCTTTTTGCAGATGCAGTTAGAGGGACTCGACCATTGCGGCGACGATTTTGGTCGCGGTAGCGACATACTCGCCGATGCTGAACTTCTTGACGACCAGAACTTCGTGGCCGTCCTCGTCAGCGTTGTCGCTCATGGCGCGGAGGATGACGCAGGGGACGCCGTTCTTGGCGGCGATCTGACTCACGGCTGCGCCCTCCATCTCCACGCAGTCGGGGGCGCATTTGGCCTCAATGGCGGCCTTGGTGGCGCTGTCGCCCACGAACAGGTCGCCGGTGGCGATCTTGCCCACCAGAGCCTTGACGCCTGCATCGGCGCAGGCTTTCTCGGCGGCAGCGATGAGGGCGGCGTCGCCGGTGTACTCCTTCAGGAAGGGCGGGTTCTGGCAGATCATATCCAGCTGGGCGTCGTGATAGAGCACCGTCTTGCCGATGACCACATCGCCGATGCCGATCTTGCTGGTCATGTTGCCTGCAATGCCGGAGAAGATGATCTTCTCGGCCCCGAACTTGGTGATAAGCACCTGCGTGGTGGCGGCGGCGTTGGCCTTGCCCATGCCTGCGCAGCAGACCACCACCTGCTTGCCGGCCAGTGTGCCCTTATGATATTCCACGCCGCCGTAGGGTTCTACAGTGACGTTTTCCAGCTTGGCACAGAGCTGGTCTACTTCGTCGGGCATGGCGCCCATAATACCTAAAATCATATCAGACCTCGTTGTTTTGAATCGTGGTTGACACCTGCTGCAAGGCGGCAGATCGAAGAAATAAAAAGGGAAGCGGCTTCACGCGCCTGTGCGCGGGGCAGAGCGCTCTTACGCTAGGTTAATGTTCTCTTTTGCGTGCCAAAAGAGAACCAGAAAAGCACCCGCTACTTTCGAGGCGCGGGAGGCACGAATCAAGGGCTACTCGCCCTTGATAATCCCGGAGGAGATGTCGAAACGGAAAAAAGCTGGCCGCTTCGCTAAAAGCTTTTTTCTCGTTTCTCCGACTTGCTGCTTCGCAGCTGGTGTTACGTTTTCTCAGGGCGTGAAGTTCAGCGACAACGTGAAATCTTCGGCGGAGCCGTAAATGGGAGAAGCACAAAAAAATGCGTTTATAGCAATTTTCAAAAATAAGGCGAATAGCCGCAGGAATGGAACCAGCCTGAGCAGTCAGAAGGCGAAACTGTCTGAAAAGCACATTGTATCGCGTTCGGAAGAGCATCCATGGTCCGTGTTCTTGACTTCTTCCGATTTACAACCGGTAGCACCTACGCAAATAGCCACGCTCAATGCAATTGCCGCAATATGCTTTTTCTTTAATCGCATAAAAATCTTCCAAGCTTCTATTCCCTAGGCCGAACGTATTAGTTACGCAGTGCTTTTTCACGCACTTCCGGTGTAACTGCTTTCAGAAGATTATAGAGGTCAATAATATCGGTGATTGCCTGCCGGTCCTGCACCGTCCATGTGTAATCAAACTTGCTATAATCCGTTCCCTCGAAACGCATGATAACGGTATCGGCACTCAAAAGGTTTCGCAACCATTCGACTTCACTGTCTTCCATTTCAAAGGTGGCCCATGCAAACCATTTACCAAGCTCTTTGTCGTATCCATAATCGGAGTTATCATAATCGCAAATGTAAGTGTACTTATAATCTCCACCGCGCAGAATGATGTCATCGATATCCAGCTCGGAAGAGCCCATGTAAGTAAAATCTTCCCAGAAAACAATAGTGTTCCCCTTGTCCCAGATATAAAGGTTGGGGCCAATGCCACACGTCTTGCGCTTATCGATGCTGTCATCATGCGGGGTTGTAATCGCCCAGCAGTCTTCTACTGCATCGTAGTTGACATTGCACTTTGCAAGTGCATCCTGAATACCAAGAATCTGCTGTGCTTCTGCCAGCACACCAAAATTGGTGACAGCAGCTTTTCCTGCATCATCCAACTGGTTATAGGCATCCAAAGCGGCCACGATTGCCGCGCGTCTGCTGCGCGTGACAGTGCCGATCTGGCTGATCAGCGCTTCTACCTGGTCCGGGGTCACAGCACTATTCTGCTGCGCGAGCACCGCAAAAGGAACGTCCCCGGCTGGGCTGGCGGCCAGCGCGGGTAACGCAGTGCCTGCCATCAGTGCTGCCACAATTGTGCCTGCCGCAATAACTTTGCATTTTTCCAAAATTTTCATTTGATTTTCCTCTTTTCTCTTGACGTCGGCTTATAGCTGTTGTAACATAAAATTATAGATACAACAAAAAAGAGTGTTTTGGCATGATGACAAATGAAGAGATCCTTGCTATCCTGCGGCAGTACCCTGATCTGGTCCCCGAGGTTCTGGCCATCCTGACCGAAGCCCCTGCCAAAACAGATCTGCCGTTTGTCGGCTGATTCACTCCGGCTTTGCCCGGGAGCGCAGCAGCGTTTCCACCGCGTTGCGCTGTTAAGCAACTCCACAATTTCCTGCATCTGTTTGTCGAACTCGCCCATCCCGGCGGGCTCTTTTTTTGTGCCCATAAGCTCTTCAACGGTAATGCCAAAGTAGTCCGCAATTTTTTTGCGGCTGGACATTCTGGGTAAAGCGCCGTTTTTCCAGCTTGTCAGCATAGAGTTTGAAAAAACAAGTTCTTCTGCAACAGCAGCAGTTTTTTTCCCCACACCGTCCTGTTGATCAGGTGTCAATGTGCGGGCACCGGGTGCAAAAAGCAGAGGGTCGCGCGTACCTTCCGATCTGCTTTCCGCCCTAAATCCAAAAATATTGCCAAGAGTAAAACGTACCTACAATATTATTTTACACCATCTTGTATGGCTTGGCAATGTTTTTTTGGGGGGGGGAGGGGAGTCGAAACACCCCTCC
>OKTH01000125.1_pt1 | contig 54532 bp, 52 predicted proteins | sample 1606361 | NCBI WGS metagenome assembly OKTH01 (sample SAMEA3879575, study PRJEB24766) | human gut metagenome | biome: human-associated habitat; feature: feces | place: USA | collected 1985/1987 | reverse complement strand
AGATCAACAATCCATCAACATGCGTTACATTAGAAATTGATAAAGAACTAGAAAATCATGTTCAGGAAAGCATAGACGCTGTTAACAAAAAAATAAGAGACATAAATGATAAGGTTAAAAAACTCAAAGAGTATGAGAATAAAATCGGAAAACAAGTTTGGGGGGCTCTCCATGCTTTTTGCAGCGATGATTTAGAGAATTTATCCAAACACAAAGAAAAATTCTTTGATATCAAAAAGAAAGTTCATGATGAATTAAATAATATTGAGCAACAAGGAAAAGAAAATAATCTCACAATAAAAGCATTGCGAGATAAAATATCTAACATTGATTCTACGATAGACTCAATAAACACCCATTTAAAAAATCTAGGGATCTCTGGTTTTTGTATTGAAAAACATGCAGAAAGAAAAGATATGTACATTATATCTCGACCAGGGCATACAAAAAACCAAAATGTTTATAGATCTCTTAGCGAAGGTGAAAAAACACTAATAACGTTTCTTTATTTTTTAGAGTGCTGTAAAGGTAAAACCGATAAAAATGATACCGATAGCAGGGATATTTTTATTGTTATTGACGATCCAATATCTAGTCTATCGCAAAACTATGTCTACGACATCGCATCAATTATTCATCACCACATTATAAAAAATGAATTTAAGAAAAACTATTATCTAGGTAGAGTAACGAAAAATGATTTTAGTATAATTACTGAAATACAAAAAAACAGCATACAGAATGAATATCAATCTTTGTGGCAAATATTAAAAGATGCAAAAGATGGCAAAGCAAACAAAATCATAATACCTAATATTATGAGAAACATACTAGAATATTATTTTGCATTTGTTCATAGAACAGATGCTCTACAAGATGAATTAACAAAGTTGGCGCGCGACGATAGCAACAGTGATTTCAAAGCATTCTACAGATACATTAACAGAGGTTCTCACTCTGATGCGGTAAATATTACTGATATGGGCGACATAGACCCAGATAAATACCTAAAACAATTGAGAACAATATTTTCAGCTACTGGTGACGAAATGCATTATTTAAAAATGATGGACGAACTAGAAGAGGAGAACGTTACCGCTTAGGCCGCATATTATCGTTTTGGGTAAGAACGACGGTGCTTACGCACCGTCTCCCAACGCCCAAAGCGGTAGCGGTTGTACTGGCGTACATTCACTAGCTTTAACATGAGGCAATCTCCATGCCAGCACTATTGTTGCCAATAGCAGCCTTTATACCCTTTGTACAAAGCTAATACCAAGAGTAATGCAAAGTAGATGTCCCAAGCGGTAACGGGGCTATTCTATGTCAAACACAGAAAAAATCAAAGCGCCCTATGAATCCCCCCAACCATCAGCGACCGGATACGTGAATTTTTTCCCGTCATAATTTACGGTCGCTCCCCGAGCCAGCGCCTCAAGCTCCCATCGCTGTGGCCTGATACCGTTCTGAGCAAGGTCAACGCGGATACGGGTAATTTGCATTCGTTCCGACCGGGTCAGTCTGGCCGATGGCGCTATTTCATGCGGTTTTAACGGGCTTCCGTTTCTTTGCTGACGGTTTGGTCTTCTCAGACCGTGTTTTAATGCACCTCTGAGCGCCCTCACGACCTCCTGGTCATTCCATTCGATAACACCGTCATCTACCAGATTAAGCACTGCTACGGCGTGTTCAGAAGGCGTGGGAGCCGGTGACGAAGTATCACCACCGGTGAGCTTTCCACAGTTATTGACAGGACTCCGAGGCGCGGCGATGCCGCTTTTTAAAGTCAAAGGCTCAACGACCGGAACTTTCGGCACAATGCGCCAGTCCGTGGTTCTGGTGATATGAATATGACGCGCGCCGAGATGCGGTGCGTAAATGCCGACCACTCTCTCGACTTCTTCCTCGTACTCGTTAACTTCATCCGACGGGCTACGGGCAACCCTGACAGTCTGACAATCGCGCGGAACATTTGCCCCACCCTGCGCGCTGATATACAACGCAAAATCACCACTGTCTGCGGCAGCGCGTGCAGCCTCGACGCGTTCGTCAAACTCATCAGCAATACTGACGCCGCGAGGCAATTTGCGTAGTTCACGGTAAGCCCCCATTGTCGGCAGGCCAACCGTTTTAAATTGCGGAATGCGCCACGTTGACGCCCATGCGGTAACAGCCGCGGCAGTGTCTTTCAGCGGCCTGCCGGTGTCGTTATCGAGCTGACCATCCAGTGCATAGCCATCGATGTTTTTTGAAATGTATTTCGCGATATATCCCGCAGCACCGCCCCGGTTAAGGTGTTTTGCCTGAAAACGGTTTCGCGCGGCTCCTCTTTCGTCGCCATCCTCTTTGAGCGCATAGCGACGCATGATTTCGATAATCTGGTTACGCTGGCGTGGATTACAAAAAAGCATCATATGCCAGTGCGGCGTTCCGTCGTGGTGTGGCTCGACGACACGCAAACCGTAGACCTGTAAATCATTATCCTTGAATGCCGTGCGCATCAGGCTCCAGATACGGCAGAGATAACGCTGCGCATCCTTTGGATTAAATGCCTCATCGTTCCAGCCGTGATTAAGCTGAACGGTTTTACTTTCGCCTTTTCCGACCTGACGTGTCGGGTGATACTTTGACGGCGCGGTCAGCGTGATAAACATCCCCACATCACCCTCTGCGGCGGCGTAACGCTCAATACCGGCAATGGTGTTCATCAGCTCCATCCGGCGAATTTCAGGATTAGAAATACTGCCCATCACCTTACTGATAAGGTCGATGCGCTCGCCGGTTTCCCTGTTTTCGAGGTCACACGATTTAAGAAATTCCAGATTTGCCTGGCGGCGCGCGCGCACATCACGAATGGCATGTTTACTGGCATAAGGAGAACGGTCTTTATTGACCTCCCCGACAGCTATCAGTAACGCCTCATGCCAGCGCATACGCTGGCCTTTAAGCTGATGAGTCCACCACTCATCGTTAAACAGGCGGGCAATGGCAGAATATGCCTGCCTCGTGGTCATCTGTCCTTTACGGTATTTTTTCCAGTAGAGAGGGGAAATATTGAAAGCACGTGCAGCGCCAGCAACATGACCATAGAGGTGAGCCTGCGCCTCATCCGTAAACAGCGATTCTTTTTCGCCATGTGCATCAACCCAGGCATCGCAGAGTTCCTCATACATCATGAAAAGCTGCGATGAGATACGGGCAGCAAACTTTTTCAGCTCCTTGTCATTCATCCCCGGCAGGCGCGCATACTGGTCGCGCTCTGCCAGGAACAGCAACGACGCGTCGGTGTTCATTTCATGGCGCTGATTCACACGCTCAATGCGCGGCCATAAACGACGCTGAAAAGTGGATGTGAGGAAATAAAACCCGTGCACCGGGCTTTTATTGCGCCGGATGTAGTCATAGCGTGAAGTAAACAGCGAGCGCAAAAAGTAAGGCAGGCGGTTAATCGTGGATAAAACACCTTGCACCTGACGCATCTCGTCACGTGTAAGGGGTCTTTCGCGCCCGACAGCCTCGCGTGGCGCGTTCCATGCATAAGCACCGGTAAACGCCTTACCGGTGCCTGCGGCAAATGCTGACGGAGGGACAAAACGCCCGGAGGCTTTAACGGCCATATGAGCCAAAAGCCTCTGAACAACGCCTGCTGAGTTGCTCAACCTGCGCGTTTAAATCAGCAAAAGACTTTGCGCTTCCGGTCAGAATATCGTGATGCATCAGGCCGGAAACGAGCTGGCTTAATTTCGGATAATAACCAACCACCGCCAGCCATTCCTGACCGGCGTTTTTACCGCTTTCCGCTCTCTTTTTCTCGTGGAGAATAAACTGAAAGCTGTCACTGGTAACAACATAACGTTCGCCAATTTCAATACGAATACTCATGCCGTTCTCCGGTAATGTTTGTTTTTTGCTTCAAAGACTGACTGACAGGAAACACAACGCGTGGCTGACGGATAAGCCGCACGACGGGCAGCAGGTATTGGCGCGTCACACTCTTCGCAAACCAGCGCAGAAGCACCGCAATGTTTTACCCTTGCCGCGTTAATCTGGCGCTCCAGTAATTCAGCCTGTTGTTCCTGAATAAAATCTACGTTGTCCGGCATTACCAGCTCCTTTTGTCGTTCAGCTTCTTAAATTCATCAGCGCAATAGCTGGCGATTTCTGTCGTTAATTTTGTCAGTTCATCCACGGATGAAATTTGCTTATGAAATACAGCGCGTTTAACAAGTAAATTAACCACATCAGACAGGAGATTTAATTTATCCGCATAAATGGCTATAGTTGATTCCACCATATCCCCAGTGTTTTTATCGCGTTTAATATCAGCTAGCGACAAATCACCATTTTTCATGACTGAAATCTTCAGCCAGTTATTAAGCAATATATTTTTCATTCGCTATATGCCCTCTCCGCAGAATCAATCATTTCCCGGCCATTATCGGTAATACAGAAAACTTCTCTTGATTTGGTCACAAGCCCCCATTTCCCCATTGCTATAAATGCTTTTTCCACACGACTAGGACAGGAGCGGAAGACATCGCTTGAAGGATGTAGTGGAGTCTTGTCATCTAATTTTTTAAGTAATGAAAGTTGATAATCTGTTAAGCGTTTCCTGAACCATTTTGTATTTGTCATCTCCAACTTTCCTGTTATTTATTGAGTCCTAGATTATGGAATTTGGCAGACTCCTGACTGAGCAACTCGACTATCTCCACGCGGGATAACTCCGCCTTTGTGATGTGGCGAATCATGGCATCAAGATGAGACGAAAAGCGCGTTGCTGCATCGGCCTGTGCTTCGGTTCTGGCCTGTTGCAGCATTAATGCGTATTTACCGCACTGATTTTCAGAAACTGTATGCATGACTTTCTCCAGGCAAAAAGAAGCCCCGCACGATTAAGTGCGTTAAAAACTTTGGTTAATTACTTAATGCAGATATTGCTCTGGTTTTACCGACGTCAGAATTGTCGGTGCATACTCAAACAGACTGAATAATTCACGTAATGCACGGAATAAAGCATCACGCCAGTAACATGACTCTTCATTAATTCGCCAGTATGGCTGGTTAAATTCTTTTTCTGTCAGTCGTGCGTGCATAAATAAAGTACGGCGCTGACTGACAGTTAAAAAGCTAATATATGCATACTCACTTGCACCGACCTGACGGCGTTTTGAGAATGCCCCACGCAATTCATCAATTGCACAAACCAGCCGTTCACGTTCGACGTCGTTCATTTCTTCAAAACGCATCGTTGCATGACGCTGTTTTAACTGCGCATGGAAGCAAACCGTTAGCCGTTCGCGCTCCATCATCTGATTATAATAATCACATGTCTCCTGCCAGCGAGGGACGGCAAGATGCTTACCAATTATCCGGCGCATAGTTGCTGGTTGTTTTTCAACGAGATTGAGCGTCATCACTGTCATTTCCATACCCTCCGGCTTTTCAGAAAGGTCAGAGCCTTTTTTAACGGACTCTGTTTTTTGGTGCGGATAATGATTCCCTTACGCCCCTTACCGTGGGTAATGGTGAAGTCAATCGCCCTGGGGCTTTCGTTACGCAATAACTGAGCAATACAACGAGGCTCGTTCATCCTTTCCACCTTAAGCCGCACGGCCATGTCTTGATTTGCTGTAACTAATGCGATTTTTCCAGTCATGCCATTCTGTCGGAGCTTCATCAACTAGTTGGGCTGCGTACTTGTCCCACTCACGGCGATTAATCCATAACTCAGCATGACCACCCGGCTTTAATGGGTCCGTCATATAAAAGGCTGGTAACTTTCCTGCTTTCGCCATTTCAGCAACAGCACGAGGCGTCTTACCGATGTAAAGAGCAAATCCCTCTTTCGAGAGCAAATCCGACGGTGCGGCTGCAAGTTTGATGTCACATTTTTTACTTTTTGTGAGATCAGATACTTTTTCTCCAACATCGTTATTCATTTCTGATCCAATACTCATTTTGATATCCTCAACTTTGGTGCCATTCAACCAGAGCTATTTGAAGCCGCTCCGCGTTGTTCTGGCGTGTCGCATACAACATAAATTACGAGATACGACAATTCATGTCAAATACACAAATCACATCTCAAGCAGAGAAACTCGCACTTATTCGGGAGTCAGAAAGAATGACAAGGAAGCAAGTTGCTGAATTAACAGGAATTAACTACAACACCTATGCTGGATATGAGCAGGGAAAAGTAAAGATGTCTTTTGACGCAGGCATGAAATTTTTCAAGCCAGAAAGATTTCGCAAGTACCGTGACTGGTTCATGTTTGATGAAACTGATCCCGCTGGCGGACAAATAGCCCCGGCGCTCGCGCACATTGGGCAAGACTCAACAACCTTGCACCACTCAGACCAAAAGACTGGCTGACGATTTATTCAGCTTATGTGTGCAGTAAATGTACGAAAGAAAATTGCATTAATTTTCAAGTAGTAGAAGTAAACAGCGTCATCGGAGGGCTTTATGTCTATTAAAAAGCTCGATGATGGTCGTTATGAAGTGGACGTCAGACCGCAGGGTGCAGATGGAAAACGTATCAGGCGGAAATTTAAAACTAAAGGTGAAGCTCAAGCATTCGAACGTCATGTACTGGTTAACTACCACAACAAAGAGTGGCTGGAGAAGCCAGCCGACCGCCGAACTCTTACAGAGTTGTTAGGCAGATGGTGGATATATCACGGAAAATCACATGAGCGTGGAGATATTGAACGGGGGCGTTTGACGACAATAATCGCCAAATTTGCAGAAATGGGAGTGTCCAGAGCTGACCAGCTAACAAAGAAAACGATAACTGATTATCGCGTTGTAATGATGAACGATGGTCTAAAACCAGCCAGCGTAAATCGGCATCTGGCAATAATGAGCGGGATGTTCACCAAGTTAATTGACGCCGGTGAATACCATTCTCACAACCCGTTCCGTGAGGTTAAGCGATTACGTGAAGCTGTTACAGAAATGGCTTTTTTGTCCAGTGAAGAGATTACACGGCTGTTATCCATGCTCGATGGTGATGAATTAAATGCGACTCTGGTCTGCCTTTCTACTGGTGGACGCTGGAGTGAAGTTTCTAATTTAAAAGCTGAACACATCATTAACCAGATGGTTACGTTTATGAAAACTAAAAACGGAAAGCGCAGGACAATTCCCGTTTCGCAGGACCTGATTAAACGGATCAAGACCAAAAATTCAGGCAGGCTTTTTAATGCCAGTTACTACAAAGTGCGCAACGCTCTCAGGGAAGTAAAACCCGATTTACCTGACGGACAGGCAGTGCATGTTTTGAGGCATACATTTGCCACACATTTTATAATGAATGGAGGTAACATAATCACATTGCAGCGCATCTTGGGTCATTCTAACATTCAGCAAACTATGACCTACGCACACTTTGCACCGGATTTCTTACAAGATGCAGTGACTCTTAACCCGGTGTCAGGAATGTCCATAATGCGTCCATAAACCAGAGTTAACTAGAGCCAATTGAAGCGATATGAGTAATTTAACTAATTGTAATGCAACAGAAAATACCGCTACGGCGGGGGCTACCAAGTCAGTTATTGGTCGCATTCACTCCTTTGAATCCTGTGGAACCGTAGACGGCCCAGGTATTCGCTTTATCACCTTTTTCCAGGGCTGCCTGATGCGCTGCCTGTATTGTCATAACCGCGACACCTGGGATACGCATGGCGGTAAAGAAGTTACCGTTGAAGATTTAATGAAAGAGGTGGTGACCTATCGCCACTTTATGAACGCTTCCGGCGGCGGCGTTACCGCATCCGGCGGTGAGGCAATCCTACAAGCTGAGTTTGTTCGTGACTGGTTCCGCGCCTGCAAAAAAGAAGGCATTCATACCTGTCTGGACACCAACGGTTTTGTTCGTCGTTACGATCCGGTGATTGATGAACTGCTGGAAGTAACCGACCTGGTAATGCTCGATCTCAAACAGATGAACGACGAGATCCACCAAAATCTGGTTGGAGTTTCCAACCACCGCACGCTGGAGTTCGCCAAATATCTGGCGAACAAAAATGTGAAGGTGTGGATCCGCTACGTTGTTGTCCCAGGCTGGTCTGACGATGACGATTCAGCGCATCGCCTCGGTGAATTTACCCGTGATATGGGCAACGTTGAGAAAATCGAACTCCTCCCCTACCACGAGCTGGGCAAACACAAATGGGTGGCAATGGGTGAAGAGTACAAACTCGACGGTGTTAAACCACCTAAGAAAGAGACCATGGAACGCGTGAAAGGCATTCTTGAGCAGTACGGTCATAAGGTAATGTTCTAATTTCCCCGTAAAGCGGCAACTTTATTGAGTTGCCGCTTTTTTATTCCGCACTTCATTCTGCTACAGCGTTTTTAACACATCTTATAGTGCATCTACCATATCCCGTACCTGAGATAATAACGACTGATAATAGCTCGCGTGAAGTTCTTCCCCATCGAATACCACTGTATTACACAAGAAAGTGACATCGGCATCTTCAATACCAAGATAACTGCACATATTTTTTAAATAATCGCTTATATTTTTTTCCCAGCCTATCTGGACAAATGATTCTTTGTCTCCTCCAACCAGCGCCACCCAACGAACTTTATTGAATGGTAATTTGTGCCCATCTCCATAAGCCAGCCCATTATTCCATACTCTGTCAATATATCCTTTTAGCATTGCCGGGAAGCTGTACCACCAGAGAGGAAAAACCACCACTAACGTGTCATGCTCAAGCAGCTCTGAATAAAGCTGATGAACCTCTGGAGAATAACGTTTATCCATATTCTTCCAGTCTGGTTCATCTTCCGACGTCATCACCGGGTTGAAATTACGCCGATATAAATCGAGTTCCGTCACCTGTATTTTCCGCTCCATTGCCCGCTGATGGATCGCATCAGCAATATGTGCGGTCAATGAATCATGACGAGGATGGGCCCATACCAAATAAATACGTTCAGACTGCATAATTTTACCTCCACGTTAAGTTCTGGAGCGCACTTTACGCAGGCGGCATAATCCTGTAAACGTGATGATTCAGGATGAGTTAATGAAGGATTTTCACTAATGCGGATGAATATGTCTGACTTTGCCACTTTCTTTGCCGTGGCCCGTAATCAAAGCTTTCGTGCAGCGGGCGATGAATTAGGCTTATCCTCGTCCGCCATTAGCCATAGTATTAAAACACTGGAACAACGTCTTAAAATTCGCTTATTCAATCGGACAACCCGAAGCGTATCGTTAACGGAAGCGGGTTCTAATCTCTATGAACGATTGCGCCCAGCTTTCGACGAAATTCAGATCATGTTAGATGAGATGAATGATTTTCGTCTGACACCGACAGGAACGCTCAAAATCAATGCCGCCCGGGTAGCTGCACGTATATTTTTAATGCCTTTACTGGTTGGTTTCACACGTGAATATCCTGATATTAAAGTCGAGCTCACAACTGACGATTCTCTTGTCGATATCGTCCAACAGGGCTTTGACGCTGGCGTTCGACTTAGTGGCATCGTCGAAAAAGATATGATCAGCGTGGCGATCGGCCCACCAGTGAAATTATGTGTAGCAGCAACGCCAGAGTACTTTGCAAGATATGGCAAACCCCGCCATCCTCATGATCTGCTTAATCATCAATGTGTTGTTTTTCGTTATCCCAGCGGCAAACCTTTCCACTGGCAATTTGCAAAGGAGCTGGAAATTGCTGTCGCAGGAAATATCATTCTGGATGATGTTGATGCTGAACTGGAGGCCGTTTTGATGGGTGCTGGTATCGGGTATCTGCTCTATGAACAGATCAAGGAGTACCTTGATACTGGTCGTTTAGAATGTGTACTGGGAGACTGGAGCACAGAGCGTCCAGGCTTCCAGATCTATTATCCAAACCGCCAGTATATGTCCTGCGGCTTGCGCGCATTTCTCGATTATGTAAAAACGGGTCAGATCTGCCAGAGTCAGCGTCACCGACCACAATAATTATTTACTATTCGCTTTACGCGCCAGCAGCGGGAAAATCAGTCCTAATCCTACCAGCACAAACGGCGTTGCAACATTCAGCGCCAACTGGAAGGTCCACTCTGCAGTGAAGGCTTCCATTTTCGGGAAGATCCCCGTCAAACAGGCAAAGGCGGTAAAGGCAAAACACCAAATCCCGACGGTCATTGCCAGAGGCTTATTACGAATAAAGACATATTCTGGTTTATATTTCTGCGCCAGGCGAACGACTGCAATAAATGCAACAAATACCCATAAATAACGCAGCGGCATCACTACCGAGTTAAGATTCAACAGCCATTTATAGAGATTGTTCATATCACCGATGCCGAGAGTCGGCAGCATAATCAGAATTGCCACCAGCACCAGGGTCAGAAAATAGCCATTAACGGGCGTACCAGAAGCGTTGGTACGACATAAACTGGCTGGAATATATTTGCTGTCAGCATCACCTAATAGCACTTTAAGCGGGGCATCAATCGAGAATACCAGCGCAGCTACTTGTCCCAGGGTATTCGCAATGGCGTAAATCACCATTAAAGTATTACCTATGTTGTAATACTCGCCCAGCTTCTGAAAGGCGTAATATTGACCGTTAGTCATTAAGTCATCCGGGATATTACGCGAGTCAAACATCATCCCCATCGCCAGTGAGCCCAGAATGGCACAAACCGCAACCATCACCGCCAGGCATAGCATCCCTTTTGGAAATTCTTTTCCTGGGTTGCGCGTTTGATTAACGTAAGGAGAAATCTTCTCTGCTCCGCCAACCGCGAAAACCAGCATTGAAATAGTGGTAATGTAGGTAAAGTCGATATGAGGAATGAACGTTTCCCAGGTAATGTTTGTGGTCGCAATATGCACTTCAGTAATCGCAGGCGCGGTTACCGCCATTGCCACATACAGGAGCGACATAACAAACATCGCAATCCCTGCCACAGAACCGACGATTTTCAGCGATTTCATACCGCGTGAAGCAACCCACATAAAGAAGATAAACAGCACCAGCGTTAACCCCTGTAACGCTACGACTGAATATTCTTTGATTAGCGAACCGTCGCCTTTCATCGCCCAACCGAGCGCAATCAGAATTGCCTGGGGTTTTTGTGCCAGATAGGGAATATGCACCACCCAGTAGGTCCACGCGGCGAGATAAGCCAGTCCGGGTCCCATCGTGTGTTTAATCCAGGTACTGACCCCGCCCTTCCCATCTTTGAAGGTCGAGCCTAACTGACCAACAATTAGCGCATAAGGTGTGAAATAGAGTGCAAAGATAAACACCCATGAAAAAACAACCACCAGCCCCTGGTTGGCATAGTTATTAACAACGTTGCCAAAACCCCAGACAGTGATAAAAGACATCAGCGCAATGTTGTACCATCGCAGCTGTTTTTCCTGAACATTCCCAGCCATAGACAAATCCTTCGCCAAAATTAAAGGGGCATCTGTAAAACGTGGGATTATGCGCGGCAAATAAGAAGTGCGGAAATAGCGAAATGCAAAATTATAACCTGCTGCACATTTTATTTTTAAACGAATAAAATTTGGAATAAAGCAAGTCAGATAGAAGAAACAAAAAAGCAGAGTGTGAAACAGTAAGTTCACACTCTGCTTGAATTCATTTACACGTGAGCAACGGGTTTCGGCGTATGACCGGCGTTGCGCAGCAGCATCAGCAAATAGATAAACGATACGCTGGCGATCATGATAAACAATAAATTATCGGAGAAATTCTGCATTAGCATAGCGGTAAATGACGGGCCAAGCAGACTTCCCACGGTATAGCTCAACAGTAAGGCCTGGTTCATCGCCACCAGTTGATGATGTTCAACTTTCTCACAAGCCCAGGCCATCGCCACCGGATATAGCGTAAAGCCAGCGGCACCGAGGATGAATAACGCAGGGGCCATCGCCGCCTGGCTAAGCATCGCGATACTGCCGAGAATGACGACAAAGACCTGAACACGCAACACCAGCAGTCGACCAAACTTATCCGCCAGACGTCCAATCGGCCATTGTCCGAGGATACCCGCACTGACCAGTACCGCCATCCAGAAACCAATACTGGCATTGCTCACCCCTTTGTGATTGAGGTACAACGGCATCAGGCCATATAGAGATCCCAGAACGATTCCTGAGATAATGCAGCCATTCACGCCAAGCCGCGCCTGACGGAGTTTTAGCATTGCCGTAATTGACGTCGAATCATGGTTTTCAGCCTGCTGATTCAGCACACGCGTAAACAACAGCGGTAAGATCCCTGCCAATGTCAAACCTGTAACCCACGGCAATACGCTCATCAGCTCGGTTGAGACCTTGCTGACCAGTAACTGGCCTAAAAACGTTCCCACGTAATAAACCATCATGTATGCAGCAAGCAAACGCCCACGGTTACGTGACGTCCCACTGCACATCAGCGCGCTCTCAACAACCACCCAAATCATGGCACAGCCGACGCCAGCGACAAAACGCCACGCCAACCAGCTCCAGAAACCAATCATCAGGCCAAGGCCGGCACAGCCAGCGGCAAAAATGAAGGAGGCCAGATAATAGCTGCGGTTAAAGCCAATGCGTTTAATGACATACCCTGTCAGCAATGTACCGACAAGGTTGCCGGTAAAATAGGATGAGCTGACAACGCCTACCTGCCATGTGGGCATGTGTTCCTGGGCGAGCCAAAGCGGCACGAGTGTATTTAACACCGCAATCGCCAGAGTCAACAAAAGCAGGCCAGACAGCAAAAGCATGACAGGCCGGGTATACGTGGACATGAATTAAAACCGTGAGGAAGTTCAAATTTCATGCGCATCATGCCACCGCCAAAAACATTGTCAATGGGTGAAAATACGCGATATCCCAGCGGCGGTATTATCGATTTATATTACTCATTCATAACGCTAATGCTGAAGAGATGATTAGTCTCATCTGATTGTTTTTATTGAACTAACACAAATTTCATACGCTTCGTTCAGTCGAAAAATTTCATGGTCACAGCAAACTCATATTTCCCGTCTATGCTTTCAGAGCAATGCATCGCATCTGATCGATTTCAGACGTACCACTGACTCTCGAAAGGAGAAGAGGATGACCAAACCGTATGTTCGTCTTGATAAAAATGATGCTGCCGTTTTGCTTGTTGATCACCAGGCTGGTTTACTTTCCCTTGTACGGGATATCGAACCTGATAAGTTTAAAAATAACGTGCTGGCGCTGGGTGACCTGGCTAAGTATTTCAACTTACCAACTATTCTTACCACCAGTTTTGAAACCGGTCCTAACGGCCCATTAGTTCCAGAACTGAAAGCACAATTCCCCGATACACCTTACATTGCTCGCCCGGGAAATATTAACGCCTGGGATAACGAAGATTTTGTAAAAGCTGTCAAAGCGACAGGTAAAAAACAGTTAATTATTGCCGGTGTGGTAACCGAAGTTTGCGTGGCATTCCCGGCGCTTTCAGCCATTGAAGAAGGGTTTGACGTCTTTGTCGTGACTGACGCGTCAGGGACCTTTAATGAAATTACCCGGCATTCGGCATGGGATCGCATGTCGCAAGCTGGTGCGCAATTGATGACATGGTTCGGCGTGGCGTGCGAGCTGCATCGCGACTGGCGTAATGATATTGAAGGACTGGCGACGTTGTTCTCTAACCACATTCCTGATTATCGTAATTTGATGACCAGTTATGACACGTTAACGAAGCAGAAATAAAAGAGAACCGGGGCCGAAACCCCGGTTGTTACTGATTAGCTTGCGACGGCCATCCCCACGGTCATATGCAAACCATAGAATACGCCGCGACCGATTAATTCCCCTGCCAGAAGCAGAATGAATGAGACGGATAGTAGCGGAACCGCAGGCTGATAACCTTTTAGCTGTGGTGCAATCCACAAGCACAGGGCAACGGCCAAAAGCACGATCCGCCAGGACATCAGCGCACCATAGTCCGGCACCAGCGCTGCGGCCTGCTGCACAGAACTATGAATAGTCGCCAGCTCTGCGCCCTGCATCACTGACACCACGCCACTCACTACCAGTGCCAGTACAGAAATTGCTGGCAGCAGACGCATCGCCCAGCCATCGACGCCAGCCAGACTCAACAACAGGTAACCCAGTAACGGGCCGCCCATAAACATCGTCAGGAAGAAGCCCATCGGCGTCCAGATGCTGTACCAGGTCGGAACGGTATCAATGCTGTTATACACACGCACCATCATCCAGACAAAGATGACGCCAAGAACCATCGTCACTATCAGCCACAGCGTACGCAATGCCGGTGACAGCTTTTTCAGCATTGCCAGCAACCAGCCGATGCCGCCTACGGCAAAAAAGATCGAACCGCTGGCGATTTCGTTACTGAGTGCTGAAGCCCCTACCCGGTTGAGCGAGTTAAAAGCGCGCATTGGTGAACCAAGATGGAGCATAGAGGCGATAAAGCCAATGCCCATCAGCACCCATAAACCAAACATGCAGGCGATAACACGCTGCTGGGCTTCTGCTCGCAGGTCGCCTTTGAGCAGCGCCAAAGCCAGAACGATAAAACCACCTGCTACACATTGCCCGAAGACCGTGAAGATCATCAGCGGCCATTCATGCCATCCACTTCCCATCTCACACCTCCTTCGGGTTTGCCAGATAGCCAGTGGTATCCCCGGTCGGGCGGCTATTGGCATTGGGTTTGATCACAATATTCGGTTTGGTAAAGTGAGCTCGCGGCAACGGCGCAACGGCCGCCAGATCGCCATGTTTTTTACGCAGCTCGTCGATAGGGCCGAAATCCAGCGCCCGCAGCGGACAAGATTCAACACAGATCGGCTTTTTACCCTCCGCAACACGGTCATAACAACCATCGCATTTGGTCATATGGCCTTTCGTTTCGTTATATTGCGGTGCGCCATACGGGCAAGCCATATGGCAGTAGCGGCAGCCAATGCACACATCTTCATCGACCACAACAAAACCATCTTCACGTTTATGCATCGCACCGCTCGGGCAGACTTTAGTACAAGCCGGATCTTCGCAGTGGTTACATGAAATCGACAGATAGTAGGCAAACACGTTCTGGTGCCAGACACCGTTATCTTCCTGCCAGTCGCCGCCAGCATATTCATAAATGCGGCGGAAGCTGACTTCTGGCGTCAAATCTTTGTAGTCTTTACAGGCCAGCTCGCAGGTTTTGCAACCGGTGCAACGGCTGGAATCAATAAAAAATCCATACTGGGTTGTCATCGGTTACTCCTTACACCTTTTCAACCTGAACAAGGTTTGTATGTGACGGATTCCCCTTAGCGAGAGGAGACGGACGTTGAGTGGTCAGTACGTTGATACAACCGCCCTTATCGACACGTTTTGTATCCGGGTCATACCAGGCACCTTCACCCAGTGCGACCACACCCGGCATCATTCGTGGCGTCACTTTCGCCTCAATATGAACCTCACCACGATCGTTAAAGATCCTGACTTTATCGCCGTTGTTGATACCGCGTTTTTGCGCATCAAGCGGGTTGATCCACATTTCCTGACGGCAAGCTGCTTTCAGCACATCAACGTTGCCGTAAGTTGAGTGAACGCGAGATTTATAGTGGAAACCCGTAAGCTGCAGCGGATACTGTTTGTTCAACGGATCCTGATAACTTTCAAAGCCCGGCGTGTAGATCGGCAGTGGATCGATTACATCGCCTTCTGGCAATTCCCAGGTAGCGGCAATGTCAGCCAGCGCCTGCGAATAAATCTCAATTTTGCCCGATGGCGTGGTCAGTGGATTTGCCTGAGGATCTTCACGGAAAGCTTTATAAGCAACGTGGTGCCCTTGTGGGTCGCGCTTTTTAAAGATCCCCTGCTTGCGGAACTCTTCAAACGTTGGCAGTTCAGGAATCGCTTCCCGCGACTGGGCATACAGATGCCGCATCCACTCTTCCTGTGTACGGCCTTCAGTAAACTGTTGCTCAACGCCAAGACGTTTTGCCAGTTCGCTGGTCATTTCATAGATGGTCTTACATTCAAAGCGCGGTTTAATCACCTGATCGTTGAAAATCACGTAAGACATATTCCCGCAGGATGCATCCAGTGCAAAGTCCATCTGTTCGGAAGCGGTGCAGTCAGGCAGCAGGATGTCAGCATATTTCGCCGATGAGGTCATGTGGCAGTCGATAACCACAATCAGCTCGCACTTCTTATCATCCTGAAGGATTTCATGGGTACGGTTGATTTCAGAATGCTGGTTAATCAGGCAGTTACCGGCATAGTTCCAGATCATTTTGATCGGCACATCCAGCTTATCTTTCCCGCGTACACCATCACGCAGCGCTGTCATTTCCGGGCCACGTTCAATGGCATCGGTCCACATAAACATCGAAATGCTGGTCTGGATCGGGTTTTCCAAGGTCGGCATACGGACAAACGGTAAGCTGTATGAACCTTCACGCGCGCCGCTGTTGCCTCCGTTAATACCAACGTTACCGGTCAGAATCGCCAGCATCGAGATAGCACGGGTTGCGATTTCACCGTTAGCGTGACGCTGCGGGCCCCATCCCTGGCTGATAAACGCCGGTTTGGTACTGCCGATTTCACGAGCCAGTTTGATGATTTTGTCTGCCGGAACACCGGTGATTTGTGAGGCCCATTGCGGTGTTTTAGCCACGCCATCTGGCCCTTCACCCAGAATATAAGCTTTATAGTGGCCATTTTCCGGCGCGCTAGCGGGCAGGGTTTTCTCATCGTAGCCAACGCAATATTTATCAAGGAATGCCTGATCCACCAGGTTTTCGGTGATCATGACATACGCCAGACCGTTAACCAGTGCGGCATCTGTTCCTGGACGAATAGGGATCCACTCATCTTCGCGCCCGGCACCGGTGTCGGTATAGCGCGGATCGATGATGATCATGCGGGCATTAGATTTCTGGCGTGCCTGTTCAAGATAGTAAGTCACCCCACCGCCACTCATTCGCGTTTCGCCTGGGTTATTACCAAACAGCACTACCAATTTACTGTTTTCGATATCCGACGGGCTGTTACCATCTGCCCAGCCGCCGTAGGTATAGTTCAAACCTTCCGCAATTTGCGCAGAAGAGTAGTCACCGTAATGGTTAAGATAACCGCCGCAGCAGTTCATCAGGCGCGCGACCAGGGTATTTCCCGGCGGCCAGGAGCGGGTCATGGTGCCGCCCAGCGTACCGGTGCCATAGTTCAGATAGATAGACTCGTTGCCGTACTCTTTGATCAGGCGCTGCATATTGGTCGCGATGATGTCGTAGGCTTCTTCCCAGCTAATGCGCTCGAATTTGCCTTCACCGCGCGCCCCGACTCGTTTCATCGGATATTTCAGGCGGTCCGGATTGTAGACACGGCGACGCATGGAACGCCCACGCAGACAGGCGCGAACCTGGTGCAGGCCGTCGTAATTGTCATCGCCGGTATTGTCCGTTTCGACATATTTGATTTCACCGTCCACGACGTGCATACGTAGCGGGCAGCGACTACCACAGTTAACTGTACAGGCGCTCCAGATAACCTTTTCGTCTGATTTTGTTGGAATGGCGCTATCGACAGCGTGCGCAATCCGACTAAAAGGTAATGTTAATGCGCTGCTGGCCATTGCCAGGCCGCCGATCGCTGTCGTTTTTACCAAACCACGGCGACTCACCTCAGCAGCCAATACCGCATCAGGGATTTTCGTTTTCATAATGGCTCACTCAAGCTTGCTCACGATTGATTCCAGTAACAAACCGTATTGTGTAATTATTTCTATAGCAGTTCGCTATATAGGCTTGTATACATCGAATAATTTGAAAATCAAAGAGATAGGTAGATTTTCACTCGAAAGTAGTATTACGTGTAAGTGAGGAGTAATTATTGTTCGGTATCAAAGGGAGACAAAAAAAGCGCCCGCAGGCGCTTTTTAGATTCAGAAAAATTGGGTATTAGCCAATATATTCCAGTCCGTTCATATACGGACGCAGAACTTCTGGTACTTCAATACGACCATCAGCCTGCTGATAGTTTTCCATAACCGCAACCAGCGTACGACCAACAGCCAGACCAGAACCGTTCAGGGTATGAACCAGACGGGTTTTCTTGTCCGACTTGCTGCGACAACGTGCCTGCATACGACGTGCCTGGAAATCCCAAACGTTGGAGCAGGAAGAGATCTCACGGTAGGTGTTCTGTGCCGGGATCCATACTTCCAGGTCGTAAGTTTTGCAAGCGCCAAAGCCCATGTCGCCAGTGCAAAGGATGATTTTACGGTACGGCAGGCCCAGCAACTGCAGGACTTTTTCTGCATGACCAGTCATCTCTTCCAGCGCCGCCATTGAGTCTTCCGGGCGCACGATCTGCACCATTTCAACTTTGTCGAACTGGTGCATACGGATCAGACCACGGGTGTCACGACCATATGAACCGGCTTCAGAACGGAAGCATGGGGTGTGGGCGGTCATCTTAATTGGCAGATCATCTTCATCGATGATTTCACCGCGCACCAGGTTAGTCAGCGGAACTTCTGCCGTTGGGATCAGCGCATAGTTACTGGTGTCTGCTTCTTCTTCCAGCGGACGAGTATGGAACAGATCGCCAGCAAATTTCGGCAGCTGACCCGTACCGTACAGCGTGTCCTGGTTAACCAGGTACGGAACATAGTTCTCACTGTAGCCATGCTGTTCGGTATGCAGATCCAGCATAAACTGCGACAGTGCGCGGTGCATGCGAGCAATCTGCCCTTTCATTACCACAAAGCGGGAACCGGTCAGCTTAACTGCGGCTGCAAAGTCGAGGCCAGAGTGCATTTCACCCAGCGTCACATGGTCACGAACTTCAAAGTCAAACTCACGCGGGGTGCCCCAGCGGCTGACTTCGACGTTGTCATTTTCGTCTTTACCTACCGGCACTTCATCTGCAGGCAGGTTAGGGATGGTCAGCGCGATATCGCGAATTTCAGCCTGTAAAGCATCCAGCTCGGCTTTTGCTGCATCCAGCTCTTCGCCCAGTTTGTTCACTTCCAGACGTAAAGGCTCGATATCTTCCCCGCGCGCTTTCGCCTGGCCAATGGATTTCGATCGGGAGTTACGCTCCGCTTGCAGGTTTTCCGTTTTGACCTGCAATACTTTACGACGCTCTTCAAGAGCGCCCAGCTTATCTACATCCAGCTTAAAGCCCCGGCGTGCCAGTTTTTCAGCGACTGCGTCTGGCTCATTACGCAGCAGATTGGGATCGAGCATGCTTATCCTGTGCTTATCGAATTAAATGGGAGATGTGGCCACAGCCTGCGACCACAGGGATACAGTAACAACATTACCGCAACGATAACATTAACGGTAGCGTTTTATGGGGCTATTTTGATCCTGTTCAGCCAGCCAGGCGAGCTTTTCGCCAATCTTGCCTTCAAGGCCCCTGTTTGTCGGGAAATAATAGCGTGTTTGTGCTATTTCCGGCGGGAAGTAAACCTCACCGGCAGCATAAGCGTTTGCTTCATCATGAGCGTAACGATATTCCTGCCCGTAGCCCATTTCCTTCATTAATTTCGTCGGCGCATTACGCAAATGAACCGGCACGTCATAATCCGGACGTTCGCGAGCATCCGCCAGCGCGGCTTTAAACGCAGTGTAGACAGCGTTGCTTTTTGGCGCGCAGGCTAGGTAAACAATCGCCTGAGCAATGGCGCGTTCACCTTCCGCCGGGCCAACGCGAGTAAAGCAATCCCAGGCCGCAATTGCCACCTGCATCGCCCGTGGGTCGGCATTGCCGACATCTTCGGAAGCAATTGCCAGGCAACGACGCGCGACATATAACGGATCGCCACCGGCGGTAATAATTCGCGCATACCAGTAGAGCGCCGCATCGGGTGCGCTACCACGTACCGACTTATGCAGTGCGGAAATCAGATCGTAAAAGCGATCGCCTTTGTTATCAAAGCGGGCGCTACGTTCACCTGCGATTTCGGTCAGTAATTCAGGCTTCAGGACCCGCTTACCGCTATCATCGACTTCGGCCATATCCGCCATCATTTCCAGCGTATTTAACGCCCGGCGCGCGTCGCCATTCACCAGTTCAGCAATGGCGCGTCGTGTTTCATCTGGCAGAACAATATCCTGACCACCATAGCCACGGGTTTTGTCTTCCATCGCCTGAGTTAGTACTTGCTCAATATCCTCTGTACTCAGGGATTTCAATAGATAGACACGGGCACGGGAAAGCAGTGCCGAATTAAGCTCAAACGACGGGTTTTCAGTGGTTGCGCCAATAAAAGTGATGGTGCCGTCTTCAATATGTGGCAGAAATGCATCCTGCTGGCTTTTGTTGAAACGGTGAACTTCATCAACAAAAAGAATAGTGCGGCGACCTGCATTGCGATTTTGCCGGGCGCGCTCGATCGCCTCGCGAATTTCTTTCACGCCAGAGGTGACGGCAGAAATACGTTCCACATCAGCGTTCGCATAGCGGGCAATCACTTCAGCGAGGGTTGTTTTGCCGGTACCCGGTGGCCCCCAGAGGATCATAGAATGTAAATGCCCGGCTTCGATAGCGCGCGGCAACGGCTTCCCCGCAGCCAGCAAATGTTGCTGGCCGATATACTGTGCTAAATTTTCTGGCCGCATACGCGCGGCCAGAGGTTGAAAAGTATTATCCGAAAAATCGAGCGACAGATTGCTCACTCAGGTGCCTCTACTTACGTTGATCATCTACCGTGACGCCTTGCGGCGGGGTGAAGGTAAATTTCGCTGCATCCACAGCCCCATTTTGCTGGGATTTCAGTTGATAACTGCTGCGCTGATCGTCCTGCTCCACCGCGCTAAACTGATGGATTGTGCCATCACGTCCCACGTTAATGGTGAACTGCTTCAGATTGCCATTGCTGGCTTTCGGCGTCAGGACAAAGTCATCGCCATTCTGTTTGATATTGTACTGCTGCCAGTCGCTGGACTGGTTGCGGGCAATCAGCATAAACGGCGTATTACCGGTGGCATCTTTCAGCCAGGTTGCCGTAGCTTGCTCAACGAACGGGTTATAGAACCACAGTGTTTTACCGTCAGAAACCAGAATGCTTTCATCAGGTTGTGTCATATGCCAGTTGAATAAGTTTGGACGTTTCACCCACAGATCGCCCTGACCTTCCTGCACCGCCGCGCCGCTACCGTCAGTCACTTTTTGTGTGAAGCTGGCGTGGAAGCTGCTGACTTTATCCAGGCGGCTTTTCAGATCGCTTGCGGCATCAGCCCAAACGCTGCTTGCTACTAAGCTTGAGAGTAATGCACAGGTGATGGCAATTTTTTTCATCATTATTCCTCAAATTACGTCACTCCCGATCGGGAGTTCCCTCTACTCTCTATTCCAGGCTAATAATCAGCTTGAGGAAAGAAGAAAATACTGAATTTTCAGTTGATAGAGTGCCGGATGCGACGCTACCGCGCCTTATCCGGCAATGCATTAATTAGTCAAACGGCGGTGGGGCCAGCACTTCACGATTACCGTTGTGCCCCTGTTCGCTGACAATCCCCTGCGCTTCCATCTGTTCGATAATACGCGCTGCACGGTTATAACCAATGCGGAACTGACGCTGTACGCCAGAAATTGACGCTTTGCGTTTTTCAGTGACAAACTGCACCGCCTGATCGAACAACGGATCCAGTTCTTCAGCGCCATCGAAACCGCCCGCGCCACCTTCGCTTTCACTGTCGGAAGTGATGCCATCAACATACTGTGGGCGACCACGCGCTTTCCAGTCCTGCACCACGGCATGAACTTCCTGATCGCGAACAAAAGCACCATGGACACGTACCGGCAACGTGGAGTTCGGCCCAGAGTAGAGCATATCCCCCATCCCCAGCAGTGATTCCGCGCCAGCCTGATCAAGAATGGTACGTGAGTCAATCTTACTGGATACGGTAAAGGCGATACGGGTCGGAATATTCGCTTTAATCAGACCAGTAATAACATCAACCGATGGACGCTGAGTTGCCAGTACGAGGTGGATACCCGCGGCACGGGCTTTTTGCGCCAGACGTGCTATCAGCTCTTCCACTTTTTTACCTACCGTCATCATCAGGTCGGCAAATTCGTCAACCAACACCACAATGTATGGTTCTTTTTTCAGCACCGGATGCTGGGCATCCATACTGTCACCCGGCTTCCAGTACGGGTCTGGAATCGGACGCATCATGCGATCGGCTTCAGCAATTTTTTCGTTATAACCCGCCAGATTACGCACACCCAGCGCAGACATCAGTTTATAACGACGCTCCATCTCGTTAACACACCAGCGCAGCGCGTTGGCGGCATCTTTCATATCAGTAACGACTTCCGTTAACAGATGCGGAATGCCTTCATAAACCGAAAGCTCCAGCATTTTCGGGTCGATCATGATGAAACGCACATCTTCTGGCTGTGCTTTATAAAGCATGCTCAGGATCATCGCGTTCACACCGACAGATTTACCGGAACCGGTAGTCCCCGCAACCAACAAGTGCGGCATTTTCGCCAGATCGGCAACCACCGGCTCACCGGCGATATCTTTACCCAGCACCACTGTTAATGGCGACGGATTATCGCGGAATTTGGCGTTATCCAAAACTTCGCGCAGATAAACGGTTTGTCGTTTTTTATTTGGTAACTCCAGACCTACATAGGGTTTGCCAGGAATAACTTCAACGACACGCACCGCCACCGTCGAAAGTGAACGGGCAAGGTCCCGTGACAAGTTAGAAATGCGCGCCGCTTTTACGCCAGGAGCCAGGTTAAGTTCAAAGCGAGTGATAACCGGCCCCGGAGAGTAATTGACGACATCGGCTTTAATACGGAAATCAGCCAGACGCGCTTCCACCAGGCGAGCCATTTGTTCAAGCGCAAAGGTATCTACCGGCTCCACTTCGCTCGGCGGCGGTGTCAGCAAATCCAGAGAAGGCAGCGGCGTCGTCGGTTTATGCAACGGACGGCTGTCGCCATTACGCATCAACAGCGGATGAAGCAGGGTATCCTGCTGCTGCGGTGCAACCGGTTGTTGCGGCTGTTGATACTGCGGCTGCGGCGCAACTGGTTGTTGCGGCTGCTGATATTGCGGCTGTGGCGCAACCGGTTGTTGCGGCTGCTGATATTGTGGCTGCGGCGCAACCTGCTGTTGTGGCTGCTGATACTGCGGCTGCGGCGCAACCGGCTGTTGCGGCTGCTGATATTGCTGCTGTGGCGGAACTGGTTGTTGCGGCTGCTGATACTGCTGCTGCGGTGCAACCGGTTGTTGCGGCTGCTGTACAGGTTCAACAATTGGCGTAAACAACGGTTCGTGTGGACCATCATCCAGCAACGCTTTCATTGGCGAAAATTCAAAATCATCCAGCGAGAACGGATTCGCCCCAGCCGGTTGTTCGCCGGAATAACGTTGTTGTTGAGTTTGCGCAAACTGACGAGCCAGTTCAGCCTCTGCCGCAGCATCTGCATCTTCTGCGTTTACGGGCACATCATGTTGATACTGTTCGCCATAGCGTTGCTGCTGTGTCTGGGCGAACTGACGTGCCAGTTCATCCTGCTGCATCGCATCGATTTCATCATCGTTATACTGATCGCCAGAATCATACTGATTGCGCTGGGCTTCACGGGCTTTCTCTTCCGCCGCACGCTGTGAGGGCAGCTTAATACCGTAAGACGCCAGTTCACGACGAGTTGGCACGCGGATACGTTTCGGTCGTGGCAACTGCGGGCCAATCCCCTCTTTGACTTGCGGACGCGGTCCACCGCTATTTGCCAGACTGAAGACTGGCGCGGCAACGGTTGCGGCAGCCCCCGTCGCCAGTGTCGCTTTTTTCACGCCAGATGCCAGCGGAGAAACAGCGGCAGCGGCTTCTACTGGAGGTACTGCTGCAACAGAAGGCGCTTTCAACGAAGATTTGATCGGTTCTGGTTCTTTAACCGGTTCTGGAATCGGTTGATACCAGGCCGCAAGTTGTTCACGTTCACGGGCTCGCTTCTCTTCCACTTCTTCAAAATAGTAAAGCGGCGGACGCGCGGGTTTTGTCTCTTCTACAACGGGTTCAGGCTCCACAACAGGCTGCTGTTCAACGGATTGCGGCTGTTGGTACAACGGCTCCTGAGCGGCTGGTTGCTGATAAGTTTGCTCAGTCTGGTATGTAGACTGTGGAGCAAAAGTGGATTGCTGCTCTTCGGCTTGCCAGGCGTTACCTGCCACCGGTTGTTCTGGCGCAGGGGCGTAATACGGCTGTTGTGCAGGCTGTTCCGGCGCAGTTGCGTAATACGGTTGCTGAACAGGTTGTTCCGCCGCAGGAGCGTAGTAAGGTTGTTGCGCAGGTTGTTCAGCTGCAGGTGCATAATACGGCTGCTGCGGCTGTACTGGTTGTTGCAGCGGCTCATTATATTGCACTGCAGGCTGCGCATATTGTGACTGCTGTGGGTAACCTTCCGGTGCAGGAGCAATAACCGGCTCTCCCGTTTGTGGACCCGGTACAGGCTGCCAGGCTACTGTAGGTTGCGAGGGTGGAACATCAACAGAGGCAACAGGCGGCGTCTGAGTCACAGGTTCAACCGGCGCAGCCCAGCTTTGTGTCGCCGTGGTAGCAGCAGCTGCTACAGCGACAGGTTCGGTAATTGGCGCACCGTTTAATAATGGATCGTATTCGTCATATTCTGGCTGCGTTGCACGATTGCCCGAAAATAGGACGTCGTCCGGGTCGGCAGCCACACCGCGTGCAGTGTAGGTAATCTCTTCGTCATCATCCATCCGCTTACCGGAGAACAACGCAGCGTCTGTTTGCCGCCCCATCGGATTAATGAATTTTTCCGCCAACCGTTTACGACGCGCTAGCGCGCCGCGAAGAATACGGGCACGGCGTGATTCATGCTGTTTGCCGTGGTTTTCATCTTCATACTCTTCGTCATCTTCATATTCATCTTCATCGACCCAGGTATCATCGCGACGGGTACGATTACTGGCGAAGGTGAGAATGTTTAAAATCCAGCCGCCGAGTTTTTCAGCAATGGTCACCCATGACCAACCGGTGAACAGCGTCAGGCCCGCAGCCCAAACGCAGAGCAGCGCAATAGTTCCCCCGCTACTGTGTAGCAGTGGTTGTAGCGTAGTACTTAGTAAGCTGCCAATGACGCCACCGGAGGCAAAATACCAGATATCGTCAGCGTTGATTGCCGCCAGACCACAGGAGGTAAGGATGAGCGCCAAAACGCCAATGATGCGTAGCGAAACGGCAAAATAATCAATGTATTCGTCGCTGGACTGATGACGCCAGGCAAACCAACAACCGCCGACAATAATGACGGGAATGGTGTAAGCCATCACGCCAAAAATAAAGAACAGCGTATCTGCCAACCACGCACCGGGCATCCCACCTAAATTATGGATAGGTTCATGCCAGGCCGTTTGCGACCAGCTGGGGTCCGAAGGGTTAAAGCTTAGTAAGGCAGCCATCAACCAGACGGCAAACAGGACAATAAGGATCAGCAACGCCTCCAGAAGGCGGCGGCCGCTACTTAACTTTGTCAATGTGACTTCTTTGTCTTCAGTGTATTCCTGGCTCAAGAAAGGCTCTCCAGGTTACAGGCTTTTCCTGCCCGATGCTAAAACGGACAACAGTACCAGGTTACCCCAGTACTGTTGCTGTATGGATTAACAGGAGTGTAATCAAAATACGCCGATTTTGCACCTGTTCCGTGTTAGCGCGTCTTAATAACCAGACGATTACTCTGCTTGACTTCTTCCATAACAACGTATGTCCGTGTGTCATTGACGCCAGGCAGACGCAGCAGGGTTTCCCCCAGCAACTTACGGTAAGCTGACATATCCGGCACGCGTGTTTTCAACAGGTAGTCGAAATCACCAGATACTAAATGACACTCCTGAATTTCTTCAAGTTTTTGTACAGCGGTATTGAATTGTTCAAACACATCCGGTGCGCCACGATTCAGAGTAATCTCAACGAATACCAGAAGTGATGCATCCAGATAATGGGGGTTAAGCAGCGCCGTATAGCCCTGAATAAACCCTTGTCTTTCCAGCCGACGCACACGCTCAAGGCACGGCGTTGGGGAAAGTCCCACACGTTTAGAAAGCTCGACGTTAGAAATACGCCCATCCTTTTGCAACTCATTAAGAATGTTACGATCGATACGGTCGAGATCTTTGCCAGGGCGCTTCTTGCTATCTACCATTATTATTGTCTCTCTGTATTCCTTCCCTACTCCTGTCTGACCCTGAAACATCACTGTTCAGAGTCGCTACCCGTCACGATAGACCGAAATCATGAAGATTCACGGCGCGCAATGCCTGGGTCTACGGTGAGAAGACCGTTGCCTTGTGGCAGCTATCGACATCACGAATGGCGTCTGTCCACGCCATACGTAGATTTCACTAGCACGGTAAACATGGTATTTACATGCATGGTTATGCGCATATAAGAATACTGTTTTTTTTCTTCCTCGAATGTTTTCGCAAAACACCAGGGGATTGTCAAAGCAAAACATCGATTTTTAGTACAACATGCCAGATATTCATTAACAGGGGCGTTTATTCATCATTTAATCGGCTTATAAAGCGGGAAATTTAAGTAGCAGAGGTGATAATGACGGGAGAATTTGACCTGCTTATCGATGCTGCCGATTGCACAAATTGTTAACAAAATCGTCATACTCTTTTTTTACGTCTGTAAATTCCCTACAATCCTGCCCATTGTCTGCCAACAACTATGGGGATCTCATGGGCACGACCAAACACAGTAAACTGCTTATCCTGGGTTCAGGCCCGGCGGGATACACCGCTGCTGTCTACGCGGCGCGCGCCAACCTGCAACCTGTGCTGATTACCGGCATGGAAAAAGGCGGCCAACTGACCACCACCACGGAAGTGGAAAACTGGCCTGGCGATCCAAACGATCTGACCGGTCCGTTATTAATGGAGCGCATGCACGAACATGCCACCAAGTTTGAAACTGAGATCATTTTTGATCATATCAACAAGGTGGATCTGCAAAACCGTCCGTTCCGTCTGAATGGCGATAACGGCGAATACACTTGCGACGCGCTGATTATTGCCACCGGAGCTTCTGCACGCTATCTCGGCCTGCCCTCTGAAGAAGCCTTTAAAGGCCGTGGGGTTTCTGCTTGTGCAACCTGCGACGGTTTCTTCTATCGCAACCAGAAAGTTGCGGTCATCGGCGGCGGCAATACCGCGGTTGAAGAGGCGCTGTATCTGTCTAACATCGCTTCGGAAGTGCATCTGATTCACCGCCGTGACGGTTTCCGCGCGGAAAAAATCCTTATTAAGCGTCTGATGGATAAAGTGGAGAACGGCAACATCATTCTGCACACCAACCGTACGCTGGAAGAAGTGACCGGCGATCAAATGGGTGTCACTGGCGTTCGTCTGCGCGATACGCAAAACAGCGATAACATCGAGTCACTCGACGTTGCTGGTCTGTTTGTTGCTATCGGTCACAGCCCGAATACTGCCATTTTCGAAGGGCAGCTGGAACTGGAAAACGGCTACATCAAAGTGCAGTCGGGTATTCATGGTAATGCCACCCAGACCAGCATCCCTGGCGTCTTTGCCGCGGGTGACGTGATGGATCATATTTATCGTCAGGCCATTACTTCGGCCGGTACAGGCTGCATGGCAGCACTTGATGCGGAACGCTACCTCGATGGTTTAGCTGACGCAAAATAATTTTACAAATCAGTAACAAAAGTAAAGAAGGTGACACCATGCGACTATGGGTCGCCTTTATTTTTTCCCCGTTGTAACATTGCTCTGCAAATAATTCTGATAACTCACCTGCTAAGCGTGCAATGAATAAATCCCGTCAAAAAGAGTTAACCCGCTGGTTAAAACAGCAAAGCGTCATCTCCCAACGTTGGCTGAATATTTCTCGTCTGCTGGGCTTTGTAAGCGGCATATTGATCATTGCCCAGGCCTGGTTCATGGCGCGAATTCTGCAACATATGATTATGGAGAATATTCCCCGTGAAGCCCTGCTGCTTCCCTTTACGTTACTGGTTCTGACCTTTGTACTGCGCGCATGGGTGGTCTGGTTACGCGAACGGGTGGGTTATCACGCCGGGCAGCATATCCGCTTTGCCATCCGCCGTCAGGTTCTCGACCGTCTGCAACAAGCAGGGCCAGCGTGGATTCAGGGTAAACCTGCGGGGAGCTGGGCGACGTTGGTACTCGAGCAAATTGACGATATGCATGATTACTATGCACGCTACCTGCCGCAAATGGCGCTGGCAGTGTCGGTGCCGTTGCTGATTGTGGTGGCGATCTTCCCCTCTAACTGGGCTGCGGCGCTCATTCTGCTGGGCACAGCACCGTTAATTCCGTTGTTTATGGCGCTGGTTGGGATGGGGGCTGCCGATGCTAACCGGCGTAACTTTCTCGCTCTTGCTCGCTTAAGTGGGCATTTCCTCGATCGCCTGCGCGGCATGGAAACATTGCGTATTTTTGGTCGTGGTGAAGCTGAAATTGAAAGTATTCGTTCTGCTTCGGAAGATTTCCGCCAACGGACAATGGAAGTGCTACGGCTGGCGTTTTTATCCTCCGGCATTCTCGAATTTTTTACCTCGCTGTCAATTGCTCTGGTGGCGGTCTACTTTGGTTTTTCCTATCTCGGCGAGCTGGATTTTGGTCACTACGATACCGGTGTGACGCTGGCTGCGGGTTTTCTGGCCCTGATCCTTGCGCCAGAGTTTTTCCAGCCATTGCGCGATCTCGGTACGTTTTATCATGCTAAAGCCCAGGCTGTTGGTGCAGCTGACAGTCTGAAAACGTTTATGGAAACCCCGCTCGCCCATCCGCAGCGCGGTGAGGCGGAATTAGCATCGACCGATCCGGTGACCATTGAGGCCGAGGATCTGTTTATCACGTCGCCGGAAGGTAAAACGCTGGCCGGACCGCTGAACTTTACTTTGCCAGCAGGCCAACGTGCAGTGTTGGTTGGTCGCAGCGGTTCAGGTAAAAGCTCACTGCTGAACGCGCTTTCTGGTTTTCTTTCATATCAGGGATCATTACGAATCAACGGGATAGAATTACGCGATTTATCACCAGAATCATGGCGTAAACATCTCTCCTGGGTTGGGCAAAACCCACAATTACCGGCAGCAACATTGCGGGATAACGTACTACTGGCGCGACCTGATGCCAGCGAACAAGAATTACAAGCAGCGCTGGATAACGCCTGGGTCAGCGAGTTTCTACCGCTCCTGCCACAAGGCGTTGATACGCCTGTTGGCGACCAGGCTGCCCGCCTTTCCGTGGGGCAGGCGCAGCGCGTGGCGGTGGCCCGTGCGTTACTAAATCCCTGTTCGCTATTACTGTTGGATGAACCCGCTGCCAGCCTTGATGCTCACAGTGAACAGCGCGTAATGGAGGCGCTGAATGCCGCCTCTCTGCGCCAGACAACGTTAATGGTCACCCACCAGTTAGAAGATCTTGCTGACTGGGATGTCATTTGGGTTATGCAGGATGGCCGGATTATTGAGCAAGGACGTTACGCGGAATTAAGTGTGGCTGGTGGCCCATTCGCCACATTACTGGCCCATCGTCAGGAGGAGATTTAAATGCGCGCTTTGCTACCCTATCTGGCACTGTATAAACGTCATAAATGGATGTTAAGTCTTGGTATCGTGCTGGCAATTGTCACGCTGCTCGCCAGTATCGGTCTGTTGACACTTTCCGGCTGGTTCCTCTCGGCCTCAGCGGTTGCGGGGGTTGCCGGACTGTACAGCTTCAACTATATGCTACCCGCTGCGGGCGTGCGTGGCGCAGCAATCACCCGTACTGCCGGGCGTTATTTTGAACGTCTGGTAAGTCACGACGCGACTTTCCGCGTGTTGCAGCATCTGCGCATTTACACCTTCAGCAAATTGCTGCCCCTCTCCCCTGCCGGACTGGCGCGCTATCGTCAGGGCGAATTGCTCAATCGCGTGGTGGCGGATGTTGATACGCTCGATCATCTTTATCTGCGCGTTATCTCGCCGCTGGTGGGCGCTTTTGTGGTGATTATGGTGGTGACAATCGGGTTAAGTTTCCTTGATTTCACCCTCGCCTTTACGCTGGGCGGCATTATGTTACTGACGCTTTTCCTGATGCCACCGCTGTTTTATCGTGCGGGAAAAAGCACCGGGCAAAATCTGACTCATCTTCGCGGACAGTATCGCCAACAACTGACGGCCTGGCTGCAAGGGCAAGCTGAGCTGACCATTTTTGGTGCCAGCGATCGTTATCGCACGCAACTAGAGAATACAGAAATTCAATGGCTGGAAGCGCAACGCCGTCAATCTGAACTGACCGCATTGTCGCAAGCGATAATGCTACTCATTGGCGCGTTAGCGGTGATCCTGATGCTGTGGATGGCGTCTGGCGGCGTTGGCGGCAATGCTCAACCCGGCGCGTTAATTGCCCTGTTTGTCTTCTGCGCGTTAGCCGCGTTTGAAGCACTGGCACCAGTAACGGGTGCATTTCAGCATCTGGGGCAAGTCATTGCCTCTGCCGTTCGGATCACTGATTTAACGGATCAAAAACCGGAAGTCACCTTCCCTGATACCCAAACTCGTGTTGCCGATCGCGTTTCGCTGACATTACGGGATGTTCAGTTCACTTATCCGGAGCAATCCCAACAGGCACTTAAAGGGATTTCTCTTCAGGTAAACGCCGGGGAACATATTGCGATTCTCGGGCGAACCGGATGCGGCAAATCAACACTGTTACAACTGCTGACCCGCGCTTGGGACCCGCAACAGGGCGAGATTTTGCTTAACGATAGCCCCATAGCCAGCCTGAATGAAGCGGCTCTACGACAGACCATCAGCGTTGTTCCTCAGCGAGTGCATCTGTTTAGCGCCACGCTGCGTGATAATCTGTTACTCGCCTCGCCTGGCAGTAGTGATGAGGCTCTGGCGGAGAGCTTGCGTCGCGTTGGCCTGGAGAAGCTGCTCGAGGATGCAGGTCTCAACAGTTGGTTAGGTGAAGGCGGACGCCAGCTCTCCGGTGGTGAACTGCGCCGTCTGGCTATCGCCCGTGCGCTGTTACATGATGCGCCACTGGTGTTGCTGGATGAACCTACCGAAGGCTTAGATGCCACAACCGAAAGCCAGATCCTTGAATTGCTTGCAGAAATGATGCGTGAGAAAACGGTGTTAATGGTCACCCATCGACTTCGCGGACTCTCTCGTTTCCAACAAATAATAGTGATGGACAACGGGCAAATTATTGAGCAAGGTACTCACGCAGAGCTGCTTGCCAGACAGGGGCGTTATTACCAGTTCAAGCAGGGTTTGTAAGCTATTATTGAACGATCCGACTTGCGTGGAGTTTTGCGGTCATGCGCCTGGTTCAGCTTTCTCGCCATTCAATAGCCTTCCCTTCCCCGGAAGGCGCATTACGTGAGCCTAACGGCCTGCTGGCACTTGGGGGCGATCTTAGCCCTGCGCGCCTGTTAATGGCTTACCAGCGTGGTATTTTTCCGTGGTTTTCTCCAGGCGACCCCATCCTCTGGTGGTCGCCCGATCCCCGCGCGGTGCTATGGCCAGAATCACTGCATATCAGCCGTAGTATGAAGCGATTTCATAAACGCTCGCCCTATCGTGTCACGATGAATTACGCTTTTGGTCAGGTCATTGAAGGCTGTGCCAGCGATCGCGAAGAAGGAACCTGGATCACGCGTGGCGTGGTCGAAGCCTACCATCGCCTTCACGAACTCGGCCATGCCCACTCCATTGAAGTCTGGCGTGAAGATGAGCTTGTCGGCGGTATGTACGGCGTGGCCCAGGGAACGCTATTTTGTGGCGAGTCCATGTTCAGCCGGATGGAAAATGCGTCTAAAACGGCGCTTCTGGTATTCTGTGAGGAATTTATCGGTCATGGCGGTAAGCTTATCGACTGCCAGGTCCTTAACGATCACACAGCATCGCTTGGTGCCTGCGAAATTCCCCGCCGGGATTACCTTAATTATCTCAATCAAATGCGCCTCGGACGATTGCCGAATAATTTCTGGGTACCACGATGCTTGTTTTCACCACAAGAATGAATGTTTTCGGCACATTTCTCCCCAGAGTGTTATAATTGCGGTCGCAGAGTTGGTTACGCTCATTACCCCGCTGCCGATAAGGAATTTTTCGCGTCAGGTAACGCCCATCGTTTATCTCACCGCTCCCTTATACGTTGCGCTTTTGGTGCGGCTTAGCCGTGTGTTTTCGGAGTAATGTGCCGAACCTGTTTGTTGCGATTTAGCGCGCAAATCTTTACTTATTTACAGAACTTCGGCATTATCTTGCCGGTTCAAATTACGGTAGTGATACCCCAGAGGATTAGATGGCCAAAGAAGACAATATTGAAATGCAAGGTACCGTTCTTGAAACGTTGCCTAATACCATGTTCCGCGTAGAGTTAGAAAACGGTCACGTGGTTACTGCACACATCTCCGGTAAAATGCGCAAAAACTACATCCGCATCCTGACGGGCGACAAAGTGACTGTTGAACTGACCCCGTACGACCTGAGCAAAGGCCGCATTGTCTTCCGTAGTCGCTGATTGTTTTACCGCCTGATGGGCGAAGAGAAAGAACGAGTAAAAGGTCGGTTTAACCGGCCTTTTTATTTTGTGATATGTATGAAGTACTTTGGAAGTATAAGTCCGTAACTTGTCTCGATGTAGATATACTGCACAACTTGTTTACAGTATGAGCAAACAATAATTATCATTAAAATTCTTCTTGACCGTTTTACTCCAACTCCCTATAGTAGCGCCCCGTTGCCACCCATGAGGTCAGGCGACAAAACAATTTGGTGAGGTGTCCGAGTGGCTGAAGGAGCACGCCTGGAAAGTGTGTATACGGCAACGTATCGGGGGTTCGAATCCCCCCCTCACCGCCATATTTAAAGAAGAGCTCGTACGAAAGTGCGAGCTTTTTTTTCGCATTTTATCTGTCTGTACGGCAGTGAACGCGTTCGCAAAGGTTTTACCGCACCCCGTCGATTTCTAAGCTGCCTGTACGGCAGTGAACTCAAATACTACACGTTTAGCCCGTTGTTAATAAAGCAAAACCATCCCATTCTCCTGCAGCACCCTTTTTTATCCTTACCTTCCCGCAGCACTAATTATCAACAACTTACCATCATCATTAAAAAAGGGTCTGAACCTCCTCCACCCCATAAACAAAAAGTCCGTAACCTCTTTCGAGATTACGGACTTGACCAACCTACCTAACAATCAGATTAATGCGCTGCTTCCGCCTTGTGCTTTTGTGCACTCTGGAATCCGTAAGTCAGCTCATTTTTCTCTTTATCCAGCGCGACGGTGACCTGACCGCCGTCCACCAGCGAACCAAACAGCAGTTCGTTGGCGAGCGGTTTTTTCAGGTTGTCCTGGATGACACGCGCCATCGGACGTGCGCCCATTGCCCGGTCGTAACCTTTCTCGGCCAGCCAGTTACGCGCTTCCTGGCTCACTTCCAGAGAAACACCTTTCTGATCCAGCTGAACCTGCAACTCGACGATGAATTTATCCACCACCTGATGGATCACGTCGGTTGACAGATGATCAAACCAGATAATGTTGTCGAGACGGTTACGGAATTCCGGTGTAAAGATCTTCTTGATCTCCTCCATCGCATCGGTGCTGTTATCCTGGTGGATAAGACCAATGGATTTACGCTCAGTTTCACGTACCCCGGCGTTGGTGGTCATCACCAGCACCACGTTACGGAAGTCCGCTTTGCGTCCGTTGTTATCGGTCAGCGTACCGTTGTCCATCACCTGCAACAGAATATTGAACACGTCCGGATGCGCTTTCTCGATTTCGTCCAGCAACAGCACCGCATGTGGATGCTTGATGACCGCATCAGTCAGCAAACCTCCCTGATCAAAACCAACGTATCCCGGAGGCGCACCAATCAGACGGCTGACGGTATGGCGTTCCATATACTCGGACATATCAAAGCGCAGCAGCTCAATGCCCAACGCTTTCGAAAGCTGTACCGTCACCTCTGTTTTCCCGACCCCGGTAGGGCCGGCAAACAGGAACGAACCAACCGGTTTATGTTCGTGACCTAAACCTGCACGCGCCATCTTAATGGCTTCAGTCAGCGCCTCAATGGCTTTATCCTGACCGAAGACCAGCATTTTCAGGCGATCGCCGAGGTTTTTCAGGGTATCGCGGTCACTCTGAGAAACACTCTTCTCTGGAATGCGCGCAATACGGGCCACCACGGACTCAATATCCGCCACATTAACGGTTTTCTTGCGTTTGCTTACCGGCATCAGGCGTGCGCGAGCGCCCGCTTCGTCGATAACGTCAATGGCTTTATCCGGCAGATGACGATCGTTAATGTATTTCACCGCCAGCTCTACCGCTGCACGCACCGCTTTTGCGGTATAACGCACGTCGTGGTGCGCTTCATACTTCGGTTTCAGGCCATTGATGATTTGAACAGTTTCTTCGATCGACGGTTCAGTAATATCAATTTTCTGGAAGCGACGCGCCAGAGCACGGTCTTTCTCGAAAATGTTGCTGAACTCCTGATAGGTTGTCGAACCAATTACGCGAATTTTACCGCTGGAGAGCAACGGTTTGATCAGGTTAGCCGCATCGACCTGGCCACCAGACGCTGCCCCCGCACCGATAATGGTGTGGATCTCATCAATAAACAGGATGCTGTTAGTGTCCTGCTCCAGCTGCTTGAGCAACGCTTTAAAACGTTTTTCAAAGTCGCCGCGATATTTAGTGCCCGCTAACAGAGAACCGATATCGAGAGAGTAAATCGTACAGTCAGCCATCACTTCCGGCACATCGCCCTGAACAATTCGCCAGGCAAGACCTTCCGCAATCGCGGTTTTACCGACACCAGATTCCCCCACCAGCAGCGGGTTGTTTTTACGGCGACGGCAGAGAACCTGAATAGCACGCTCCAGCTCCTTCTCACGACCAATCAGTGGGTCGATTCCGCCCACGCGCGCAAGCTGATTCAGGTTCGTCGTGAAATTCTCCATACGTTCCTCCCCACCAGCTTGTTCTTCGCTGTTTGGCTGGCTGCCAGGATCAGAAGACTGTGTCGGCTCGTCTTTACGCGTGCCATGAGAGATAAAGTTCACCACATCGAGACGGCTGACTTCATGTTTACGCAACAGATATGCCGCCTGCGACTCCTGTTCGCTAAAGATAGCGACCAGAACGTTTGCACCGGTTACCTCATTGCGACCGGAGGATTGGACATGGAAGACCGCACGTTGCAGTACACGCTGAAAACTCAGCGTCGGCTGTGTGTCGCGCTCCTCTTCACTGGCAGGCAGAACGGGTGTGGTTTGTTCAATAAAGGCTTCCAGTTCCTGACGGAGCGCAACCAAATCCACAGAACACGCTTCCAGCGCCTCCCGGGCAGATGGGTTACTGAGCAGCGCCAGTAACAAGTGCTCGACGGTCATAAACTCATGACGGTGCTCGCGCGCTCTGGCGAAAGCCATATTTAAACTGAGTTCCAGTTCTTGATTGAGCATAGGCACCTCCCCCAATTTTTATGCCTGCATTCAGGCTTTTTCTAGCGTACACAGCAATGGATGCTCATTCTCCCTCGCGTACTTGTTCACCATCGCCACTTTGGTTTCTGCAACCTCGGCGGTAAAGACTCCGCAAATGGCCTTCCCCTGGTAGTGAACAGCGAGCATCAATTGCGTTGCACGTTCTACATCATAAGAAAAGAATTTTTGTAACACGTCAATAACAAACTCCATCGGAGTGTAATCATCATTGACTAATATCACTTTATACATAGATGGCGGTTTTAGCGCGTCGCGAACTTTTTCTTCCGCCAGTTGATCAAAGTCCAGCCAGTCGTTCGTTTTACCCATTGTCAGTTATCATCTTCGGTTACGGTTATCGGCAGAACGCCCTGCCGCTGACAAGAGCTTATTTGCCTGACCAATCTACTCCACATGATAGATAACTATCATTTATATCATTTAGTTAATTAGTCTTTATTTTTCATTATGTTGCAAATAACAAGCCCGTCAAAAACAGTGATATTAACTACACCATTAACTACACCGCTTCACGAACAATATCGAACAACCGCGAACAAAGATCAACACGCTTTAATCATTATCATTTTCCGGCTATCCGTCATGAAGCTGGTGGATGATCTGCGTGGTGATTTCCACCATTCAGAGCAGGGGCGGTCATCATGACCATGCCATAACAAAAACCCCATATTCGTGGTTTTTCTGTGTCGGGGCTATTCTGCTGTTGCCGTGCTGGTGGATATTCTCCGGTATGCGGCTCCCCATATCGGCATCAGGCCCACCAGCGTGAAGCGTTTTTCATTTTTCGCGGGTATAAAAAATCGATGGGGCGGGCAGTCCTGAAGACGTCAGGGTACAGAGATTTGACCCGCCCCTCCCTGTGCATGAGCACAATAAGTAACCGAAGGCGGAATTCCGCCCTCGGTGCTTACATATGAGAAACGATATTTCTTACACCGATACCCTTTATTTGGGTATCGCGAGTAAGCCCCAAAATCTGGGTGTTACTCTTACTACCCAAACTACGGGTAGTTTCCGTAGTTTCATAGTCGAGTTGCAGATCTGCAACTCGCCACCAGTTGCTAAGTGCATTTTTGCACTTTCGGTAATATCAACCAGTTACCGCCGTAAGTGCTCCGGCTTCCTCCACTGGTAAGTATTTTTCGCGCTCTCCCTCCGTTGTTGAGAACGGCGACGGTATGCCAGCAACTCAAGAACTCTGGTTCGTATGTTGCGCATATCCACGCCGTTAAGCTCAATACCGTCACGGCACATTACCTCAGCCACCACACGCGCGTAATTTTCAGCGGTGACTGTATCCGGCTGCTTGGCCTGTTCGTCAGCCAGCTGGCTGATTCCACCAGCACGGCGGATTAATCGCAGTATTTCAGATTCGGTCATTATCATGCCTGTTTTGCGACCTCATTCACTACGTCATTTTTTATCATCCGGCTGATAATCTGATTACACAAATCGTCAATAATTGACTGCACTCTGTTTACTGCCATCGGTTTAAGCCCGGCATCACGTGCCAGAATATTGGGGAGTCTTGCCAGTTCCTCGCTTACGATTTCCCCCCATATAGCCATCTCTTTTCGCACATCATCGGCGGGTATGAGTTGCGCCGTTTCCTGTTCGAACTTGAGGCGCTCACGTTCGGACTGATACCAGGCCTTACGGTCATGTGGCTCCATTTCTTCCAGTGATGCCGGAACGGGAAGATCAAGAAAACAGGTCAGAATGTCAGTCACCCGATAGAGTTTCAGCTTGTCATGCCCTCCGGCTGGCTGGATGTTTTTCAGCCTTGCCGCCGCAGTCTGACGACATATTCCCGCTATCGCCGCCAGTTGGTTAATGTTCAGCATCAGATTTTTCAGTTCTCGATCCATATCCGCTCCAGAATGTTTTAAACATGCATATTGCGAACAACTTTCAGAAGAGGTCAAAAAATGCGCTATATGTTGAGCATAAAACAAGCAAAATTAACATACCAAAAATAAAAATACTTAAAATTCAATATTATAGAAAGATGATGATGACGAATGAAAATGCAAAAACTAGCCTTTTTCCGCGCCGCTGCCGCCCCGTGGTAAGGCCACTCCACCGGGAGGACCCGTAAAAAAAGGCGGCTATCGCCGCCCTTGTTGTCATGCTCCACTCGATTTCAGTAGTCCACGATAATCGAGGGCCGCAACACCTGCATCTATGCGCACCTTCCAGGCGACACCATCAACAGTAAAGCCCTCCTGCTCCTCAAGATATGGCGTATCAATACCATCAAGATAAGCGACCTCTATCGTGTCCATCCCTTTCGCTGCGGCTACATACCACTCCTTGTTATTGTTCTTATCAAGACGTGGCTCAACAATAACCTCAGCCATATCTTTCACCACGTTAATGATGCCGGGGTTCTGATTGATAGTGCCATCACCATCAACCGGAAAGAGTGATGACGATGACAGAATGGCGCGATGTGCGGCAGACTCCAGCGCGGCGGGGACCAGGACAAATGCGGGGGTAATATTCAGCGAATCACCGTTAGCGTCCTCCTGGAGGCGCATCAGCTTACGGGCTTCGTTAAGCCCCTCCATGTCCATATCCTTCGCAATAAGATTTTTATGATCGGCATGGAATAGCGCCTTACCATCCGTGAATTTGCCGTTGCCGGTTAACAGGAGATACACCAGATTACCTACTGTTCTGGCGGCTGCACGCCCCATCGCCATGGGGATTGTAGTTAACTGGGTCAGGTCATCGTTAATAATGGCCTGGCGGGTAACGGAAAAAATATTCCCGTATGTGGCCAGCGCAATAGGTACGCCTTTATCTCTGGTGGTGATGTATTTATATTCCGCACCTTCCGGTACTTTATCCAGCTTTGAAAAACCATTCAGACCAACACGCTTTGCTTCATGAAAGTTTGAAAGCGATCCGCTACGCGTCCACTTCTGGAACGTTTCGCCGCTGTCCTGCCAGCCTTTCAGAACTGATTTTTCAGCACCACCAGCCAGAATATGAGAAAAATCGCTGCTGCTGTGTGTGAAAGCTGCATTAACGACCTGCGAGCGATTTAAAAAACCGCCAACACTGATACCACGATCCGTTAGTGATGCCTGGGCCATTTCAAAAAGGCTCATCATCGCGTAAGGATTTCCCCGCTCTGGGCGTTCATACCCGAGACGAGAATAAAGCCCCTGACGAATTGCATCACCTGTTATGTTCCCGTTACCGGCATAAATATGAGCCGGGGTATTTTTATTTGATGGCGTGGACTCGCGCCCCATCTCGTTCAACAACTTTTCACGGGCCATCTCCGGTGTACATGATGCATCTTCCAGGCACGCCATTTTGATCCCGTCGTAACGACTGCCGAACAGGCTAAACACTTCACTTATTCCGTTGATGCGCTTCTGTTCATTACCAGCAATATTGGCTGCTCCCTGTGGCGGGGTAATCATTCCTTTAATGGTTTCCGGCATGTGTGAAAAATCTCCTGTGCGTTTCGATTCAATTCGCGCCATTGCTCTGACGGATGGCAACAATTCATCAGCAAAACCGTGCTTAAGGCATTCTTTCCCGTCCATCCAGGTTTCATCTTCCAGCATGGCGGTAATTTCCTGTGCTGATTTGCCCGTTTTTCTGGCATAAGCAGGGATTAACACGGTTTCCACCTTATCCAGCAAATCAGCATAATCACGCATATCACCAGCATTTCCGCCAGAGATACCCCACGGCTTATGTATCATCATCATGGCGTTTTCCGGCATCACAACACGATCGCCAGCCATTGCGACAACCGAAGCCATTGAAGCCGCAACACCATCGATATAAACCGTAATTTCTGCCGGATGATTCCGTAACAGGTTATAGATGGCGATGCCTTCAAACACGTCACCACCTGGCGAATGGATCCGCAGGTCGATATGTGAGACATCGCCCAGGGCTTTCAGGTCTTCCGCAAACTGCTTCGCGGTGATACCGAAGCCGCCAATTTCTTCATAGATGGATATTTCTGCCGCTCCGCGAACACCCGCCGCCTTAATGGTGTACCAGTGATTCATTGCTCACCCCCAGATGCAAAACCATTCTTATCAAGCCACGCGTTAACTGCGTGTCTGACAATCTGCGCCACACCTGGTAATGGTTGGCCAGGATGATGATTTATGTGGTCGATCCTGTACTGCTTAAGGCGCATAACGGTCTGCGCATCCAGATGAACGGAACCACCTTTTACCTCGCCTGTGTTCAGGTCGTTAATACAATTCACAGTAACTTCCTCTTACTGACTAAACTGCGCGCATTATTGATCGATAAAAGTGGTAGATAAACATATTTCTATCATAAAAATAGATTAATCAGATTCAGACACAAAAAAGCCGGAGAAAATCCGGCATAAATATCCCGCCATCTGAACACGTTTTGACACTGGCAACTCCACCTGGCAGGTGAAAAACAGATTTATTTATACATTTCAATTAATTACAAACTGGTCTAATGACAGGGCGAAAAAAATATTGTACAGGTGAAAACGGAAATATTTTTTAATTATCAATAAATTATCACACATGCTGCCGCCGCCATGAAAATGCAAAAACCAGCCTTTTTCCGCGCTGCTCCCGCCCCGTGGCAAGGCCACTCCATCGGGAGGACCCGTAAAAAAGCCGGATTGTTCCGGCTTCTGTCACTCGTTGCTTAAAACGGTATGTTATCCCCGTACGGATCATCATTTCCCGCCTGTTGTTTTGCCCTGTTCAGCGCGTCAGTAGCCTGGCCCTGCTGGCCTTTTTTGCCGCCCGGTCGCGCCGTTCTCGCACTGATTACGCTGTCTGCGATGACCTGCCAGCCCTGCCGCGTTTCGCCGTTCTGGCCTGTCCACTGGCTTACCTGCATGTTACCCGCCACGCTCACCAGTTCGCCTTTATGGTGTCTGGCCAGTGCGTCGGCCTGTCTGCCAAACGCCAGGACGGATAACCACATCGTCGCCGTTCCGTCATCTGCCTGGCTGCACGGCAGGGAAACCGCCATACTCGCCATCGCCATTGTTGTGCCCTTGCTGGTGGTCTTTAACTGCGGGTCAGCCACCAGCCGCCCGTAAGCCGCTATCTGTGCTGTCATGCTGTATGCTCTCCGGTTTTAACGTTGATGGTTGTCACCTGTTCCGCTTCGGCAATCTCCCGATCTGTCAGCGTGGCAAAGTTTGCCGCCGATGTGGTCATGAATGCGCTTATCAGTTCGGGATGTGCTTTCGCGTATCCCTCTCCCGTGTTGCGGTCGATGATTTTTATCGCCATCCTCAGCCAGTGCTCTGTAAGGTCAATGGCGCGGTTATGTGGTTTCTTCTGATTGTTAAATTTTCCTGATGTGTGCATTTTTATTTTTACCCCCCTCGTTTAAAAAGTTTTGAGTTGTACCTCCCCTTGTCTACCTTATCTACCTTGCTGGCCCCAATGCCAGTAATGGCGCGGCTTTCAGCGGGGTAGAGTGCTTTTATCCACTATCTACCCCGTATCTACCTCCCTGTCTGATTCAGGTAAAATCAGGTAGAGAGGGTAGATAGTAGGTAGATAGTGAAAAAATGCTGTCTACCTAAGTTAATGTACTGAATTAAATGTATTTTCCTTTACTCAGGTAGACAGGGTAGACAGCCATTGCAAAAAATTATAAAAACGCGTCGCAATCGTCTGTTGTTATTGCGTTAGTCTGCGTTACCCCCTTAACTTTCCGCGTAATATATTCATGTCCGTAAACTTTCGCGGCGGGCTTCATAGCCTTGCCAAAGTCATTTACGTTCAGCGGTTTGGTCCTGCCTGCGTAAGCCATAAACGCCAGATAGACACGGTAAAGGCTGTTCCTGGTTGTGTACTTCACGGAATCACCACCGCCGCCCATCATCAGGCCACGCGCTTCCTCCAGAAAATTCAGGAACTGGCAAAACTCAATAACTGGATCCGTTTGCTGCTTTATCGCCAGTGCTTCATCACCGTCACGCTGTTCCAGTAGTAAAGCCCGTGCCTTCTCAGGGTCGGTAAAGTTCGCCAGCAATCGGCGGATAATAACGGGGATTTCAGCCGCAATCTTTTCCGGTAGCTCCCTGTCTTTTTCGGCCTCACTGACGATATTGTCGAAACGGAAAATCACGCGACGACGTGCCACACCTCCGGCACGTTCGGTGAATATCATCGGGTTGTTGTTGGTCGCCAGCACCACCGCCCTGATTACCGCCGTGAAACGCTTTTCATATTTCGGGTTAATTTCCACGGGGTCGCCGCCTGTGATTTTCTTGATGCCCGTTCCTTCTCCTGTATATTTCGGCTGGTCAGCCAGGACGATAAGACGACTCCCGACAACCTGCGCACGTCCACCAGCATCATCAAGCGATGTCATTTCAGCGCTTACCGTGTTCTGTTTCCCTGCCAGAAGGCTGGCTATGTGTGTGAATGTACTTTTACCGCTCCCGCCGTCTCCGGTGGCCTCAATAAACATCTGCCAGTCGTACCGGTTCGCCATAATCATGTACAGCGCGGCACATATACGCATCATCTTGCGCGGGTCTTTTCCGGCTGCGTGCTCAAGCCATTTATGAAAGTTTGGCGCGTTATCGCGGATGTTTTCCCCTGGTGCTGGTAGCGTGTACTCAATGCCGTTGTGCGTGGTGATCCAGTTCTCCGGCGTGTGCGGGGAAAATTCCCCCGTTTTCAGGTCAAGCGCACCATTGGCGAACGGCAGCAAATCGCCGGACGGCTCGCCCATTGGTTCGGCAATAACTTTTAACGCTTCCACGGCGTTATTGATTACGCGCTTGCTGAAAGTGGCCCTGTGCTCTGAATAGATCGCCACCATTTCGCGGCTAAGTTCCATTGTGCTGACCTGACACCATACCCCGCCGCGCCATACGTGAACGATTTCACTTTCAGGATGTACGCAAACGCCATCAAAGCGATCGGCTAGCAGCTGCGCGCGCTCACTGTCCGCCATCTGCGAAAGTTGCGCCTTTTGCTTTACCGGAAGCTCAATGACCAGACCATCAGAAAGATTCTGGCGCTCACGGGCCAGATATTCGCGCCAGTTCTGCACCTCCTGGCCGTGCATACCCTCAGGATAAAAATTTGCATCCTGTACGCCTGCCGCCGCCAGCTTCTGACCAATCGCCTTTATCATTACTGGCGCAAGATATCCGGCCCTGAATATGCGCACGGATTTTCTGCCTTCCGGCACAATTTGCAGCTTATCCAGTTCGGATAACTGCTGCTCCCCAAGCCACACAGGAGGCTCATTATCTCCGGCCATACGCGCGTCATGTTCCTGCCATTGTTTTGCGTGTGACCAGGCATCACTACCCGCAAAAATAATTACCTCTGTGTCTTTGTTTTTTATTCCGCGAGGCTGTTTTTTTACGTTCGGTGCCAGTTTCATTTCTTACCCCCTGCGACCAGCATTTCACGGATTTTGCGGATATAGCTTGCTGCACGTTTCTGATTTACGGCTTTACGATGGCCCACCAGCTTAAAATCACGCCGGAACTGATAAACAGGCATCACGCAGTCGTAGCTGTACCCATCACGGCGGTAAGTAACGCACCGTCCGGCAATACTTTTAATCGTTACCGTGCCGCCGTAGTTATCCCGGAAAATATCGCCGGGGCGGATTTCAGGCCGAGCGGGGCCGCTGGCAGTAAAGCCAGAAATTTTCTGTTTCATGGTTTTTATTCCTCTGCGCGGGTCTTGTTGTGTATTTCCATAACCGCGTTTAATTCATCAATAACCGGGGTTAACAGAGTGCTGAAAGCAGAAAATAAATCCCCCCCCTGTTCGGCATGAACTTCGGTTAATTTAATTAATACCGCTTTCATTTCCAGTGCCCGATTTAATGCATTCTCAGAATGAATAAGAACATCGAAAGGGATTTCATTCATGGCTCACCACCTCCGGGAATTTTCTTCTGTAACGCGCCTCTGCAACATATTCCGCATAGTCCGACGCAATATTGAGAATATCGCTACCCGTTCCTGAATGTTCGGCGGTTTCCAGTAAAAAACATGCAGCTTTTACCATGTCAGCAACACATAACAGCGCAATATCTGTATCTTCCGGTGCGCCATCAAATTCCTGTTTCAGGGCATTAAAACGATCATCACGCATAACCCCCCCCATTTTCACAATCCGTAATCAGGATGGCTTTAGCCTCATTCAGCGCCATATCAGCGGTAAGCTGTGCGTAGGCCAGCGAATGGGGGATTATTGCCCCTGTATATTCCGGCTCTCTGGTAATGTGTTTTTCTGCGGTTGCTGCCGTGCATGAAATATCAATCAGCGCGTGCATCAGCGTTCTGATAGCTTCGGCGGCTGCGTCCTGACGGGGGTTATTGCACATGGCGCACCTCCTGACGAATACGGGCGGCGAATACCATCACGCAGCCAGCCGGAGATTGCTGGCGTGCTTCCTGTTCGCTGGTGGCCTCGATGGTAATCACGCGCGGCTGTGCCGTGCTCAGGGCGATAAAACGCCAGATGTATTTATTCAGGTTGTGCGAGTCCCGCCCTTGCGGGTGTGTGGTATGATTTAGCATAGCTACCTCGATAATCTTTCTATCGTTGGTGGTTAGACGCCCTGCATGTGTTGCGAGCACTGCGGGGCGTTGCTTAATTTGAGCAATGCAACCCAAACTGTGCGCACAGATTAAAATCATGTGTGCGCACATGTCAATACTTAACTTCTCACTTTTTTTGCTGTATTGTGTGCGCCCATCAAATCCATTTAAGTGAGGTGTACCAATGTCTAGCGGAAACACAAACAACAAATCAGCAAAGAAAAACATTCGATTCCCGCACGAGCTTATAGATGGGATTGATGCCAGTGTTGAACAAGAAAAATTAACTAATCCTAGTGCTAATTTTTCCGCATGGGTCTTAGATGCCTGTGGACGCAAATTAAAATATGAACAGCGCCGTAAGGCCAAAGAGCAGGAGTAACCGTCACCAGCGCCGTGGTGCGGTGAACTGTGGTGCACTGGGTTACAGGTATCTACGATGACTGACAAATCATTAAAGAAATTATCCTCATCCAGGGAAAAACAACGCAAAAACGCGGTAAGCGAACAAGAACAGGAAAGATTCGCACCATGTGCGTTTGTCCTTGAGAAGTTCCTTAAAGAGTACAGGCGCACAAAAATGGGATCGCATACCTGGAAAACATCGCAGCATGGCGATGCTAAAGAGCAGGAATAGCCCACCAGCAAGCCAGCACACTGATCACATTGCCCACCAGCCAGCAAATCGCTATGATGTTCGGGCTTATGTTTAGTGTTTTCCCATTGGCGACCGCCCCCGGTCGCCTTTGTTTTATGTGTCATATGCTCCCCTTTACGCTGCCTTTCCTGAATTAATGCGATCCCGGCTTTTAACCCATTCCATAACCTCAGACTTAACCCAGCCAACCGAACGACCTCCAAGACTGATACGGGAGGGAAAGCGGCCTTGTTTTTCCATCTCATAACGAGTTGTACGGCAAACGCCTGTTAGCTCTCTGCATTCTTTTTCACGGATTACACGATCTTCATTTATTTCGCGCATAAAAAGCCCTACATAAAATTTACGTATAGAAATTTTTGTTTCGCTGTGGATATACGGGAAGGAATACTTCTTAGCTTTTTTCACCTCTTAAATTGAATACGTAACCTTTCTGAACTTTATGTTCGTCAAAGTTCGCTAGAGTTTGCTGCTGTTCATAAAATCGTGTCACGAGTTTTTAAGCGACGCAACAAAAAATGTCGTCATTTGGCATGATACTTGAATTATCTTATTAAAAACAAATAGATAAACCATCAGGTGTTGGAATAATCAAGAAACAGAAAATAAGAACTCAGAAGAAGATATTTCAATTTTTTCGATGGTTGACACATATAAAGTGAAGATATTTGCAGATATTTTCTGATATTCTACGATTTATTCACGGCTGTAATCTCTTAAAGAAAAAACAGCCGTAATTTGTCAAGAATTTTGGGTGTAAATTCGCGGGGTCATAACAACGATTTTTTCATCATTGTTCTGGAGAAGCTCGAGACGGTCTACCCATAGATTAAGAGCATCACGTTTTGCATCAAGATAGCGGGAGTGGTTATAGACTCGTTGCATCCCTGGCATCTGGTGGGCTGTAAGCTGCTCGACAATATGCGGATCCACGCCTAAATCGTTCAGCATGGTTGTAAATGTGTGCCGGATATCGTGTAACGTCCAGGGGGCTTGATTAATTCGTCTGTGCGCTGTTCTTCCGTACTCTGCTACCGAAGATTGTCCTTTCAGTTCACCAAGCAATAAGCCCGTGTGTCTGTTCTGCTCCACCAGCTGCGTGATGAACGGCAAAATGCTTTCCGGTATTGGCCTGAATATGGCGACCTTCGTTTTGCTGTGCTCCTTCGGTACCGTCCAGAGCATTTCTTTAAAATCCCACTCCTGCACCTCAGAGCGCCTTAGCTCGGTGGTACGGCATCCGAAAACAATCAGGAGGCGAATTAGGGCGCTGTAGTACGGCGGGAATATTTTGTCATCCAGGGCGCGGAGTAATTCCCCAAGCTCCTTGTTTGTTAGTACGCGCTCGCTCACTTCTGCTTTTTTTCCCACATCACCGACAACCATATCATCAAGAACGTTGCTGATTGCGTATCGTCGTTTTCGGCAGTACTTAAGCGCCTGTTTGCATACCTGTAGCAAAAATCCGGCAGATACTGGGCTTCGCTTTGCCATCTGGTCAAAACATGCCAACCAGTGCCGTAGCTCGCATTTTTCCAACGGCAAAGCGCCAATCTGGCTGATTATGTGTTTATTGATCCGGCTTTTCAGTGATTCGTAGTCAGTGCGCTTTTCCTTTGCATACGATTCAAGCCAGTAAGTGAGCGCTTCCTTAACTGTCACGGGGGCTAACGCATCCTGTACAGCACGATTAAGCTCATAGCGCGGATTTTTCCCCTCAGCCAGCCAGGCGCGACACTGTGCTGCTTTTTCCCTGGCTGCTTTCAGGCTCAGATCGGGATAATTGCCCAGTCTCAGACGTTCCGGTGATACCTGCCTACCAGTTCCGGCCCTGTAAGTGAAATACCAGGTTAACAGGCCGCTGGTGGAATGTCTTACGCTAAGATTGCCACCGTCATTAAAAAAGGCGTTTTTTGTGGTTGGTGATCCGCTTAATTTTCGTAAAAGAGTGTCGCTAAGTCTATGAATTGCGCTGCTCATGTTTCGCGTTTCCGGTCATCAAAATTAACTACACCATTGACTACACCGTGCATCGTACAAGGGCAAACCGTGACGAACAAGAGCGAACAAGGAAAACAAAATTTTCCTTTATAATCATAGCGATGAATGCACACAAAACACTACCACGAACACCCGCGAACACTAGATGATAAATAACTATCATCTATCGTTGGCATCAGCGACATCTGTCACATTCCTGTCAATAGCGTTAACTGCTTCAAATTTTTGATTCATACCTGCCCCCTGGCCCCTGTCAAACGCTTGACGGCTCGCCCTAATTCTCTAAATTGTATTTCTAGAGTTGGCGAGGTTTTGAACAGCCCCCTCTCTGACCCCGGTTTATTCCATCTTACTTGTATAAGATTTGCGAAGGATGTCGAAGCATGGAAAAGGGTACTGTTAAGTGGTTCAACAATGCCAAAGGGTTTGGTTTCATCTGCCCTGAAGGCGGCGGCGAAGATATTTTCGCTCATTATTCCACCATTCAGATGGATGGTTACAGAACGCTAAAAGCTGGACAATCCGTTCAGTTTGATGTCCACCAGGGGCCAAAAGGCAATCACGCCAGTGTTATTGTGCCCGTCGAAGTAGAAGCGGCAGTCGCATAGCTCTTCTGTCTCATTGTGTACATCCTAAAGGCAAAATGCCAGCCCGATCGGCTGGCATTTTTATCTCAAAAATTACTCTCGTGCCAGAGCATCTACTGGATCCAGTCGTGCCGCATTTCGTGCGGGTAACCATCCAAATAAAATCCCGGTGACCGTCGAGCAGAGAAACGCCAGCAGCAGTGCCAACGGTGAAAAACCAATCTCCCAGCCGGGTAAGAAAAGCTGCAAGGTGAAAGCAATTAACAGTGACAGTGTTATTCCCAACGCGCCACCGACCAGGCAAACCAGTACGGCTTCGATCAGGAACTGTTGCAAAACATCGCTTGCTCGCGCACCTACAGCCATGCGAATGCCAATTTCCCGCGTCCGCTCGGTCACTGACACCAGCATAATATTCATTACACCAATACCGCCCACCACCAGCGAAATCACCGCCACCAGCGTCAGAAACAGTTGTAAAGTACGTGTGGTCTTTTCAACAGTTTTCAAGACGCCGTCCATGTTCCAGGTAAAGAAATCCTTCTTTCCGTGGCGCAGTGAAAGTAAACGCGTGAGTTGCTGTTCCGCCTCGGCGCTGTCAAATCCTTCTTTTACCCTGACAGTAATGGAGTTCAGCCACGACTGGCCCATAACTCGCCCGGACATCGTGCTGTAAGGTAGCCAGACACGCAGCACTTTACTGCTACCAAACATCGACTGTTTTTCTTCCGCCACACCAATGACTCTGGCGGGCATATTGCCGACCAGAATCACCTCGCCAACCACATCTGCTTTATGGGGGAAAAGCTGGCGGCGAGTATTACTGTCGAGAACCACGACCTGCGCACGACCGTTCAGCTGCTCCTGATTAAAGGTGTTTCCTTCACTGAAGGTCATGCCATAGACATTAAAATAATCGCCGCTCACGCCATTGGCACTGGCAGCAACATCAACATTGTTATAACGCAGGCGCAGGTTTTGCGAGACGGCAGGTGTGGCTGAGGCGACCCACGGTTGTTTTTGGATGGCGATTAAGTCGTCGTACTTCAGCGCCTGCTGATATTGCGGATCGTCATCGCCAAAATCTTTCCCGGGATAGACATCAATAGTATTCGTACCAAAAGAACGAATATCCGCCAGCACCATTTGTTTGGCGGCGTCACCCACCACGACAATGGAAACCACCGACGCAATACCGATAATAATCCCCAGCATGGTCAGTAAAGTACGCATTTTATTCGCTGCCAGCGCCCGCCATGCCATCGTCAGCGCCTCGTTAAAACCGCTGACAAACTGCCGCCAGCCAGACACCGTGTTGACAACAGGCTCCGTCCCGCCAGCAACATTCACTTTTTCAATGGCGGGAGGATTGCGCACAATTTCGCCGTCGCGAATTTCGATCACCCGCTCGGCCTGAGCAGCGACCTGCGGATCGTGGGTGACGATAATCACCGTATGCCCACGATCGCGCAGCTGATGCAGGATCGCCATCACCTCTTCGCCAGAATGGCTGTCCAGTGCGCCGGTTGGTTCATCGGCAAGAATTACCTGACCACCGTTCATCAATGCCCGCGCGATGCTGACGCGCTGTTGCTGACCACCCGAAAGCTGTGCCGGATAATACTCTGTACGGTCTTCCAGCCCCAGCCGTTGCAGCAACTCCTGGGCACGAAGCAGTCGCTGTTTCCGCTCAAGACCAGCATAGACGGCGGGTACTTCAACGTTCTGCTCGGCGGTTAAATGCGAAAGTAAATGGTAACGCTGGAAAATAAAGCCGAAATGCTCGCGGCGCAGTTGCGCCAGCGCATCGGCGTCCAGTGTGGCAACATCCTGACCGGCGACGCGATAGGTGCCGCTGGTGGCCTTATCCAGACAGCCGAGAATATTCATCAGGGTCGATTTACCGGAACCTGAAGCGCCAACAATCGCTACCATCTCACCGGCATAAATATCGAGGGTGATGCCCTTCAGCACCTCAACCTGCTCATCACCGGCAGGATAGCTGCGACGAATATCCTTTAATTCGAGCAAAGGCGTCATTGTGCAGCTCCTGGTTTGGCCTCACCAATCACCACTTCATCGCCCGCTTCAAGCCCTTTGACAATCTCAACATCGGTATCGTTACGTGCGCCAATCGTCACTTCACGCTCGCGTGTTTCACCATTACGCAACAATTTGACTTTATAACGATTATCGCCAACCGGATCGCCTAACGCCGACAGAGGGATCGTCAGCACATTTTTCACATCGGTGAGCTGAATATGCACTTGCGCAGTCATATCCAGCCGCAGCAAACCATTGGGGTTGGGGACTTCAAAACGGGCGTAATAGAAAATAGCGTCGTTAACCTTTTCCGGCGTCGGTAGTACATCCTTGATTTGCCCCTCGTAGCGCGTCAGTGGATCGCCAAGTACCGTAAACCAGGCTTTTTGCCCCGGCTTCAGGTGGATTACATCCGCTTCAGAAACCTGCGCTTTTACCAGCATGGTGCTCATATCTGCCAGCGTCAGAATGTTCGGTGCTTGTTGTGCGGCAATCACCGTCTGGCCTTGCAGAGTGGTGATTTGCGTGACTTCCCCGGCCATCGGGGCAACGATGCGAGTGTAATCGAGATTGGTTTTAGCCGTATCGAGAGAGGCCTGATTGCGCTTGATTTGCGCGTCAATGGTGCCAATTTGCGCCTGTTTCACAGCCATCTCCGTCGCGGCGGTGTCGAGATCCTGCTGTGAAACCGCCTGCGTTTGTGCCAGACGTTGCTGACGGGAATACGTCACCCGCGCCAGTTTCAGCTCCGCTTCCGCCTGCTGCCGCTGCGCACGTAGCTCCATCAGCGTTGCTTCGACCTCCTTAATCTGGTTTTCAGCCTGTTCAGGATCAATAACCCCTAAAAGCTGGTCTTTTTTTACTTTATCGCCAATCGCCACCGACAGAGTTTTCAACTGACCGCTGACCTGCGCGCCCACGTCAACCTTACGCAGCGCGTCCAGCTTTCCGGTCGCCAGCACGCTTTGCTGTAAATCACCGGGGCGCACAATCAGTGTCTGATAAGTCGGCACGGGTGCGTTAAGAATTCTCCATAACGTAATCAGTCCGGCGATGACTATCACCAGCGCAATAACGTAACGCTTCTTCACGGTTTTCCGCTTTTTCATAAATATTCTGAATACTCCATATGCCAATCCGGGTCATTAACTTCAACGAAATATCAACAAAACCCTAAAATTTACGTTAGTAATCACACTATTGATGTTTGGTTAAGATACGCAATGGTGAAATCGACGTCATGTATAACCATTGATTTCATGAATATGTCGCAGCTAACTGAACGGACCTTTACGCCATCTGAATCTCTCAGCAGCCTGTCACTTTTTCTTAGTCTGGCACGTGGACAGTGTCGGCCGGGTAAATTCTGGCATCGCCGTAGTTTTCGCCAGAAATTTTTGCTGCGCTCGTTGATTATGCCGCGTTTAAGCGTTGAGTGGATGAACGAACTTTCCCACTGGCCTAATCTCAATGTGTTGTTAACGCGCCAACCGCGACTGCCTGTGCGTCTGCATCGCCCTTACCTTGCGGCGAATCTTAGCCGTAAGCAATTGCTGGAGGCGTTACGTTACCATTATGCGTTACTCCGCGGATGTATGTCGGCGGAAGAATTCAGCTTATATTTGAATACCCCCGGGCTGCAACTGGCGAAGCTGGAAGGCAAAAACGGCGAGCAGTTCACGCTTGAGCTGACCATGATGATCTCAATGGATAAAGAAGGTGACAGCACAATCCTGTTTCGCAACAGCGAAGGTATTCCTCTGGCAGAGATCACGTTTACCCTGTGTGAATATCAGGGGAAAAGAACGATGTTTATTGGCGGACTGCAAGGCGCAAAATGGGAAATTCCACATCAGGAAATCCAGAATGCGACGAAAGCCTGCCACGGGCTATTTCCCAAACGCCTCGTGATGGAAGCGGCCTGTCTGTTTGCCCAACGTTTGCAGGTAGAGCAGATTATTGCCGTCAGCAATGAAACGCATATTTACCGCAGCCTGCGTTATCGTGATAAAGAAGGCAAGATCCATGCCGATTACAACGCTTTCTGGGAATCGGTTGGCGGCGTATGTGATGCTGAACGCCATTACCGCCTTCCAGCACAGATAGCACGAAAAGAGATTGCCGAAATCGCCAGTAAAAAACGGGCTGAATACCGTCGGCGCTATGAGATGCTCGACGCTATTCAGCCACAAATGGCCACGATGTTTCGCGGTTAATCCGCGCGACCGCGCGCCAGCCACAGCACGCGTGAGAACATTTTTTTCAGCAGCGTCGGTACGGAGTCCACACCACGACGTCCGGCCTCCATTGCCACTTCAATGGCAAGATCGGGTTTGGAAGAGCGATGGATCGCTTTCGAGATAATTTTGCGCAGATTCATCGGTACATTTTCCGGGATTTGCGCCACGCGGTGGAACACATCGGAAAATCCCTGGCGATACATAAAATGTTCCATATCCAGCGCCGGTAACGCCGTTAAATGTTCTCGTTCGGCTTCCCGATCGTTATTCAACAGGCTGCGTACCGTAGCGGCATATTTCTTCCCTGCTTCATCGCCATCGACCAGTACATGCCATTCAATCCCCATTCGGCGGGCAAATTTAACCAGTGGCTTTAGCCCGGACTGGGCAAACTCAATGACCTTGATCCCTTCGGCATCAAAATGATGTCCGCACTGACGCGCCAGTTCATTGATAACCCAGGTTTCCGTTTCCCCTTCCACCAGCAACCAGCAGCGAGCAAACAGCGATGACGGACGGTTAAAACGAATGTGAAAGGATATGCGTCGGCTATCTTCGGTACTCAAGCCACTCGGCCCCAGACGCCAGGCGGCAACGCGCGAGGACTCACGTACCAGTCGGCAAACATGCTCTACCGGCGTTAACGAAAGCAACTCACCCGAGTTGGTGGTGGCAATGCGCTGCAATGGCAGAAGATTCAACAGATGCCAGGCAACTGAAAGCATAATGGGGTGTAAACGGGTTTCTGGATCTTCGATCAGCAACAATGGACGCGCGTCTTTATCCAGTCTCAATGTGCCTTTTGCCTGCAATAAAGTAGCAAACAGGCCGAGCAAAATAACCCGATACGAGCGCCCTCCAGGTCGGTCAATCATCCGGTTGATGATGTCCAGATAGCGCCAGCTTCGTTGCTCATTGCTGGCCCGCCGCCGCATTAAACGATATCGCGCCTGTCCGGCCCCCTGCTCAGAGAAATAATGCTCAAGCAACTGCACCATTGCGGAAAGTCCCTGACGAATCTGTCCATCAGAGAGATTTTGCGGATGTGAGGACAACTCACGGGCGAGGAAATCGAGCTGGCGCGCGGTGACTTCCACATTGGGAACATTTGGCACCGTGCCGTTACGAATACGGCGCATAAAACGGGCATCACGCAAGCGCAGCACCGGCATTAAACGCACCAGATGGCGTGCCTGATCGTTAATATCCTCGACATCAATCGGATGTCCGTCTTTATCGAGAAAACTGCGCAGTGTCATCACGCTGCCGTCTTCCGCACTCTCCCCTTCCAGACGATAAAAAATACGGTGATAGCCATCGGTGCATGGCGTCCAGCACGCTTCCAGCGGCCGATAACGGCGAACCCGATGTCGGCCTGGCAGCGATTCGCGGAAGGTCAAAATAATATGCAGATGATGTTCTCGCCCGTTGATATCTCCCGGCGGGAACCAGAAATCGTCGCGCTCAAAATGGTAGAGATCTGATTCTGGCGATAGCAGCAGGGTTAAGGCGTCCAGCAAGCTGGATTTACCCCACGCGTTCTCCCCAATCAGGACGTTGTTTTGTTCGAGCATCAACGACAAACGGTTGATACCGCGAAAACCCACAATTTCAACGCGCTCAAGAATCATATCCCCTCCAGAAATATGTGACTTATCCTTTACGCTGGCAGTATAACGGGAAAGGCCTTGCTAATACGTGATGACATCACATTTAAGCATGGCAAATGTCTGAAAAATGAGCGAATAATCGCGTTATACTCCCTCTTGCTGATAAGTCTGCAAAAACAACAAAATCAAATAATTAGCATGATAAATTATTTTTTATTACGCCTAAAGGATTAAATCTTTTGCTTGCACTACACTGTCAATCAGACAAATGACTATATGGGGCAACCCGCTGTTGCCCTAAATCAAATTTACTGGATTTATTTATCTGGTGAATGACTCGCCTTCGTTTTTAAAATAGCCGCGCATTATTTCCGTCGTCACTTTTTTACGACGACCCTATAAAACGACCATATTTTTCACAGGGTCAATTTTTAATTGAGGTGGATATGTTCAGAAAATTAGCAGCTGAATGTTTTGGTACTTTCTGGCTTGTTTTTGGTGGCTGTGGTAGTGCTGTACTGGCCGCAGGCTTCCCGGAATTAGGCATTGGTTTTGCCGGCGTGGCGTTGGCGTTCGGTCTGACCGTTCTGACGATGGCCTTTGCTGTTGGTCATATTTCTGGTGGTCATTTTAACCCGGCGGTCACTATTGGTTTATGGGCTGGCGGACGTTTTCCGGCAAAAGAAGTCGTTGGCTACGTAATTGCCCAGGTTGTCGGCGGTATTGTTGCAGCGGCGCTGCTGTATTTAATTGCCAGTGGTAAAACGGGTTTTGACGCGGCAGCCAGCGGTTTTGCTTCTAACGGTTATGGCGAGCATTCACCAGGCGGTTATTCCATGCTTTCCGCGCTGGTAGTTGAACTGGTATTGAGTGCAGGTTTCCTGTTGGTGATCCACGGCACAACCGACAAATTCGCGCCGGCAGGTTTTGCGCCGATCGCTATTGGTCTGGCCTTAACCCTGATTCACTTAATTAGTATTCCGGTGACTAACACTTCTGTTAACCCGGCGCGCAGCACCGCGGTTGCTATCTTCCAGGGCGGCTGGGCATTAGAACAACTGTGGTTCTTCTGGGTGGTGCCAATTGTCGGCGGCATTATCGGTGGTCTGATTTACCGGACCCTGCTGGAAAAGCGTGATTAATTAACGCAGAAGGCCTGGCGTAATGTCAGGCCTTTTTTTAAGATGTTGTTATATGTTGATTCATCATCTTGTTGCGCTCCTTTCATGAGCTAAGCCACATATTGCCACTGGCGCAAGGAGCGCGCAGGGGGCGGCCAATCGCCGCCGCCCCCTGCACCCC